>PVBE012787760.1_pt1 | contig 18731 bp, 14 predicted proteins | sample 1631181 | NCBI WGS metagenome assembly PVBE01 (sample SAMN08397723, study PRJNA350692) | Marine metagenome, whole genome shotgun sequencing project. | isolation source: water | place: Pacific Ocean | collected 2012-04
CGAGATAGCCGTTCCAGCGATCTTCAGACCGCTATTGTCAACGACGTTCAGTGTCTTTCCTGTCTTGATCTCTGCGTTCTGTTCAATTACCAGCTTCTCGGCAGCGTTCGTTGAATCGAACGTGATGTACGTGTTGGAGCCAGAAACCGCATTATCCTTGATAACGAGGCCAGTCGCACTGTTGTCGACAGCCTTGAGGGTGTCGACCGTGATCGTATCTATCTTGGAGTTGGCATCGAGAACGACCGCCTTGCTTGCGGCAGCGGTACCTGCGGTGACGTCGACATAGTTGAGCTCTGCAGCAGTGGATGTGACCGTCGTACCACCGATCTTCAGAGTCGTGATGTCCATCGAGTTAATCTTAGACGAGCCGTCCAGTACGACCGCTTTACTTGCCGTAGCGGTTCCAGGGGTAACATCCACATAGTTGAGTTCCGCAGCGGTGGCGGTCACTAGTGTGCCCGCCAGCTTGAGACCATTGGAACCGTCATGACTTGCGACATCCAGATCGTTCGTCCCGTCAGTTACTGTCAATGAACCGCCGACATAGAGGTTCTTCTCGACGCCAACACCACCCTCGACCACCAGCGCGCCCGTGTCCTTGTTCGTACTGGCGGTACTGCTGGTGAGGGTGACGTCGCCCGTCACACCCATATCACCGTCCACGTCGAGCGTCTTTGCAGGGGTTCCCTTGTTGATTCCGACGCGGTTGTTTGTCGTGTCCACGACGAGGTCGGCGGAGGTGTCCGTGATGAGGTACCCGGTCTTGATGCCGCCATGGAGAGCGTAGAAGGGCTGTCGCTCCGCTCCGTTGAAGTCTGCATCCTCGCCACCGATGGTGTACTCCTTCCAGTACTGTTTACCGTACTCGAGCTCGACGGGCCCCACGGCGATGTTCCACCTCCCGTTGGTGGCAGTACCGTCCTTGGTGTAGAGCTTGGTACCCACCGTGGCCTGGTCCCATATCTCGATCCTCACCGTCGTATTGACGTATTCACGGGTGGTCTTCTGCTTCACCCGTCCTCTATCATAGAAGTTTACATCCAGACCAGCGACCATGACCAGCATGATGATCAAAGCTGCCAGGAGTACGTTCTTTCCTGTCATGATTATTGCCCTCCTAAAGTCGTACCTCGTCGTACAGAGAATATGTGCCGGTCTTCGGTTTTAATACTAGCGTCCATATTATCTATAGAGGAACGGGTAACGTCGGCCTCACTTGGAGGATCAAAATGGGCGGTATATGGCCCGGACCGCTCACACGCGCAGACGGTGGAGGCCTATGAGGAACACGGCCACCAGGGCAGGGAAGAGTGCATCGATCCCGGCATTGTTGGGCGAGAGGTTGAAGCTACCGAGCCCTTCTGGTGCTGGCTCAGGGATGGGCGTTTCACCCTGGGTGATGACCGTCTCTTCGACATCGCCCCCTCCACCGTAGTAGTCGGGCGGCATGGTGGCGCCGGGTGGCGGCACGAGATCGGGGCACCGGAGGCAGGGGACGTTGGTGTAGTTGGCCACGAAATGGATATCGAGGAGCGTGTTTACTCTGTTCTGGTCACCGCACCACATGTCGCGCATCGCTTCTATGATGCCGCTCCCCTGGAGGTCATCGCACAGGTCCGTTGGCTCCGGCTCGACCGCGGGTACGGCATCCAATCCCCGAAGGTACCAGCCACCGCGCATGGACTCGTTGTCGCAGCGCCCCCATCCAGCGTCGCACACACCGGACATGCAGTTGTCGCTGCGCCAGTTGCGGCCCATAGCGTCCAGCTGCTCCCCGTCCGGCGTGCAGGGTTGCTCACCGAGAATCTTCCTTCGACAGAAGCGGGTGTTTGTGTCGCACATGGCGTTGTCCGCCAGCCTGCGCATGTGGCCGACCACGAAGGGACTGGTGATGTTGTTCAGCTCGGTGAGCACCGTCCCCATGAGAAGGTCGGTCGCGTTGATGAAGCAGGTCGAGCATTTCTGCGAGCAGTACTCGTCGCCGCCCGGGCCACAGGTCTTGTCATCGAACAGGTCGGCGCAGGAGGCGTCGTCGGTGTCCAGGCCACATGTGTGGCAGTTGGCATCGGTGCAGCACATCCCCCGACGCACGTCGACGCAGTAGCCGTTCAGCATGCATTCGAAAGTGCCCTTGAACGAGTCATGCATCTGCTCGAACACGTCGCCAACGTTCCCACATGCATCGTCGCACCAAGTAGCGGGTCGAACGTCCTCGATGGCGTTGAGGTTGAACGTATTGATCGCCGTCGTGCACTGGAGGACCTGAGCGGAGGTCATGCAGCATTCCGTGGCGTCGTCGTACTCGGGGAAGGGCCCGCACACCTGATTTCGGGTGCGGCCTCCCGCTGTGACATCGCTATCGAGCCGTCCGGCCACATAACCCGGGATCTCCACACCGGGCGGTTGTCGGAAGACCATCACACGCAGGTCGATGTCGGTTACGGCAACGGTCCCGCCGTTCTGGAACGACAGCGTAACGTTGATCGTGCAGTTCTCGTATTCTGGCAGGACGCATGCGTCCAGCTCGGCCTGGAATGCCGCGGAGAGGTCGCCGGTGGTGACCGGGCCTGATAGCACACCTGCTCTGGACCAGTCATCGGTATCGTCGCTCCCCACGTCCAGAGTGATGTCGCTTGGGAGCGGTGCCCCGCTCCCCGTCAGCTCGAACCGGGCCGAGAGCATGCTCCCGCCCGAGGTGAGGTTCACCTCGAAGGTCGTGTTGGTCTCAACGACGAGATCGGGGATGCGGACCGAGCCCGTGTTCCCCGGGGTTGCGTAGATATAGTCGACATCCGATGAGACGGCCCATCCGCTCGCCAAGTTACGCACGAGGTTGACCGGGTCCCAGGTGCCGCCCCGGTCCCACACCATGATCGTACCGTTGCCCACGACGGCGAACACGTAGTCCGCCCTAGCATCGACGTCGGTTATCGCGGTAGCGGCCTCGAGGATAGTGAGGATTGTGAAAGGGGGTGTGCGCTGACGAACTATGACCGTGCCGTCCAGGGAGGCGGAGTAGAGGTAGTCGCCATCGGAGTATACCTCCATCACGATGCCGAGATGGTCCACCAGAGTGGCCAAAGGACCACCTGTGACCCTGTCCCGCACGATAACAGCGAAGTCCTGTCCACCGGAGATGATGTAGTCAGGATCGATGTGAACAGCAGTGACCGCGCCCGCGTGCCCTCCGAGCGTCTGGAGCGCAGTGAAGTCGTCCCCGTTCTCCCATATCTGGACCGTGCCGTTGACGCATGCCACTGCGATGCGGTCACCGTTGACCGATACGTCGTTCACGCCCGAGTGGGAGAGCGTGGTGTTGTGCGTGAAGCTGCCTCCGTTCTCCCACACACGCACTGTGCTGTCCGATGATGCCGTGTAAATCGATGTGGCGTCCTTAGCAAGTCTGATGACCGGGGAGGTGTGTCCCGTTAGATTGGCGAGGTTGGCCCAGGTGCCGCCCCGCTCCCATACCGTGACGTTCTCGTCGTTCGAAGCGGTAAGGATGTGGTCGTCGTCGGCCAGGATGTCCCACACACGGCCCGAGTGGCCGCTGAGCGTTGCCACGACCTCGAGGGCGGGATCCACGTCCACGTCGAACGTATCCCGACCGTCCCTGGTCGTGACCGTCCTTTCCTCGGTGACACCGACGTCGGTGCGCACGTCGTCACAGGCCCTGCTCCCCACCTCGTCAGGGTCCGACCGGCAGTTGTCGATGCTGTTAGTCTCGTCCCGCATCTCGGTGATGTTGAGGATCGCGTCGATCTCACCGGAGCAGCATGGGTCGGCACCTCGCTGACGTCCGGGCCCCGTGCACTGGCGCCACTCGCCCCCGTGACAGTAATCAACGGTCACCACGTCCTCGGTCGTCTGGTCCCAATCCGCGAGTGGGGTCCGGCTGTCGATCGTATCCCGACGACACTTGGACTCTTCAGGAAGGTCGCCGCCGCTGGTGGTGCAGCTGTACTCCTGGAGGTCATCGGACGAGAGGCAGTAGTCGAACCGCTGGCATTCCACGTTCGTGGGCTGGCAGAACTCCTCCTTCACGTCGTCCAGATCGGCGGGCACCGGCGGGGTCACGGGACTGTACGCGTAACGCAGCCAGTTCTCATGGGTGGCGCCGTCGCGCACCCGACCGTCCTCGGTACCGTCCGTGGAGCACCAGTCGTCGCACTTGTGGATGACGTCGGCGTAGGTGCACTGCTTGTCACGTTGTTCCTCCAGATCGGTCTCGCAGCGCATGAAGTAGATGCCTTCGCTGGGGATGACACGGCCGTCGTTGCCCGCGAACGAGAACGACCAGCCGGTCGGCGAGTGGTAGAAGTGTGCCGCAAAGTTCTGCTCGAAGCAGTCGGTGTCACGCTCGTCCGCGCACGACGCGAGGCCGTCGGCCTCGAGCTGGCAGTAGTACTTATGGATCTGGCGGTCGAAACTCTCAGTAGTCTGGTGCCCATCAGCTGCAGGGCTCCACCCGGTGACGTCCGCCTGGGGATCGAAGCACTCATCGATACAGTAACCAAGGTCCGAGTGGCCGCCCGGGTCCGGATTGTATGCCGGATCGAACCGGTCGTCGCACTGGGCGTCGGGCTGGAACGGGAGCGTCTGGGGGCTGCAGTACCCTTCGTGGATACGCTTGCTGGTGGCGCACCGGTCGTCGCAATGCTCGACTCCGGGGGTCGATCCGTCGCCACGGGATGTATCGAGGATGCATGATGCGAGGCCCGTGCCGCCGTCAACCTGGCACATCCAGAACCTGGAGTGCCGGTCATCGTCACAGGAGTCGTCGCACCGCTCCTGGAACCGGTCGTTGCACACTGCGTCCAGGCCCGAGTCGTCACAGAATCCTTCCCGGACCTCTTTGTCGTAACCGCCATCGATGGCGCACCGGTCGTCGCAGCGGTCTGTCGTATCCACAACGCACACCGGCGCGCCCGACGTGTCATCGCAGCTCTTGAGCTGGAGGTTGCGCGGGTCCGCGCAGGTGTCCCCGCACCGGACGGTGGAGTCCACGACGCACAAGGCATCGCCGCTCGAGTCGTCGCAGGACCGGCTCTCGCCGTCCCGTTGGGATGTGCACCGGTCATCGCAGAGCTCGTCGGGCACCGTGTTCTCGCAACGGTCGACGTTGCACGTCCCGATGAGGATCTGGTCGCCCGAGCACTCCGAGTTGGTGTTGCAGAACTCATCACCGGAGTAGAGGCAGCCCAACGTCCCGTCGCCCGAGTCCCCGCATCCCGCGTACGTGCGCAGCCGGTTTGAGTCGACGCATCTCTCCACACCCGCTGCAGTGCAGGTCTGGAGCACGGTGTCGACGCATGCGCCGCCCTGGCACTCGTTGACCGTCAGGTCGAGGCCGTCACAGCGCTCGCCTGTACAGACTGCGTCGACCACCTCCTCGCAATGAGGTGCGGGTGCGTCCACGCACTCCTCGTGGGAGACCTCGGTGCGATCGAAACTGCAGACGAGGCCCGAGGCACAGGTCTGGATGACCTGCCAATCGCACTCCATGCCGCACTGGCACTCCTCCACGGAGTTGCCCGAGCATCGGCGTTCGCCCTCGATAGGACAGATCGCTGTTCCGACGGCCATTACTAGCACTAGAACTAGCATCACCCGTCTATCCAACGGGGTCCACCCCCCACCTGCAGAACGGGCCATAGAAGATCCGGAGCATGTGGCGCATGCACTCCTCCTTCTCTGCGGTCCATTCGCAGTCCTTACCTCGCGTGAGGATGTCGGGTGCCCCCACTCCGCCGAGCCCGGTCAGGGACGGGGAGTCGAATGTGAGCGATAGGATGTTGTCCACGTAATCGGGTTCGAGGAGGACGTCGTACCCGATGGCAGGATCGTTGCGTACCCAGAACTGCTCGCCATCGCTGTCCGTCTCGTTACGCACGAGGAGCGCCCGGAGGTCATCACTGTCCTCCCGAGCGAGCAGACCGGGGTCCATGGCAGCGATCCCCCCTCCGAGGCCGGATTCGAGCGAGCGGTAGCGACATGTGTTGCCTGGCTGGCACCGGGCCTGGACACCGGCAGGAGCCGATCCCGCGGCATCGATGAAATGGTAGTCGTTGCCATCGACGCTGAAGGCGTCGCGGTTGGACAGAATCGCCTCGATGAGCGCGCCGATGAGGGCTGGTGGACCGAGAGCGCTGGCATTGACGTCGGTCGAACCATCGGTGTAGTTGAAGCCGAGGACGACGTTGGGCACGCCCGAGCTCACGAGGTAATCCGTCCAGATCCCGTCCAGGCCCACGAACACCTGGTACATCGTGGGCGGCGCCACCTCCTGGACCGCGGAAAGGACGCGGCAGGCCGCTTCCATGGCCGCCCAGTCGATGCGGCGGAGGGAGCAGCGTCGGCCGATCCGCCGCCTGCCGGACATCTTGAAGGACGACGAGATGCGGTAGAGGTCATCGGCCAGGGAGACGTCGACCCGTACCGGGAGCGAAGTGCGGATGGTGAAGTGGTTGCAGGTATTGGTCGTCATGCGACAGGTGCGTTCCACGACGATGCCCGTATCGTCCACCTCGGGATCCTCGAACAAGGACACCCTCTCCCTGTCCCATGAAGTGCCATTGAGGTGGAGCTGGTCATCGAGCTCGTCCATCATGGTCAGGTCTACCGTATTGTTGCAGGAAAGGCAGATGCGAGTGGTCGTGAACTCGGGCGAGGTGTCGTTGCACAGGCAGCAGTGTTGGCCGCCGTAGGTCTGTCGCGGTGTGTCGAGCAGTCCGGCGCCACCGCAGGCGTCGAAGATGTCATATCCCGAACAAACCATGGACTCAACTCTTTCGTCGTCCACCACGCCATCCTCGAAGACCGATGGTCCCAGCAGCCGCTTGTCCTCATCACTGCCGGGCCAGTCGACATCCCTGGAGTCGCGGGAACAGTAGCTGCGCACGGGCACGCCCACAGTGATGTCGTGCCATTTCCCGTAAGGGCAGCTCGAGAGGAACGCCAGCCCCATGCCCCGGCCAACGTTCTGTGCGAACCCCTCCACGGCACGGCATGCGGGTGATGCCGACTCGGGGCACTTGGGGAACCGGATGTCCCGCGAGAGCGTCTGGCCGGTGGCGTGGTCGATGCAGTCCGGACAGGCCGCGGTGAAGCCGAAGAGGTTGGACATGGCTAGGCTCCCCGCAGAGTGACCGATCCCGGAGTAGTACTGGGCCAGTGTCTGGGCGTCCTCGTACACCTCGCACGGGCTGATCGCCATGCAGAAGTCACTGGGAAGGCCTGTTGGCACCGCAGGGCATCCCGGCCACTCGTCGGTGCACAGGTCATGGCCACCGTACCGGGCATCGATGTCGGACACGGGCGGCTCGCGAGTGTCGTTAGTGAAGGGGAACGTGATGTCGCAGCAGCCGTTCATTCCACAGTCCGACCTGTCCATCTCCAAGGTTAATGCGTCGGCGAGGTCGGTCAGGTCCCCGTCCGCACCGTCCACGGTGATGTTCACCTCCTTACCTTCGAACCGCAGGAGCACGGCCGTCGCCCGGGCCCATTTCAGGAGGTTCCGCCGTGTAGCGTTCTGGAGGAGACCGTCCACATCGATCTCGCATGGTAGGAAGAACCGTTCTCTCGTGAAGAGCGTGTCCGCTACCGGGTACCGTCTGGTGCCCTCACGCATGTCGGCGCCGTACGCGAGCCCGAAGCTCTGGTCCACGACGCCCCAGTAACTGTTGGCGATATTGGACTCGATGTAGACCATCTGGTCGAGCGCCATCCCGATGTCCAGCTGCTGCTGGCTCACACGGAGGGTGTCATAGTAGAGGTTGAGGATATCGAGGAGGGTGTACACCATCATGAGGAAGGCGACCACCGAAAGGAATCCACGTCGACGCCTGTTCATGGCTCAGCTACCCCCTGTCACGAGGAACCGGTTCCAGATGCACAGCCGGACAACGACCGGGTACGGGCACACCATCGACCTACAGTACGGATCATCAGCAACGGCCTCCTCGGCCAGGGTCAGATTACCGTCGTTGGCGGCCAGGGCGGTGATGTACCGGTAGTTGAGCGCGCACACGGACACCACACGTCTGACGCAGCCCTGCATAGAGGTCTGGTAGGGATCAGCGTCGGGGAACCGCACGGTGATCTCCTGGTCCGTCGTACCCTCGAGGGGCGGGAGCCACCTGAGGTCGTTCTCCGTCTCGATCTCATCGGCCCGGTCCTTGAAGCCCTGGATGTGATGGCTCGTCAGGTGCTGGGCGAGGATGGTGTCCATGAGGACGCTGTTGGTGAGATTGAACCCCTTCGCACTCCTGGTAAAGGCCGACCAGTCGAGCGGACGTTCGAGCTGGAGCACCAGCGACGAGTTCCCCACGCGCTGTAGCTCTTCGCGCAGCTCCCCGGCGCGAGTGATCATGGGGGGGAGGTCCCCCTCAGGGAAGCCATTGTCGATGTAGTCCTGTACCAACAGTTCGAGCCCCGCCTCGTACACACCGAAATAGGGGGTCTCGTACGTTAAACGTGCCGCCATGTTCGAATTCACGTTCTCGAGCCAGTGTTCGAAAGGACAGCTCTCATGGAGCGTGAGAGAACAGGACTCATCAGGAAGGTGCCCTGCGCACGCCTCCATGAGGTTGTTGGCCAGGCGGGAGGTCTCCAGCTCCGTGTAGTCGGGGATAGGTCTATTGCCGTAGTCCAGAGCGGATATGAGGAGAGCTACGATGGTGAGGGATATGAGGGCGTCTAGGGTGAAGATGAACCCGCGCTCGGCCCTCCCACTCATAGTCAAGGTACTTCTCGCTTAACCTTATATATGTGCTGAAAGGACCGTATATATGTAATATAATGCCTCGCTAACCGCTAGACGTCAAGGTCGTCAAGGAGATCGTCGAGGCCATCGAGGTCGCCGGCCTCGTCGCCGCCGAGGACGTCATCGATACCTGCCGGTTTTGGTGCGTTCGGATCGGGTTTCGGGGTATCGGTTCCAAGGATATCATCGACGCCTGCAGGTTTTGGAGCGGCTGCGGGCTCGGCTGGTGGTTCTTTAGAGCCTCCGCCAAGCATGTTCTTCACAGCGGACACGAGACCCCCGGGCTTTGCGGGAGCCGCTTCCGGTGGAGCTGTAGCCGCCGCTGGTTTCGCTGGCTCGCCGAGAAGGTCGTCGACACCTGTGGGCTTGGGAGCGGCTGTTGGTTCGGTGGGCGGTCTCTGGGTCGTCGTCCCGAGTATATCTCCCACGGCCGATGACAGGCTGCCGGGCTTTGCGGGAGCCGCTTTCGGTGGAGCTGCAGCCACCGCTGGCGTCACTGCCTCGCCGAGGAGATCATCGACACCTGCAGGCTTAGGTGCAGCCTTGGGCTCGGTGGGCGGTCTCTGGGTCGTCGTCCCGAGTATATCTCCCACGGCCGACGTCAGATTGCCTGGCTTCGCGGGAGCCGCCTTGGGTGGCGGTGCCGCAGCTGCTGCCGGTTTTGGGGCTGCTTTCGGCTGAGCGGGCCCGCCTATGTCCGCAAGGAGGTCATCGACACCTCTGGGGGCCGGTGCAGGCTTCGGAGCGGCCTTCGGTTGAGCAGGCCCACCTATGTCCGCTAGGAGGTCATCGACACCTCCGGGAGCCGGTGCAGGCTTCGGCGCTGGTTTTACGGCTGCTGCCGGTTTCGGGGAGGCCTTCGGCTGAGCAGGCCCACCTATGTCCGCTAGGAGGTCATCGACACCTCCGGGAGCCGGTGCAGGCTTCGGTGCTGGCTTTACGGCTGCTGCCGGTTTCGGGGAGGCCTTCGGCTGAGCAGGCCCACCTATGTCCGCTAGAAGGTCGTCGATACCCCCTGGGGTCGGCGCGGGCTTCGGGGCTGCTTTTGGCGGCGCAGGCCCTCCGAGGTTCCCGAGGATGTCGTCAACGCCCCCTGGCTTGGGTGCGGGCTTCGGTGCCGGTTTTGCTACGGCGGGTGCTACTTTGGGATGCGCATCAGGGGCTGCTGCCGGTTTTGGGGCTACTTTCGGCTGCGCACCAGACCCGAGTTGACGATGATGTTCCCGCCCATGAAGGCGCCGAAGCCTATGGAAAAGAGCGGATCGGTGATATTGCTGCCCATGCTGGCCGATAAAACGAAGCAGAGGCTCAACTTCAAGGCCTATGACTCCAACGGCAGGCGCATCCCCATCCCATACATGTTCGAGGCCCTCCTTGAGACGGCAATGATCAGCCACAACAAGGACCTTCCTCCCATCAAGACCACAGGATGGATCCCATGGGAGAAGGAGTACAGCCTAGAGGGCCTTCAGTAAGAACAACAGTCCAACATGATACGTGATAAAAGAGGGTACTACTATGGAAAAAGCACAGAAGGACCTAATCGAGCGGGTCAGGGACGAGGTTACCAGCCTCCGCGGCCAGAAGCTACAGCTCCTTGGTAAGATCAAGGATCTTGGTAGCCAGAACACGAGACATCTCAAGCAGATCAACGAGCTTGAGAATACCGTTGGCGAACTTCAGGGTCGCATGGCGGACGTCGAGAAGATGCTCGACGAAGTCCTGAAGATCTGAGCGATACAGGAAAAGAGCGACAGCTGAGAATAAATTTTTAAAACTCAGTGACATCGGCACACCCAGGTGATTGTTATGCAAAAAGAGCAGAGGGACCTCATCGAGAGGGTCCGGGACGAGGTGACTGGCCTTCGTGAACAGAAGAAGGATCTCATCTCCAAGATCAAGGACCTTTCAAAACAGAACGAGAGACACGTGGGTAATATCCACGAGCTCGAACAGACCGTTGGCGAGCTTCAGGGCCGACTCATCGACATCGAGAAGATGCTCGGCGACGTCCTGAAGATCAAGTAGACTCGATGGAGAAGTTCAAGGTAAAGGTCCTCTCCGAGTTCCAGGAGACCCGGCTTCCCATCGAGCGGAAGGACGAGATCGTCAACCGGATCGATGAGGAACTAGGTACGCTCCAAAAGGAGCGGGAGGACACCGTCCAGGAGATAGAGCGGCTTTCGCTCCAGAAGGAGGAGAACCGTAGCGTCATCGAGAGGCTCACCGAGGAACGTATCGAGCTCTCAGGACGTGTTAAAGAGGCCGAGAAGCTTCTCAAGGAGATCGTAGGCACGCGGTAATCCCGGTATCTTAGTAGATCGGACGGATGCGGGCGCCCCGGTTGTCCGCCTGGGTGATGAACACCTTGCCCCCTTCTCTGAGGTGGGGCATCACTGAGTCTTGGAGCTGGCGTGCTCCTCGTGCCCCCTCGACTATCCCGTACACCACCGGACCGAAAGAGGAGATCCCTGCGCCGGCAGCACCTTCGTGCAAGAGATGCTCGACCAGTTCTATCGAACGAGGAGGAGAAAGGTCCGCTCCCACGCGGCCGAATCCCTCGAGTCTGAGGGCCGTGACCGCTTCGCCGAACCCCGAGATGTCTCGCTCGACCACCGCGGGCAAGAGCTTCATGAGAACAAGCCGGCAGAGGGACTCGACAGCGTCGCGTGGGACGGGACATCGTTCAGCGAACGCGGCCCGCTCGGCATCGCCGTGGATGCCGGGCGCCGTGTGCGGGACCACAACGACGAAGCGCCAACTTGATGGAAAGGCGATGCGCATGAGGACGGGGGGTGGATCTGCACGAGAGGCGCTGGATGGGAGGAACCTCTCCTTCTCCTGTCCCGGACCGAAAGAGTGACCACCATCAACGATGAACCCCCCTCTGTCGAACGTGGCCACACCGATGCCGGACGTACCACCCCGTCCGAGGTCACACGCCACCTGCTGTGGTGTCCGTTCAAGCCCGTTGAGGCGAGCAAGGGCACTCCCCGCGACCAGTGCGGACTGAGTACCTGAACCGAATCCGACATGGCGGGGGATGGAGGCCTTGATGGTGAGCTTAGCCCCGTCGATCCCATGCTGAGCACAGAACCGTTTGGCATAGGAACGAACCAGGTCCTTCCCGGGACCGGTCACCGAAAGACCGGGCGCGTGCTCCGCTATAAGGTGCAAGCGTGGTTCTCGGAGCGCCACTCCGAGACCGCCGTCGATCCTTCCCAAGTCGCCATTGAGGTCCAGGAGGGAGAGGTGCAGCCGTGATGGCGATGATACCTCAACAGATTGGAGTGGCTCCTCCTCCACAGGAGGGGGAGCGGGCTGGTAAGAGTTATAACTGTTCCGCACCCCCCGTGAACGGGAGGCTGAACGGGTGAAAACGGACGACGGGGAGGCGATGCTCAAACGGATACGCAAACTGTCCAAGAAGAGGTTAGTGGTCCCGCGTATCGCCAACAAACCCTCCGGCAAGCCGGCCATCATCGGCGATCGGCACATGCAGGTGAAGACCGTGCATTGCCCGCAGTGCGGCGCTCCGCTCGAACAGGACGACCTCACCGATGATGGTGTGTGTACCTGTGCTTACTGCAACTCCCTCGTGCGGGTGGGGGTGGACTATAACGGATGATACTGATATCGAACTGGACCGTGCCCTCTCCCATTTAGATGAGGGCGTTGTCCACGAGTGCCTGATATCCTGCAGGGGACACGCCGTTCCCGTTGGTTGCGTCCGGCGAGGCAGCTCCGTGCACGTTCGTCTTTTCCCCGGACGGATGCGCGATGCGCTGCTCGAGGAGGGGAATGGGGCCGTACACCTCACTCATGATCCCCTGGTGCTCCTTGCGGCGCTCGAAGGGTCGCTTAGCGAAGAGGGGGATGGTCCTGTTCCGCGGATCGCGGGGTGCTTCGCCTCGATCACCGTGAAGGTGGCGCGACAGGAGGCGAAGATGGTGAGCGACGGTATCGGCGAGACCAACGTCATATCCGTCACCCTCAGACCGGACCGTGCCGTCATCTCTGTGATATCGCCACGCCCCCTGTCCCGAGGTGATGGCCAGCTCATGGAGGCGCTGGTCCATGCCACGAGGGCCCGCGTATCGACACCTGAGCAACGCCGAGAATGGCTTGAGCGTGTCGAGATCGCACTCGACATCGTGCAGCGGACGCGTCCAGATGGTGAGGACCTTGCCAGCCGCATCAGGGCGCTCGCGGGGGATGTGACGTAAGTGGCTCGAAGGAAGCGAGTGCTCCTCGTGACCGCCCGGCGTGCTGAGGCTGCTGTCCGTGCCGCGGTCGCAGGTATGCCCGGGGATGGGCCGGATGTCGAAGTGCGGATCGCTCCGAGGGACGTGGCAGCGCTCCTGATACCGGACGAGGTCGCACCGCTCCTCGATGGCGGAGAATGGGACATTGTAATCCTCCCTGGATTGATACGGGGGGACGTTGCTGCCCTGGCCAGTAGTGCAGGCGTGCGTGTGGTCAAGGGTCCGAGATACGCGTTCGACCTTCCCTCGACGCTTGCGGAACTCGACGATCTTCCCCTGTCACCCGACGAACCGGCAGATGCGCTCCTATCCCGCTCGAGAGCGGAACGTGCCGGGAGGCTCCTTAAGGACGCCGAAGCGGTCGATATCAAGGGGCCAAGTCACGAGGTCCGAGGCCTGCGGATAGGGCGAGGGCTCCCGGTACGGGTGCTCGCAGAGATCGACGACTGCGATGCTCGCCCGACCGACGAGGTGGTCGCAAAGGCGCAGCGCTTCCTGGACGAGGGGGCCGAGATAATCGACCTGGGATTCACGGTGGACGCGACCGCGATTCGGGCTGCCGAGATCGTGGAGGCGGTGCTCCCCCTGGGGGCCCCCGTGAGCGTGGACACGCTCAATCCCGACATCATCAATGCCGCTGTGGACGCAGGTGTCCATTTGGTGCTATCGCTCCATCCTGATAATCTTGATAAGGTCAGGCCCACCGATGCTGTGTGTGTCGTCGTTCCAGGCCCCGGGGACAAGGTCCAAGGAGTACTGTCCATGGCCGACCGGGCCAGGGCTCGCGGTTTCACGCGCATCGTGCTCGATCCCGTGCTCGATCCGCCAGGTTTTGGTCTTGCCCGCTCGCTCGCAGCCTACGCCCATATCTCGGGGACATCGGACCTCCCTGTGCTCATGGGCGTGGGGAACGCGGTCGAACTGATGGACGCGGACTCCCCTGGCGCGAACGCCATGCTCTGCGCCATAGCTCACGAGCTCGGTGTCGCCGTCATCCTCACGGTCGAGGCCTCGCACAAGACGCGGGGCACGGTTCGTGAGTGCAGGGCGGCCCGGGACATGATGGTCGTCGCTGGCAGCCTAGGGACCTACCCGAAGGACCTGGGGATCTCGCTCCTCGGGTTCAAGGACAAGGTACGTGTACGTGATCCTGTCGGTTCGGACCTTACACCTGAACCACAATCCGACCGGTCTCCGGATCTTGAGGGGGGAGTGGCGCTCTCCATCTCGGTCACGACCGATGACCGCATCCAGTGCCTGGTCCAGCGTGATGGCGTGGATGTATGCCTTGTGGATGGGGTATCGGCACGACAGGTTTGGTCGGAAGTGCTTGCACGGGGCCTCGTGCGGGCTCTTGACCACGTCGCGTACCTTGGTGCCGAGCTCGCAAGAGCAGAGATCGCCATCGCTGCCGGCAAGGGGTACGTCCAGGACGAACCTCTGTTCCGGCGACAGCGTCGTCACTGGGAGTGACAACTCACGTTCCGGCCTGGTGTGTGAAAAAAACGCACGATTCTTCCGATTTAGCATATATTAAGGCCGGATAATCCTTAATAAGTCTTATTAACCGAAATCCTTTTATATAGGAGCCCCTGCAGAACACGTCCATACTGATCAAGAGGGATTCAAAATGTACGATATCGAAGAACTTAACGAAGAGGTCAACTGGCTCTCCTATATGCACGATGTCCGGTACGACGGAAACGAGGTCGATACCTGGAACACCGATGAACTGGTAAAGGCCACATCACGCGTGGACCATTACCATGACAGCTTGGAGCTCCTAAACTGGAGCGAACCGACCAAGAGCGTCTACCGCGAGAATCTGGAGACTTTCGAGGCCGATGTGTTCGCGCACGGTATGGAGTCCCCTGGCTACGTTCGCGAGGCGTACATTCGCAAGCTTGCGGATGATATCGGCCCCGAGCACTCCATCTCGCTCATCGACGGCTATCTCAGCACACTGGGCGACGAGGAGCTGACGGACTTCCTTACCGACGAGACCCGTCGCGGCGCCGAGACGCTCGGGCTCATCCCCGGTTCGACCGGAGTGTACCCCAGCGGCCGCGCTTCCCAGCGCGACGAGTACCGCGAGGCGTCCTTGGAGATCTCAGGAGCGATCCTCACCGAGGGGACCATGGAGGTCGCCCGACGCGTGTTTGAGGGGCTATTCGGTCCTGAGGACGAGCAGTAGAACAGCGACAAGTTCCATTTTCAGGACGTAGGCGTCCCTCTAGGAGGGGGGCGCCCCATCCGTTCCTTTCTCGGAAGACTCTTCCTTGGGCTTGGGAGGCACCGGCATGCGTCCTTTCATCGGCCACTTCTTCTTCAGCCACGCGATCAGGTTCCTGATGAAGGTCTCGTGCTCGTAGGGCGCTTCCGAAGAGATGAGGCGTGCATCGCCCAAACACACGATCTTTCCCCTTCCGTAATCGACGTTCGCCATGAACGGGGTGTCGCCCCGACGATTTGTGGGATCTGGATCCCGGGAAGGCTCTGCATACGAGAAGCTCGTGGCCCCGCCGTATGCTACGGCGCTGCCCTTCTCGACGAACAGGGTGCAGCTGTTGATTATCTTGAGGCGACGGAATCCCTCGGTAAGACGGTGGCGTACGAGCGTGGTGGTCATGGGCGAGAGCGTGAAGAGGGACGTAGTGCCCGCCTGTTCGATGTCGCAGAGTATGTCGTTCATGAAGCGTATCCCGGCAGCGACGGAGAGCGAGTTCATGGCCGCAGCATTCATCTCCACCCTGCTGGATCCCATGAGGAGCAGATGCATCCCCCGGTCGAACACTTGCTGCATGATCATGCGCGCCTCGTCGGCCGTGAAGAGCCGTGTGGGGAGCAGGACCACGAGCACATCGGCGTTGGTGATCGTCCAGGCGAAGTCGGTGGAGGTCTGGACCACGAAGCCACCTGACGTCGCTTCCCGACGGAAGGGGACCAGTGTATTGATGCGCTCAACGGGCTCGCCGTGCGACAGGTCGAACACAAGGTTGAGGTTACGTCCCTCCATGATCCTCTGGTAGATGGTGATGGCAAGGACGAGGATGATGACCCCCGCGGTCGCAGCCAGTCCCATGAGGATGAAGCCGTACTCGCCCGTCCCCACTGTACTGGTGGGAGGGGCCGTTGTTGCATTGATGTCGCCCGCATCCCCTTCAACTGGGCCTGTCGCGTTCACGGCCTCGGGGACCTCCGTCGGGGCCGGCGCTCTCTCGATGACGGTGTCGAGGATGAGCACACGGTGGTTCGGCGTGTCCGCCAGGGCCACGGTCGTTCCGGTAGCCGTGACGTCCTTCAGTGAGGCTACGGTGACACCGTCGGTGTTCGCACCCCCAGCATAGGTCGTGATATGGGTCCCGTTGATATCGAACACCTGGAGACGGTTATTGCCGGTGTCCGCCACGTAGACCTGCTCGCCGTACACGTCCACACCCCGAGGGGCGTTGAGCTGATCGTTCCCGGCACCAGCCTCCCCGGTAGCGATCTGGGTAACGTACTCCCCGCGATGGTTGAACACGGCGATGCGGTTATTGCCGGTATCGGCGATGTACACGTGCTCAGGATCCGTGGCGATACGTGAAGGCCGGTCGAGCTGGAGCTCCCCGCCCCCCGCTTCACCGTTCCCTATTTGGGATATGCGTCGCCCGTCGAGGGTGAGCACGACGACTCGGTGGTTCCTTGTGTCGGCTACGTACACGCGGTCCCCCGCCACGGACATACCAGAAGGGGCGTTGAAGTTGTCGGGGCCAGCACCCGGCAGCCCGAAACCGAAGGACGAGGTCTGTGATCCGGTGAGCGAGTACACCATGATCCTGTGGTTCCCGGTGTCCGCAACGTAGATACGGTCATTGCTGACGAACACATCAGCGGGCTCGTTCAGCTCTTCCTTGCCGTTACCGGGGGATCCCGTACCAATGTCGAGCACGTGATTGCCCAGGGAGTCGAACACCATGACCCGGTGGTTGAGCGTGTCTGCGACGTAGGTCTTCATGGCGGCGGTGTGCACTCCTCCGGGAGAGTTGAGATGGTGAAGATCGCTACCGGGCGTACCGGTAAGTCCGAGCGAGAGCTGGGCGGTGATGGCCGTTCCCGGTGTGGTCAGGAGGAGGAGCGCGGCTAGGACGACAAGTATCGTCCGATGTAGGGGCGCGACCGAGTGCACGTTGCATTGGTGGACGACTTCTCATTTAAAACTGTCGCGTGCCGGTCCCCACTCACTTTAACACCAGAAATGGGCCGCCTCTCCTTTTCCAAACATTTTTCAAGGTATGGTGCGGACCAACGGACGGTGAGCATATGGTCATCTACATCAGCAGGAACATCCTCGGAGTGTACGCAGTGGACGAAGGGGGAGAGCTCCGTGCTAATGTACCCTTCCCGCGTGAGCCCGCAGAAGTGGCCGACCGTCTCCACAGCATCGCTTCAGGCGAGATAGTGGAGGAGGAGAAGGCCCTTCTCAAGAAGGTCAAGCCCAAGAAGGGAGAGGACGTGGTGTTCGACACCAAGAAAGAGGGCTATCAGAAAGAGCGCCTGAACCCTGCTACCCGGTACATCCTCAAGAACGAGGCCGAATTATTCCGATCCGGGGATGTGGAAGACATCATTGCCCTCAAGAATGCTGTGGCCTTAGACCTGGTGCGGTTCGCCATGCACGAGGGCGTCGGGCGTGACCGGCTCGCTACGAACGCCATCGAAGCGCTCGACGTGCTGGACAAGACCCTGAACCTCCTTTCCGAGCGGATCAGGGAGTGGTACGGCATCCACTTCCCCGAGCTCGACCAGGAGGTGACCGACCACGAACGGTTCGTCTCGCTGGTGCTCGCCGGTGAACGGGATGTCGTGGCCCAGACCTCAGGCGATCCCACTATCGTCGAGTACGCTGGCCGTTCCCTTGGCATAAAGCTCGCCGATGCAGACATCACGGCCGTGTCCGGATTCGCCGCGTCCCTCCGTGAGATGTACACCCAGCGTGACGCCATCGTCAATTACATCGATGTGCTTATGACCGAGCTCGCCCCCAACATAAGAACCGTGGCGGGAGCGAACCTGGGCGCACGGATAATCTCGATCTCAGGAACCCTCGAACGGTTGGCCCGCATGCCATCGTCAACGGTCCAGATCCTTGGAGCAGAGCGAGCGCTGTTCAAGCACCTGGCCAAGGGGACCCCATCCCCCAAGCACGGTGTCATATTCCAGCATCCTGCCATCGGCCACGCTCCTCCCAAGCTTCGGGGAAAGGTGGCGCGGGCGCTGGCAGCGAAGATATCACTTGCCGCCAAGATGGACTTCTACTCGCACGAGGACCACGGCGAGGAGCTCAAGACGGCCCTCGATGAGAAGGTCGAGCGCATCATAGCCCAGGGCAAGGCCAAAGGGGGTGGCGCCTGATGGGAAACGACAGACCGCGACGCAACTTCGGCAACTCCGGGGGCAGAAACTGGGACCGTGGCCGTGACCGCGGACGTGGCGGTCGACCGCCGCAACGCGACCGGCCATACCGCCAACAGCGCGACCGACCTCGTCAGTTCGATCGGCATCCGGGGCTCACCATGAGCCCGGGCAAGAACGTCGAACCCCTGGGTCCCAACATGTTCAAGGTACGGGAGGGCACGCGTGTTCGTCCGGCCACAAAGAACCTCATCCCCGGTTCGCGCGTGTACGACGAGCGGCTCATCAAGCATGGTGACGACGAG
>PVBE012160787.1_pt1 | contig 18729 bp, 19 predicted proteins | sample 1631181 | NCBI WGS metagenome assembly PVBE01 (sample SAMN08397723, study PRJNA350692) | Marine metagenome, whole genome shotgun sequencing project. | isolation source: water | place: Pacific Ocean | collected 2012-04
CCGAAGTTGAGGCAGATCGACTTGGCGTGGCCGATGTGCAGGTAGCCGTTGGGCTCCGGGGGGAAGCGCGTGCAGACGCGCCCGTCGTCCCGACCGCTGGCCAGGTCCTCCTCTACGAGGGCCTCGAGGAAGTTGAGGCGACGGGGTGCTTCTTCTGTCTCGTGCTCAGACATAACGGCGCGAGATGATAACGCCGCTGCCCGTTGCTCAATAGCAGAGGGTCACTTCAATCGCATTCGACATGTTGGCCGAGCGGTCGCCGCCAGAGTCGATGTACCAGGCTTGGAAGTAACGGAGCGCACCTGGAGACTCCCCATAGAGCGGCGGAGCCAGGAAGTCGAAGCAGATGTTTGCTACCCCTCCGCGGCCCGCGACCTGCGCTGGATGGAGGCGCTTGATCGGATGGGACACACACCTCACGCCCGCCCCGAAGGGCGTGAGGTCGGGAGTGGAGCCGTAGAAGAACACGACCGGGGCACCCGCAGGGAGCCCGTTCGCCTCGAGGCAGCCGGTCCCCAAGCTGTAGCTCGGGAGCGCCGTCACGATCAGATTGGCGCCCTCGCCGACGGAGTTGGGAGCGCCGTCACAGTAGGCCGAGCTCGGGCACTCGCACTCGTCGATCTCACCGTTCTGGTTCTGGTCGACGCCTCGCACCAAGAGATCACATTCGTCGGGGATCCCGTTCGAGTTGCAGTCCTCGCTATAGCGCGAGTCGATGTCGCACTGGTCGCCGATGCCGTTTGAGTTGCAGTCGTTCTCGCACTCGTCAGGGATCCCGTTGCTGTCACAGTCGATGCTTGTTCCGGAGGCGATGTCCCGACCATCAGGGATCCCGTTGCGGTTGCAGTCCGGTTGGCACTCATCAGGGACGCCGTCTCCATCGACGTCATCGCTGAGTCCGGAGGCGATGTCGCACAAATCAGGGATGCCGTTCTCGTTGCAGTCCGGGTGCGTCCTGTCCGCGATGTCACATGTGTCAGGTTCGCCGTTCCCGTCGCAGTCCGTGTCACATGAGTCAGGGATCTCGTTCGTATCACAGTCGCTCTCGAAGCCGCTCGCGATGTCGCACTCGTCAGGGATCATGTTCCTGTTGCAGTCTGGGGAGGTGCCGTTGTCCACGTCGCAACTGTCTGGGACGCCGTTTCCGTTGCAGTCTGTGGTGTCTTGTCTGCAGGCGTCGGGGGTGCCGTCATCGTCACAGTCCGGGTCGCAGTCGTCGAGGACTCCGTTCCCGTCACAGTCTGTCCCGGTCCCGGTGAGGAGCTCCACCGAGTCGGGGATGAGGTCACCGTCACAGTCAGCGGAGACGACCTCGATGATCCCCCTGTGGGTGGCGGTGGTGAACACGTCCTCCCAAGCGTTCGCTGTCTGATCGGAGAGGACGACGAAGTCTTCGATCCCGAACTGGTTGTTGGGCTCTCCCGGCGCCCAAGCGGTGAACTCGAAGAGCTCGCCTGATGACCAGACCCACTCTCCGCGGGCGCCGGCATCGGTCAGTCCGATCCAGATCTTCTCACCGCCGCCGAACTGCCCGTAAGCCCATGCGTTCTCCTCTGCGTCGGTGAGCGCGGCGAGGTGTCCACCGAGCGCTTGAGCCTCAGCATCGGCCGCGGGCCAGCTCAGCCTCGCGGGCGTGAGCGAGTACCAGTGGTCGCTCCCCGCGAGGGTGTACCACTCAGAGGTCTGGGGGGTGAGGGTGAGGAGCGCGAGCGTGATCGTCGAGATCATGGCGTCATGTTGCTTTGAGTGCCTAGGCGGGGAGTGCGCATTTCATTCTGGGTCGCTGCCCAATCTACGGACACAGACCCGTCAATCCAGACGCTGTTTGGACTCATCCTTGTTCCAACGCTCCGGTCCAAACGGACGCGGCAGGAGCTCAGAATTGCGAGAAGCTACCCCACGCTATATAGGGGCCGGTCGTTCGGTCCGGAGTGAGCCCCTAGCTCACTCGCAGTTGCTGAAGCTGACCACCCCGCTCAATACGATCGAATCGTTCAGGAGGCCGTCTAAGCCCGACGCGAACCCGTCGAGGGTGTCTGGCTCGTTGTGGTTGATGACGGCGCTCGTCAGCTGTATCGCGCCCCCGAAGGCCGTGAAGAACAGGACCTCACCTTCAGAGATCTCATAGTCACCGTCTCTGTCGAGGTCGGTCTTGAGAGAGAGCAGCAAGCCCTCGTCTGCGGCCATGATGAGGTGGTCATCTCCGTTGCTGAACTCGTTCAGCGATGTAGTGAACAGGGTGAGCTCTAGCTCCTGGTTTGCGCCGAGCGAGTGAGTCCCGTTGACGGCGAGGAAGCACTCATCAAGGCCCGGCTCTGAGAAGCAGATCCCGCTGATGTCGAACGCTATAGAGGCCTTGCCTAAGAGGTCAGGTGAAAGGAGGTTTATCTGACCGTTGATGTTCTGTTCGTACTCATTGTCCATGCAGATCGACACGACCCGGAGGTCTACGAGCAGGACGCACCCCTCTCCGGAATCACTCATTACGGTCGCGGTCGGAGGGACGAGGTAGTTCTGGCCGTCGCCCTCGAAGTACAGCCCGGTGACACCACCCGTCGCGTCCACTGACGAGACATAGGCTCCATCATCACCACCCTCCGTCGAGATCAGTCCTGAGCCGAAGACCACAGGGTCACCGACCTCATATCCGGATCCTGGCTCAATGACCACGACCGCTTCGATGCCATAGCCGGGGTCATCACCGGGAGGCAATACGGAGCTTCCGCTATCGCAGTCGCAAGCGCACAAGGGCGCGAGCGCGAAGAGGCTGAGGCTGAGGCGCGCGAGCGCGCCTCGTCTGTTCCAGTGTGTCATGGTCGTCATCTGTGCAGGGGAAGAGCCGAGCTGCTTGAGGGTCCAGGACAGAGTCCTCCGCGTGGCCCCTCTCGTGCTGTACACGACCCCTACATCATCCCCGCTGCGTATAGCCCGGCGCAACGTGCGGCTCGAAAAGAAGCCGTCAGGGCTCGAAAGGGGGGTTTACTCGTAGCTGGGTGAGGTGATCACTTCCTGAAGGCCCCCGGCTTGGGAGCCTGCTCAATCATTCGTTGAGGACAAATACAAAGACGCATTCCCAGGATCTCGTACAATGATCCCCCTCAGGGCTGGCTCCCTCCCCTAAGAGCGCTGATTGACCTCATGTAGGCGCCAGGGGCCTGCCTCTAGAACCGATGAAATGACTGTCCCCACACACCTCGACTGGGTCTCCACAAGTAGGGCGAGCGCTTATCGCCTCACGACTCCGACTCTCTCGCGGTGAATCTTCACATGAACCTCCCCTTCAACAGAGGCCAACGCCTCACCTCCACGCTCTCACTCGCTTGCGTCCTCTCTCTCGTCTTGATCGCAAAGGGTTGCGGCGCTGAGGTCCCCGCAGCTCCCTCTAGCACGAGCACAAAGGAGGCGGTGCAGCCGGCACCTGCGCCCGTGCCCGCGCCGGCTCCCACCCCAGCGACCACTGGGGCCAAGCTGAGGTTCTATAACCTCAGGTACGACTTCGGACCGGTCGACGATACGGACGAGCTCAAGTACGAGTTCAAGTTCAAGAACGAGGGCAACGAAGAGCTCCAGATCTTCGAGGTCAAGCCGAGCTGCGGCTGCACGACGACAGAGCTCAAGAAGATGTCCTACGAGCCAGGGGAGGAGGGGGCGATCGAGCTCTTGTTCCACCCCAAGGGTTACGGACCGCAGACGAAGACGATCACGGTGAAGTCCAACTCCGGTGGCAGCGAGCGGATCATCCTGTACATCAACTCCACCGTCACACCCTTCGTTCAGTTCGAGCCGCGCTCCGTCCGCTTCGACGAGGTCCCGAGCGCAGAGGGTCGCCAGGAAGACGTCACGATGACTTGCAGAGACAAGTCCGCCGTCTTCGGCAACCCGCAGTGCACCAACCCCAACTTCACGGTCGAGTGGATCGAACCCCCCGTGAACGGTACGGGCAAGTTCCGCGTCAGCCTCAAGGCCGGCGCGCCCAAGGGCAACGTCATCAACAAGGTCAAGATCGACGTCCAAGGTGTCCCCAAGGCAGGGGCCGCTGCGATCCGACACGCCGCCGAGTTCAGCGCCAGCGCCGCGGTCTTCGGAGCGATCATCATCGAGCCCGTGTTCCTCTCTGTCGGTCGCGTTGACCCAGGCGGCAACGTCGACAAGAGCGTCGTCCTCAAGCGACCCAAGGGCGAGCCCTTCCGCGTCCTCACGCACGAGCTCAAGAACGCCACCCCGTCCAACCTCACGCTCTCTGTGACGCAGAGCGGCAACACTTGGGTCGTGCGGGTGCAGGGCGCCTCGGGCACCTACCAAGGCCTCGTGCGCGGCAGCGTCGTCATCACGACGGACGTCCCTGGAGACCCGAGGCTCACGATCCCCGTGATGGGGGCCGTGCGACCCGACCCGAAGAAGTAGCGGCTACCTCCGTCGGCCGACCCAGATCGGGCGCTTGCCGAGGACCCCGTGGTCCTCGAGCTCGAACCACTCGCTGGCCGCGCCGCGGATGGCCTCCGGCGTGTAGAGCGCAGCAGCTTCGGGCTGCGCGCGCTCCTTCACCTGGGTCGGGCAGCGCTCCATCGTCTCGCAGTTGCTGAAGACGAGCGTCCCTTTGGTGACCGCGGCCAAGTGTTCAAAGAGGGCTGAGTGGTCCGTCGCGCAGGCCGGCGCGCGATCGCTCCCGAAGTAGAGGTAGTGGTAGGTGTTCACGACGTGGACGAGGTCGAAGCTCATCCCCTCCTCGGAGAGCTCGTCGAGCGTCTTGTGCTCAAACTTGGCTGCGTTCAGGCCGAGGTGGTCACGGACGGCGTCGCAGGCCGAGAGGTCCCCATCGTGGATGTCGATCCCGAGCGCCTCCGCGCCGCGGCGAGCGGCTTGGAGGACGAAGAAGCCCTTCGAACACCCGACGTCTAGGAAGGAGCCGAAGCTCTGCGGCCAGAGCGGCTCCATGCGTCTCCACCTGCGCATGAGCTTCCAGCGCGGCTTGAGCTCTTCCCCGGTGACGCGGTAGTCGTGGTTGTGGGGGTAGGAGTCCGCGAGGTGCGTGCGGATCGTGTCTGAGAGGCTCATGTTCTCCAGGGTGGCGCCGTGAGGCGTCGCTTCCCGTCAGGGGAGAGGCGCGGCGCGCTCCCGCCCGTGTCGGCGCCCTTGAGGTTACGGTCCCACAGCTGGCAGGTCACCTGCTCGTGCCGCTGGTCGAGGGCCTCGCAGTAGTTCGTGTACTTGCAGCGCATGACAGCGTCCCCTTCACCTTCACGCATCTTCACCCACCAGTCAGGGTCAGCGAGAGACTGGCGCGCGGCAGCGACGAAGTCGCAGGTGCCGTCCTCAAGAGCGCGCTCTATGAGGTCGAACTCGTTCAAGCCGCCGGCGGCGACGACGGGCGTCTCATGTCCCGCGTCACGCACAGCAGCGCGGATCGCGCGGGGGAGGGGCAGGTTCCGACCGAAGGGAGCCTCGCCTTCGATGCGCACCGTCGGCATGCACTCATGTCCGCTCTCGCCGGTGTAGGGGTAGGCGGCGCCGCCGACCTTGGGCTGCTTGGCGTCCTCAAACTTGCCGCCCTTGGAGACGGAGAGGAAATCCATACCTGCCTCGGCGAAGGCCACGCCGTAATGACAGGCGTCCTCTAGGCGCGCGCCGCCTTTGATGACCTCATCACCGAGGAAGCGACAGCCGACGGCGACCTCTGGGCTGACCCGGTCGCGGACGGCGCGGTAGACCTCGAGGGGGAGCCTCACGCGCTCTTCGCGCGAGCCGCCGTAGCCGTCGCTGCGGTCGTTCTTAACCGAGAGAAACGAGGCCATGGTGTAGGCGTGCGCGTAGTGGAGCTCGACGCCGTCGAAGCCCGCCGCCTCTGCGTTCGCTGCCGCGTCGGCGAAGAGCCCGGGGAGGACCTCTGGGAGCTCGGCGATGTGGGGGAGGTGGGTGTCCGTGACGCGCTCGCGGTAGCCCATCTCGAGGTCTTCGCGCTCGCGCTCGCTCAAGACCTCGAAGAGCGTCACGTCGTCTAGTCCGAGCAGGAGCTCGCGCAGCTCGTCGTCGCTCATCGCTCCATGTCCCAGCGCCCGCGCGGCCTCGTGGTGTCGCGGCTCGACGGCGAGGAAGCGGCGCACCCAGGTCTCCCGCTCTGGGCGTCGGCGTATGGAGAGGAAGTCGATGAGCTGGATGAAGAGGCGAGTCTCACCGTCGGAGCGCTCCCGCACCACGCGGACCAGCTCGGCGAGGCCAGGGATGAAGCGCTCGTGCCCGGCGCGCATCAAAGGCCCGGAGGAGACGTCGCGGATGCCCGCCGCCTCGACCACCAAGACGCCAGGCCGGCCGTCGGCGAGGCGGCCGTACCACTCCAGGACCTCTGGGGTGACGAGGCCTTCCTCGGTGCAGCGCCAAGGCACCATCGCCGGCACCCAGGTGCGTGAACTCGTCTCGACTGGGCCGAGGCTGCCGGGGGAGAACACGCGGCTCGCTGCCGCCTCCTCGGAGGAGGGCCAGCGCGCGTCGGGGACGGAGTGCTTGGAGGCCTTCACGTGCGCTGGATTGTAGTGGGCGAGGCCGGGGCTTCCGGTGTCCTTCCGCGCTCGATACCTTTCCACGATGATGACAGCCCTCGTCACCGGCGCGAGCAGCGGCATCGGCGCTGCCACCGCGCGCGCTCTCTCCGCCGCTGGACACGTCGTCATCGCGGCGGCGCGGCGCCGTGAGGCGCTCGAGGAGCTGTGCGCCTCCTTGGCAGGGCCCTCCTTGGCGGTCGTGATGGACATCACGGACCCCGCCTCTGTCGCGCGCGGCCTGGAGGAGGCTCGCGCCTTCGCTGAGCCTCACGGAGGGATCGAGTGGCTGGTGAACAACGCCGGCGCCGCAGAGAGCGCCCCGGTCGGGCGCGGTGACGACGCGCTGGCTGCGCGCATGTTGGAGGTCAACTACCACGGCGCGCGGCGGCTCACGGAGGCCTTGGCGCCTGCGATGATCCAGCGCGGCTCTGGGGCTGTGGTGAACGTCGCCTCGTCGGCGGGGCTCGCTGGGTATGCCTACGTCTCCGCCTACTGCGCGGCCAAGCACGCCCTCGTCGGTTACAGCCGCGCCGTCGCGGCAGAGCTGGAGGACAAGGGCGTGCGGGTCTCGCTCGTCTGCCCGCACTACGTGGACACCCCGATGACCGACGCCTCCGCGGGCCGCCTAGCGGAGGTGACCGGGAAGAGCACAGAGGAGCTGCGCGCCTTCTTCGCCTCGGAGAACCCCGGCGGCAGGCTCGTCACCGCGAGAGAGGTCGCTGCAGCGATCCAGGGGCTCCTCACCGAGGGCGCCAACGGGTCCTTGGTGGAGTTGGATGGATCTGGGGACGCCCCCGATGGAGAATGAAGGCGTGAGTACACACGAGATCATCCAGCCCGAGGGTTGGCCCAGACCTGTCGGCTACTCGAACGGCGTCGTGGCTCCGGCCGGCAGCCGCGCGCTCCACGTCGCAGGACAGGTCGCCTGGGACACCGAGCGTGAGATCGTCGGTGCCGGCGACTTCGCGGTGCAGTTTGCCCAGGCCCTCGACAACGTGATCGCTGTGGTGCGAGCCGCAGGTGGAGAGGCCGCTCACGTCGCCTCGATGACGATCTACGTCACGGACAAGCGCCAGTATCTCGACGCCCTCGCGGCCATCGGCGCCGCGTGGACGAGTCGCTGCGGCAAGCACTACCCAGCCATGGCGCTCGTCGAGGTCGCGGACCTCCTCGAAGAGGGCGCGCTCATCGAGATCTCTGCGGTCGCGCACCTTCCGTGAGCGGGGCCGCCTTCGAGGCGAGCGGCGTCGTCACGCTGCTCACGGACTTCGGACTCTCGGACCCCTACGTGGGCGTGATGAAGGGGGTGATGCTCTCTGCGGAGCCGAGGCTTGAGCTCATCGACCTCACCCACGGCGTCCCGCCGCAGGCGATCGCTGTCGGAGCTTGGCACACCTTGCAGTCTTGGGCGCGCTTCCCAGCCGGCACCGTGCACGTCGTCGTCGTCGATCCAGGCGTGGGCTCTGAGCGGCGCATCCTCCTCGCGGAGCAGGCGGGCCACCTCTTCCTCGCGCCGGACAACGGGGTGCTCGACCCGGCCCTCACGTCGGACGCGACGGTGCGCGTCCTCGACGCAGAGCGCTTCGCGCTCCCAGGCGCCTCGCGCACCTTCCACGGGCGCGACGTCTTCTCCCCGGCCGCGGCCGCCCTCGCTGGCGGGCTCTCTTTGGCGGAGGCGGGCTCAGAGACCACGGACTGGGTGCGGCTCGAGCTCCCCGGGCCGGAGGTCGCGGCGGACGGCACGATCCGAGCCGGCGTCCTCTATGTCGACAGCTTCGGAAACCTCGTGACGATGATCGGCGCGGAGCTCTTGGAGGGCGGGGCCTCTTGGACCGCAGAGGTGGGGGGGAGAGAGATGCCCCTCTTAGGCACCTACGCAGACGTGGGAGCGGGCGAGCTCCTCGCCCTCGTGGGCTCTAACGGCACCGTGGAGGTCAGCCTGCGGGACGGAGACGCCGCCGGGCACCTCGGCGTGGAGCCCGGGGACGCGGTCTCGCTCCGCCCAAGCACCTGAGCCGGTCACCCGGGGGGGTCGAAGCCGTACACTCTCCGACCATCGCCATGAACCTCGAGCACGTGAGATACGAGCGGGAGGGTGGGATCGCCACCTTCACCCTCGACCGGCCGGAGCGCCTGAACGCCCTGACCTTCGACAGCTACCGTGAGCTGACGGATGCCTTCTGTGCGCTCCGTGACGACGACGAGCTGCGCTGCGTCGTCGTCACAGGGACAGGGCGCGCCTTCTGCTCGGGCGGAGACGTGAAGGACATCATCGGCCGCCTCTTCGGGGTCTCTGATGAAGAGCTCCTCGCCTTCACGCGCATGACCTGCGACCTGATCGAGAACATCCGCCTCCTCGAGGTGCCGGTCATCGCCTCCTTGAACGGGACGACCTGCGGGGCGGGCGCGGTGATCGCCGCCGCCTGTGATCTCCGCCTCGCCTCCGAGGACGCGAAGATCGCCTTCCTCTTCACCCAGGTCGGGCTCTCGGGCGCTGACATGGGCGCCGCCTGGCTCCTGCCGCGCATCGTCGGGCTCGGCCACGCGAGCGAGCTCCTCATGGCGGGCGAGTTCATCAGCGCGGCGCGCGCCGCTGAGATCGGCCTCTACAACCGGGTCGTCCCAAGCGAGGAGCTCGCGGACCTGACCGCTGAGTGGGCCGCGAAGCTCGCGTCCGGTCCGAGCATGGGGCTCGCCGTCACCAAGCGCATGCTGAACGAGGAGGCCTCGATGACGCTCGAGGAGGCCATGCAGAGAGAGGCCGAGGTGCAGGCCGAGTGCATGACGCACCCTGACTACCGTGAGGCCTACGAGGCCTTCATAGAGAAGCGTCCCAAGGAGTTCACGAAGTACAAGCGAGACGGGAGCGAGGCATGAACGAGCTGGTCAACATCAGGGCAGAGGCAGCCAGCCTCGCGGCCGACCTCGGACCGAAGCTCTGCGAGATGGGCGAAGACGACGCCTTGAAGGCCTCGATCGCCGCCCTCGGTGAGGCCGGGCTCCTCGCTTGGACGGTCCCCGCCGCCTACGGCGGTGAGGCGACAGACCTCTGTGAGGCAGAGACAGTCAGCGTGCGCGCGCTCTCTGCCATCCGCGATGAGCTCGCCTACGAGCACGGCGTCTTGGACATCGCCTTCATCATGCAGGGGCTCGGCTCCTTCCCGATCGCGCTCTCTGGGAACGCGGACCTCGCAGCCGAGGTCTTGCCGAAGGTCGCCACAGGCGAGTGCATCGCCGCCTTCGCAGTCACTGAAGAGGACGCAGGCTCTAGCCTCGGTGAGGTCACGACCACAGCAGAGCGCGACGGCGACTCGTGGAAGCTCACGGGCGCGAAGACCTACATCACGAACGCCGGCCTCGCGGATCGCTACACGGTGCTCGCGCGCACCGGTGAGGACGAGACGACGCTCTTCTCGGTCCCCGCAGAGGGCCTTTCAGTCGAGCGCTTTGAGGTCATGGCACCGCACCCGATCGGTGAGGTGAAGATGGATGGCGTGAGCGTCCCCGACTCGGCGCGCATCGGTGACGTCGGCGCCGGGCTCGACCTCGCCCTCGCGAACCTCGGGCGCTTCCGCACCTCGGTCGCGTCGGCAGCCTGCGGCTTCGCGCGGCGCGCCTTGGACGAGGCTGTCCGGCACCTCTCAGAGCGCGAGCAGTTCGGGCGCAAGCTCTCCAAGTTCCAAGGTCTGCGCTTCGACATCGCGGAGATGGACGCCCGCCTGCGCGCGGCGCAGCTCCTCGTGGAGGAGGCGGCGACGCTCTTGGACGAGGGCGATGACGCGATCAGTGGGGTCGCTAGAGCCAAGCTCGTGGCCACCGAGACCGCTGGGTGGATCTGCGACCGCGCGGTGCAGCACCACGGAGGCTTAGGCGTGAAGAAGGGCAGCGTGGTTGAGCGGCTCTACCGCGAAGAGCGCGCCCTGAGGATCTACGAAGGCACCAGCGAGGTTCAGAAGCTGATCCTCGCCAAGGAGATCTTCGACAAGGAGGGCTGAGCCTTGGCGAGCTTTGAGCGGCACATCTTCGTCTGTACGAACGAACGCCCCGCGGATGACCCGCGCGGCCACTGCGCAGCCGCCGGCGGCGGCGAGGTGGCGAAGGCGTTGAAGATCGCTGCGTATGAGCGCGGCTTGAAGCGCGTCGTGCGCGTGAACAAGGCGGGCTGCCTGGACCAGTGCGCTCGCGGTGTGACCTGCGTCGTCTACCCGGAGAACGTCTGGTACGGCGGGGTCACCGTCGAAGACGCGGCTGAGATCGTCGAGCGCCACCTCGAGGGGGGGGAGCCCGTGGAGCGCCTCGTCATCCCGCATGAGGAGCTGACTGGACGGACGAGGGGGTGTGAAGCGTGAGCGACATCCTGAACCCTCACGACTGGCGCGCGCGCTTCCCGATCGTCAACGACACGACCTACCTCGTGAACCACTCCCTCGGCGCGATGCCGGTCGGGGTGAGAGACAAGCTCGCGAGCTTCGCAGACAAGTGGGCCGAGCGCGGCGTGCGCGCTTGGAGTGAGGGCTGGTGGACTGCCCCGACCGACGTGGGCGACCTCGTGGGCGAGCTCATGAACGCCCCCGAGGGATCGGTCGTGATGCACCAGAACGTCTCCGTCATCCAGAGCGTCATCGCCAGCGCGATCGACTTCTCAGGCGCGCGCAACAAGGTCGTCTACACCGACCAGAACTTTCCGACCGTCGGCTATGTCTGGGAGGCCCAGCGCGCCCGCGGGGCCCGGATCGAGGTCGTGCCCTCTGACGGGGTGCGCGTGCCGACCGAGCGCTTGCTCGAGGCGATCGATGAAGAGACCGCGATCGTCCCCATCAGCCACGTCTGCTATCAGACCTGCTTCCTCCAGGACGCCGCCGCGATCTGTGCCCGCGCGCGCGAGGTCGGCGCGCTCGTCCTCCTCGACTGCTACCAGTCCCTCGGGACCGTGCCTGTTGACGTGCAGGCGCTCGACGTCGACATGGTCTGCGGCGGCTCGGTGAAGTGGCTCTGCGGCGGTCCTGGAGCGGGCTATCTCTACGTGCGTCCTGACCTCCAAGAGGAGCTAGAGCCCACGATCACCGGCTGGATGGCGCACGCGGAGCCCTTCGCCTTCGAGACCGGCCCTCAGCGCTACACGAAGAGCATGGAGCGCTTCCTCCACGGCTCGCCCGCGGTCGCATCGCTCTTGCAGGCGTCGGCTGGGTACGAGGCGGTGCTCGAGGTCGGGGTCGAGCGCATCCGCGAGTATTCGCTGCAGCTCACGAGCGGGCTCCGCGCGGACCTCACAGATCGCGGCTTCACGATCAACAGCCCAGAGGGTGACCACGAGCGCGGCGGCACCCTCGCCGTCGGCCTCTCCGAGGACGAAGACGGCAAGGCCTTCGTGCAAGCCCTCGCTGCTCGCGACGTCCTCGTCGATCACAGGCCGGAGATGGGGCTGCGCGTATCGCCGCACTTCTACACGACGGCGGAGGAGCTCAGCGCCTTCGCTGAACACCTGAGCGACCTGCGCTCCAGCGGCGGCTGGCGCGCACACCAGAACGAGACCTCCGCGTATTAGATGAGGACCAAGAGCTCTCTACTGCAGCTCTGCGCTGCGTCGCTCGGGCTCTTCGCTGGCTGCTCGTCGCCTCAGGTCATCCCCGACAACGGGGAGTCTGTCGTCGTCGTGCACGGGCTGGGCAGGTCACCAACATCGATGAAGCTCCTCGTCTCACGGATCGAAGACGCCGGGTACAGCGTCATGAACTTTGGCTACCCGTCGACGACCCAGCCGATCGAAGAGCTCTCTGCGCTCCTCGGCGCTGAGCTTGGGGAGAGCTTTGGTGAAGGCGCAGGAGACGTTCACTTCGTCACTCACTCCATGGGTGGCGTCTTGGTGCGGAGCTACCTCGCCCAGCAGCCAGAGCCGCACTCCGGGCGTGTAGTGATGTTGAGTCCGCCCAACCAGGGGAGCGAGATCATCGACGCCTTCGCTGACTCCGCGCTGCTGCGCAATGTCTTGGGACCCGCGGGGATGAAGCTAGGGACCGAGCCCGGCGGCGTCGCGAGCGAGCTGGGCCCTGTGCGCTTCAGCCTCGGCGTGATCACCGGCGACAGGAGCCTGAGCCCGCTCGGCTCGTGGCTCATCCCCGGACCTGATGACGGGAAGGTCGCGGTCGAGCGCGCAGCCGTCGAGGGCTCCGCGGACTTCCTGGTCGTCCACGCGACCCACACCTTCATCATGAACCGCAGGGACGTGGCAGAAGAGGTGGTCCACTTCTTGGAGAACGGCGAGTTCCAAGCGCGCGAGCGCGGCGAGGACTGAGAGAGCAGGGTCTCAGGGGTCGGGCGCGTGGACCTTCACGCCGTCTTTGCCGAACGGAGCGGCGGCGCTCTCCACGGCCCTCGGGGAAGAAGTGAGCGCAGAAGACCGAGGATGGGTGGAAGAGGCCCTCTCACGGTTGGTGAGGACATACAATATCGAGCCACTTTCTGCGGAAGGCTCTGCCCTGTTCACCATGGACGAGGCCGCCACCGAGACCACCTGGGAGGCCGCGACGGGCTCCCTATAACTCCACCTCGAGACCCCATGAGCGCTTACAGCCTCTTTCAGCTCGCCCCTGGCGTGACCCTCCAAGATCGCTACGAGATCAAAGACACCAACCGAGCCGGCAGCATGTCTGCCGCCTTCCGGGCGACGGACAACACCGACGGGAGCGAGTGCGAGATCCAGGCATTCCCCTCCGGGCTCTTCGAGAACGTCGAGCAGGCCGAGGAGTTCGCGGCTTCGATGCGCGGTTGGAAGGATGTCTCTTCTGGCGCGGTCCTCTGCATCCGCTCTGTCGAGGTGCTTGAGGACGGCTCGATCCTCGTCGTCACGGACCTCCCCACGGGAGACTCCTTGCGCGACGTCTTGAGCGAGAAGGGCGCGCTCAGCCCTGCGGAGGTCCAGTCCATCGGCACGACGATCTTGGGTGGCCTCTCGGCTGTCCACGCGGCCGGCCACATCCACGGCGACATCAAGCCCAACGCGATCCACCTGACCGGTGAGGGCCCTGTCCTCGTCGATGGTGGGATCACCATGGGGCTCTGGAGCGCGAAGCACTTGGGCGACAAGACGGCCCTCATCGGCACGCCCTTCTACGCGCCGGTCGAGCAGTTCGGCGGCGAGGCCCCGGACATCTCGAGCGACATCTACAACGTGGCGACCGTGCTCTATGAGCTCGCGACGGGCGTGGTGCCGTGGCCGGGGCAGAGCTTCCTCGAGATCTTCCAGGCCAAGCTCGCGCCGGAGCCCTCGCGTATGCGCGACCGCGCTCCTGAGTGTGAGGTCCCTGCTGCGCTCGAAGAGGTCATCAAGGGCGGACTCATCACGGATCGTCGCGACCGCTACTCCGACGCCGGCACCTTCCGCGACCTGCTCGCAGCCGCGAGCCTCGACTGAGGGGAGCGACGTTGAGCGCCGAGGAGGTCTGTGACTTCACCGCGCTGGAGCGGTTCAACCTCCACGACTACTACCTCAAGAGGAACCTCGAGGAGGGGCGTGGGGACAAGGTCTGTCTCATCTCTGGAGATGAGACCCGGACCTACGCCGAGTTAGAGGAGCGCGTCGCGCGCTCTGCAGCGGCGCTGCGCGCTCTCGGGGTGAAGCCCGGCGAGCGCGTCTTGATCGTCCTCCCTGACGGCTTCGAGTTCGCTGAGGCTTGGTTCGCTGTCCTGCGCGTGGGCGCCGTCTTCTGCATGGTGAACCCGCTCTTGCACGCCGAGCAGTTCGAGCACTACCTCTCCTACTCAGGCGCGCGGGTCGCCTTTGGTCACGCGGACCTCGTCCAAGGTCTGGCTGACGCCGCGCGAGACTCTGACACCTGCGAGACAGTCCTCGTCGTCGGTGGCGCTGAGGAAGACGGGCTGCTCCGTGACTACGAGGCGGCGCTCGCCGCCGAGGATCCGAGCTCCGAGCGCGCGGCGTGCGAGCCGACCGGGCCGAATGATGTCTGCGGTTGGCTCTTCACCTCGGGCTCGACAGGCCACCCGAAGGGCTGCGTCCACACCCACGCCCACTTCGCCTACAACACCGAGCACTACGCTGTGAACACGGTGGGTTACCGCGAGGACGACCTGTGCCTCTCGGTGCCGAAGCTCTTCTTCGGCTACGCGACGGGTACAAACCTGATGTTCCCCTTCCGCGTGGGCGCCGCCGCGGTCCTCTTCCCGGAGCGGCCGACAGCGGACGTGCTCTTCGAGATGATCACCAAGCACAAGCCGACCTTCATGACCGGCGTCCCGACGATGTTCCAGAAGATGCTCTCTCATGAGCGCTTTGTTGAGATGGACTTCTCGAGCGTGCGGCTCTCGCTCTCGGCGGGGGAGGCGCTGCCTGCGTCCCTCTACACCGAGTGGACGGAGAAGACCGAGATGGAGATCTTGGACGGCATCGGCTCGGCAGAGATGTTTCACATCTACATCTCGAACCGTCCAGGCGATGTGAAGCTCGGCAGCTTGGGCAAGATCGTCGAGGGCTATGAGACTCTGATCGTCGGCCCGGACGACGCGCCGGTCGCTTTGGGTGAGTCAGGCCGCTTGCGCGTGCGCGGCGGCTCTACAGCCCTCGAGTACTTCGAGGACCCCGAGAAGACAGCCGAGACCTTCGACGGCGAGTGGTGCACGACGGCTGACACCTTTCGTTGCGATGAAGAGGGCTACTACTACTACGAGGGCCGCGTCGACGACCTGCTCAAGGTCGCTGGCCGCTGGGTCTCACCCCTTGAGATCGAGGACGCGCTGCTCACCCATCCCTCGGTGGGCTAGGTCTGCGTCGTCGGACGGCCTGACGAGACCGGCCTCACCCTCGCCGTCGCCCACGTCGTCCCGGCGGACGCCGAGGGCTCAGACGACCTCTCAGAGGCCCTAACGGCGCACTTGAAGGAGCGCCTCGCACCCCATCTCTACCCCCGCATCTACGAGTGGCACTCAGAGCTCCCCCGCAACGACCGCGGGAAGATCGCTCGCAAGCTGCTGAACTGAGGCGGCTGGCTACGTACGCTCTCCGAGAGACATGACGGACTTTTCCAAGAGGACCTGGGAGGAGGCGCGCGAGCTCTTCGTTCCCGACGCGGTGGCGATCCTGCCGGTGGCGAGCACGGAGCCGCACGGGCCGCACCTGCCCTTGGACACCGACGTGACGATCGCCGTGGCGCAGGCGCGCCGGGCGGCGGAGCGGCTCGGTGAAGAGGGGGTCAAGGCCTTCGTTCTCCCACCCCTCGCTTATGGGGTGACGCACTTCACTCAAGGTTTCGCAGGGCGCGTGAGCCTGCGGCCTGGGACGCTCTGGGCCTTCATCGAAGACATCGCGATCTCGCTCGAGGAGGACGGCATCCGCCGTCTCGTGATCTCGAACGGACACCTCGAGCGCGAGCACGTCATGGTGCTCAGGGGTCTCGCCAAGGACAGGCCCGCTGTCACCGAGACCCAGGCGCAGATCCTCTTCCCCGACAACACCAGCCGGCGCTGGGCGGGGGAGTTCGGTGAGGAGTTCCAGAGCGGCGACTGCCACGCAGGGAGCTACGAGACGAGCATCGTGCTTGCGGCAGACCCAAAGAGCGTCCGTGAAGAGAAGCGCGAGGCCCTCAAAGAGCACCAGGTGGGTCTCGTGGAGAAGATGCTCGGAGGAGCGCGCAGCTTCCAGGAGATCGGCGCCGATGAGGCCTACTGCGGCGCGCCTGCAGAGGCGACAGCAGAAGAGGGGCGCGACCTCATCGAGCGGCTCTCAGAGATGATCACCGAGAGCGCGCGCGAGGCCTGGCCGGAGCTCTTCAAGGAACAAGCGGACTCATGAGCAACTCCTGGACCAAGACCTTCACCGTGCGCTTCGGCGACACGGACCTCGCGGGGATCGCTTATTACCCGCGCATGTTCGACTTCATCCACAAGGCGATGGAGGACTTCTTCGGGAGCCAGTGCGGCGCCACCTACCCAGAGCTCATCTCCGAGCGCCGCGTCGGCTTCCCGCTCGTGAAGAGCGACGTCGACTTCCGCTCGCCGCTCTACTTCGGCGACGAGGCCACGATCAGCGTCACGACGACCAAGGTCGGCAACTCCTCGATCGGCTTCCGCTATCGCTTCAGTGTCGGCGACAGGGAGTGCTTTGACGCGAAGATGACCGTTTGTTGCGTCGAGATGGACACCATCAAGACGATCCCCATCCCCGAGGACCTGCGCCCCGGCCTCGAGGCCGTGTTGGAGAGCGACGCTTGAGGATCGGTGAGGCCTACGAGGGCGAGCGCCCCGTCTTCAGCTTCGAGTTCTTCCCGCCCGAGACCGACGCGGGCGCAGAGAACCTCATGCGCTCGGCGGCTGACCTCAAGGCCGCCGTGCAGCCGGACTACATCTCCGTCACCTACGGCGCAGGAGGCACGACGCGAGACAGGTCCTTCGAGGTCGTCACGAAGATCCACAAGGATCTTGGCATCCGCACCATGGCCCACCAGACCTGCGTGGCAGCTACTAGGGACCACATCGCCTCCAACGTCGAGCGTTTGTGGAACTCAGGGATCATGAACATCCTCGCCCTGCGCGGTGACCCGCCGGAGGACGAGGAGACCTTCACTCCGCCTGAGAACGGCTACAGCCACGCGAGCGACCTCATCGAGTGGCTCAGAGAGAACACTGAGATGGAGGTCGGGGCCGCGTGCTATCCGGAGAACCACCCCGAGTCGCCGGACGCAGAGGACGACCTCAAGTGGACAGCGCACAAGGTCGAGGTGGGCGCCTCCTTCCTCATCACCCAGCTCTTCTTCGACAACACGCGCTACTTTGACTTCGTGGAGCGCGCGCGTGAGAACGGGATCAAGGCGCCGATCGTCCCGGGCATCATGCCGATCACGAACGTGAACCAGATCGAGCGCTTCACCAAGATGTGCGGCGCGAGCATCCCTGAGGACCTGAGGGAGCGCCTGCACGCCGTCGCTGACGACCCCGCCGTCGTCATGGCGACCGGCATCGAGCACGCGATCACTCAGTGCCGCGAGCTCCTAGAGCGCGGCGCGCCCGGGCTGCACTTTTACACGCTCAACAAGAGCCACGCGACGCGCTCGATCCTTGCGGCGGTCCGCTGAGATCTCGGCCTAGGCGGCGCGATCGTCCGCGAGCCACATCCGCACGAGGTGGCGGTGCTCTCCAGGCAGGTCTTCGTACGGGGTGCGGTTGTGCGCGAGGTCCCGGTTGTCGAAGAAGATGACGTCACCTGGGTTGAGGTGGAGCTGGGCGTGGAGGGCCTTGTCGGCGAAGAGCTCGTCGAGCATGTCCATGGCCTCAACGTCTTCCTCCGTGAGCTCTAGCTCGGCGCGCTCTGCGCCCTTCTCGATCCAGTAGCGCATGTAACGGAGCGTGAGCTCGTCACGACCCGCGCTCGCATGAAAGACGGGGAAGCGGTTCGCGTGGAGCGCTGCGTCCGTCCGCTCGGTCCCCGGGGTGACGATGTCTCGGACGTAGTCGCGATAAAGGCGCGCGAGCAGATGCGGCGCCTCCTTGTGCATCTCCTCATGGACGACGCTCGCGCTCGCGAGCTGGCTGTCTCCACCGACCGCGTCCTGCAGGCACAGGAGACCGACGTATCCCGGGAGGGTCTCACGCCTGGCGCTGTCTGTGTGGAAGGTGGTCGTGTGCTTGGTCTGTGAGACCGGGATCGGCTCGTCGAGGTGAGAGATGCCCAGGTCCTGTATGTCATAGAGCCGGCCATAGTTCTCGAGCGGGGCTCCTAGTCGGCAACCCAGGGCCAGGTAGGCGAGGCGCGCTGCCTCTGGATCAGTGGGGAAGCCGTGAAGCCAGACCACGCCAGGGCCCTTTGGGCCCAAGGCCGCGCGACCGCGCGCTGCGAGGGAGTCCAAGCCCGGCAGCGAGAGGCTAGAGCGCCTGTAGGCGCTGAAAGGGTGAGGGGTCTCCTGCGCCCAGCTGAGCAGGGCGTCTAGGTCTCGCTCGACCTCTTGGGTGGCGTCGAGCCGCCAGCCCTCTCGATCTTGCAGAGCGCGCGCGTCCCAGCTGTGCATGGATTCAGCTGTCACGGGACACCTCGAAGGCTACGTGAAGGGGGAGCCCTCTCAGGGGCCCGAAGAACTCGCGATCGAGCGCGAGATGTTCAGGTGTGACGCTGAGCTCGGTGACGCGCGGCGCGCCTTCAAAGCCTGCGTGCTCGAGGGCGCTGAAGTACTCGTCCATGGGCTTGTGCACG
>PVBE011490894.1_pt1 | contig 18727 bp, 16 predicted proteins | sample 1631181 | NCBI WGS metagenome assembly PVBE01 (sample SAMN08397723, study PRJNA350692) | Marine metagenome, whole genome shotgun sequencing project. | isolation source: water | place: Pacific Ocean | collected 2012-04
GCCGTTACGACCAGGTTGAGCGCGATTACTTCACGTTCGAGACGACCAAGGGAGCGGCGAGCTGAAGGCCGAACGCGACGTATTTCAACTCGACGAACCGGGCATCGGAACGGCGCATATTGCCGCCGCCGAGTAGCGCTCTTCTGACGCTCGGTTGATATCGGCGCGGTATTTTCAGCCTGGTTTGCCGTCGGGGCGCGCGCTCACCAGGATGTGCGCGAAGCCTACGATGTAGGCGATGAACGTCAACGCCCACAGTGACCGCGCCTGGACGACTCGATCTTCCGAACGTTCCGCCGCCAGTCCGGCCCCTTCCAGCCCGGCCGCTTCGCAATCATTGCGCACGCGCGCGGACGTGTTCAGCCCGTCAGGTCCGGCGCCTTCCAAGAAACGGCGGACGTTCGGTCAGACATGAGAATTGAGCTGCGACTTACCGCCCGTCGATCAGCTCCGGTGCATCACAAACGCCGCGCCATGCCAGCCGGTGGACGAAAACGGAGTCGCGCTCAGTTCCGGAGCCTCGCTCATGAACTCCGCAAACGCGCGCTGCTCGCCCTCGTTCGCTTGACTCTTGTAGCAATGCCAATCGTCGAAACTGATGATCGTTCCTTGGTGAATGAACGGCCGACACCAGCGGAGCGCCGTCAGCGCCGAGGGGTAGAGATCGCAATCGACGTGAATCATGCTCGCCTCGGTGATCCCTAGGCGGATTCGCGTCTCCTCGGTGAGCGAGCTTTCGTAATAGCCTGGCACGAGAGTCACGCGCTCCGTCTCTGCTCCCCACCGACTGAGATTCTCTCTCACTCGGTCCTCGTCGCAGGCGAATTGTCCTCCATGAAAGCGATGTCCATCACGCTCGACCGGCGGCAACCCCTCGAAGCTATCAAACCCAAAAAAGCGGTGGGGGGCTCGCTGCGCGTCGGAGGGCTCGCCACAGCTGACGTCGCTCGCATCGAGCATCAGCGAGAGCGAACGACCGGTAAACACGCCAAACTCCAAGACCTCCCCCGCGACGTCGTTTTGGACGAGAAAGTCAAAACAACGGCGAAAATGGTTCCACGCGTCCTCGGGGTGACCGAGGACGCCGCGAGCCCGTGACATGATCGAGGGGCGAACATGACGAGCGACGAGTTGGTCGACCGCGGAACGTAAGCGTTGGCTCATCATGTGACTCCCTCGCCAGCGCTCCTCGCCCGCCCTCGACCGGGAAAGCTCGGAGCCCGGGTATCGCTGCTCCGGCTCCCTGTTGAGAGCACACCACAGGTCTGCTGCATGACCAGAGCGAGATCTGCTTCGAAGTTCTCGAGGGGAGTCTCCAGGTTGACGTACAACGGGGAGGCGGACGTACAGGAGAACTTCTCCGCAACCAGATGCCGGAACGTAGTCAACACGGCGTCGACCTCCTTCTCGTCAGCGTGGGCCACCAACGAGCGATGCCGATCGTAAACCCGGGAGCCGACTTGTTGAGGGGCAGAAAGGTGGATCTCGGCGAGCATCTCCGGCACGTCGATGACGCGAAGGAATGCATCAACATAATCGAGCCAGTGCTCGTACCCAATATTCCTGGAGGAAACGAACATATGAGAACAATCAAAGAGTACTTTGCATCCGGTTTCGTCGGCAACCTCTGCAAAAAATTCGGGCTCAGTCACATAGTCGTAGGCGGATGCCGTGCGCCCGCCGTGGCCGGGTGAGCTTCGATTATAGTCCAACGTCTCCAGGAGGATCTCCTTGTCAAATCCGATGGAATCCAACCGAGATCGAAGCGTCGTCAACGCGCGAATGAGTCGCCGCCGCGTTTCTGCCCTTCCCAGGTCAGGCGAGATCGGTACGTCATGGTAGTCGTGCACTGACGCGACGCCTGCCTCGTCGTTGAGTCGGGTCCGTTCCACACTGAAGCCCAGATGAAGGGAGATGGACGCGACGGGATGCGTTCGCACGAAGCGGTAGAGCGTCGAATGCGGATCTTCGAACACGGCAAGGACGCGGGGATCGGCCAAGTTGACGTTGAGCTGGTCCCCGTTAGCATCGAAGACCTTCTCCAGATGGAGGTGGGTGTGCTCGCTCTCAAAATGCAACGGTGAGTCGACGGGCACCTGGTCAACGATCTCCCAGTCGCGAATTTCGCGATTGAGCAGCGTGCCATAATCGGACTCGACACGACGGCGCACTCGCGCGACGTTCTCCGTCCCCTCTCCCCTAAACTTAGCCTCGCGAAGGTCTGCCAATCCGAAGCGAGCCCCGAAACGGATCCCGCGCTCTCGCGCGATCGCTTGGTTCCCGCTCGAGAAGGCTCGGTCGAGCAGCGCGTCGGCCCTCAAAACTTCACCACCATCTTGAGGACCGGCTTTCCATCGACCGACCCAGAAACAGCCTGAGAAAGGGCATCGGCGATCTCTGAAAGGGCAACGACGTGCGTAATCGACCGCTCGAGCCCGAGATCGGCCGTCGCGATCAGGCGAACGCTCTCGGTGAAGTCCGCATTCTCGGTGCCGTAGGAGCCAACCATCCGATAGTTACCATCCGGCGTACACAGCTCCGCAACCCCGTTCTCCCGTCGCAATGCACCGACGTCCAGGCCCGACAACGCTTCGCCCGCCTCGAGAGCGCCGAAGAGCAACATGACTCCACCGGGACGAAGCAACGTAAGCGCATCCTTCAGCGCGCTTGCGCCATTCGCCGTGACGATCACGCAGTCTGCGAGTTCCCGCCTGGGGCTCGGGCGCCCAGCGTTCGTACCGATCTCATGGACGTCGCTGGAGGCAACGAGGCCGCGTTCCACCAGCGCTTCTAGCCTCAACGAGCGAGGAGCGTGAACCGACACGCGGCGGGCACCCCAATGTCGAGCGAGAAGTACATGAGCCACCCCAAACGATCCTGCTCCCACGACAGCGACAACTCCACCCGCCACCACGGGACGGACTTTGAGTTGGCCGTGAACGCAGCAGGCGAGTTGTTCGGCGAAGACGCCCTGTTCAGCCGTAGTGTGCGGAGGAATCCGAAAGAGCCGACCTTGCGATACGAGGCGTGTGGACACGTAGAGGCGTTCGGCCAAAACCCCGTTTCCGTCGTATCCGAGACAGCTTTCGTCGTCCGCGTCGACCGGGTTCAGGGTGACGCGATCCCCCACAGATATCCCTTCGAGGCCTGGATGTGGGCTGAGCACCTTCGCGAGACGACCGACTACTTCGTGACCGATAACGCCCGGCACGTGCGCTTTTTCGTTTCGGACAACCCTGATGTCCGAACCGCAAACGCCAACGAGCTCCGGCCGCACGATGGCCGCAACCCCCTCGAGTTGGGGTGGCATTCTGCTGACCGCCTCCAGTGCGCCGGGCGCAGCGCCTTTGCGCACTTCGAGATAGGCGGCATTCAAATCCATGGCTACCCTTGCTGAGGTCGCAGCATGACCTTGAGTCCGAGGCCTGACTGGGCGAACCCCATCGCTTTTTGGATTTCGCTTAGAGGGTAGGAGCTAGAAATCAACGCGTCGCCGGGTATCTCCTTAGTGGTCAGGAGCTCGAGGGCGCGAGTGATATCCTGAGCAACGTAGTTCGCGCTGCCCATGACGATTCGATCCCCGTAGTGCAGCGGGTGCGCGGGGAACGATGCCTCTTCGCCCCGAGGCACGCCGGCAAATGCTAACAATCCTCCGGACGGCGCTAGCATATCGAAACCCGCCCTGAGCGCCGAAACATCGGGGCACGCCTGCACCACCATGTCGAAAGGCGCTAGCCCAGCGAGCTGCCCGCCGCCTTCGGTGGGATCGAGCGAGACGCAGCTCACCTCCTCGAAGGGCGCCATCATTTTGCTCAACATTTCCACGCGGGGCTGATTGATATCGGCGATCACGACGCGCTCGAAGCCGTTCACTCGCGCAGCGAGGGCGTGCATGGCTCCGATGGGGCCACCACCCAAAATGCATGCCGTGCGACGCAGCGGCAGGACGCGCAACAGGCGGCTTTGCCCGTGCAAGACGCACGCAAGCGGCTCCACGAGCGCCCCTTCGTCCGAACTCAGTTCGTCGGGAAGCACGTGGACCTGACCGTTGGTTACAGCCTGCTGCGGAACGACCAAGTAGTCGGCGAACGATCCTGGGTAGTCCTCGAAGATCACCTTGGCGTCTGTGCACATATTGGTGGCGCCTGCCTGGCAATGTGCGCACAAGCCACAGTAGAGATCTGGTTCGACAAAGACCCGCGCGCCTACCGGCGGCCCCTCCGGACCACAGCGGTGAGCGACCACGCCACCAACAAACTCATGGCCCAACACGGACGTCCCGTCCGCGAGCCTCGGAGCCGTCTTTTTTCCGGAGAAGATCTTCAAGTCTGTGCCGCAAATCCCTGTAGAGAGGATCTCCAAAAGCACTTCTCCCGGCCGCAGCGCAACGGGCTCGGTGAACGTGACTTCGAATTGTCCTGTCCCTACCAAGTTGGTGATTCGGCGTCGCGTCTCAATCGTTGCGCTGTCAGTCATTCGGTGTCGTCCTCCAGATTTTCCAGCTCTTCGGTAAGAACGGATTCGACCAGGGCGATCTCCCACGCGGTGGTCACGAGGGAAGGTTTGAGCAGCAGTATCCGCCCGTGTCCGTCACGAGACAAGCGAAAGAGGATGCCCCGGGCAAGGGAGCGTTCGTACAACTTCTTGGCGATCTCGGGTGACGAGGTCTCGAGGCCGAGCATCAATCCCAGGCCATGAATGCGTTGCACAAGTCGAGGGAAGCGCTCCACCATACCCGCCAGCGCCTGGGCTAGAACCTTCGCGCGCTTCATGGCCGACGGCATGATGTCCGTCTCCGTCAGGAGGCGGAGGTTTTCGAGAGCGACGCGGGCCGAGAGCGGGTTCATCCCAGCAGTGAATTCCGCCTCGCCGAACGACAACCTATCGAACCGTTCACGCACCGCCATGGCCGCAAGTGGAAATCCGCAAGCCAACGACTTGCTGAGGCATAGAATATCGGGCACCACCCCGTAGTGCTCGAAGGCGAAGACTGACCCGGTCCAGCCGAACGCGGTCTGAATCTCATCGAATATCAGTACCGCGTCGTGTTCGAGGGTGAGATCGCGAAGGCGTTCGACGTATCTTTGCGAGAGTGTGATGGCGCCCGCGTTCATCTGAATGAGCTCCACCACGACGGCTGCGACCGGGTGTTTCGCGAAGCAGTCTTCGAGTTGAGTGATATTGTTCGGTTGTAAATGAACGTGCTCGTCAGCATCGACATAGTCGATTTCTCGGTATTTTTCCGAGCACGCCATCGTCTTCATCGTGTGTCCGTGGTGAGCACCGTTCAGAGAGATGATCTTCCCGCGTTTCTCGTTCTTCGCATCGTGCCGCATCGCACACTTCAGCGCCGATTCCACCCCATCCGCGCCATTGACCAACTTGAGATTGATCCGACACAACTCCTTCGGAAGGACGGATAGCAGTGCTTGCGCGAGTCGCAACGTGTGAACGTTGCCGAACTTCGAGGACGTATAGTACGGCTGCGCCTCGTCGAGCACACTGCGCCCGGCGGCAACGATATCCGCATGGTTATGACCCAAATTGAGGTTCTGGGTCTGCGCAGCCATATCGAGATAGAGTCTGCCCTCCGCGTCGACAAACGAGTTCCCTTTGGCCCAAACAACTGGCGCTTGTTGCGTTCGTAGATTTTGCGTAAAACTCGCGGAGGATGGACAGTCCTTGTGAGCGTTCGAGATCTCCTCACTGATCGGAACCCATCCGGGGGGAACCTTGGTGCCCACCCAACGGAGGGCGGACTCCTCGCCGTGCAGATCCTCGATTTGTCGATCAGCCCATTGTGTTGTCATCGCCCCCCCAAAATGAACGTTCGCTATCCCACAACCGTGCGCGCAACCCGCTTCACTTCATCCTCAATCAACGACTGTACCGTCGGCGCTAACTGACGAATCTCCTCCGAAACGTACGCGCGCCCGACAGCGTCTGCCTCGTGCGGCAGACGAATTCCGAGCAGGGGCATCTCGTCGGACTTCACGGTCCGCCCATTTTTAGCGCTCCGATCAAAGGCTGCGGGAAAGCTGCCTCGATTGGTTAACTCTCCACCTTGAGAGACGCAGCCCACAAAGAGCTCCCGCGCGTCCCCCTCGCCTACTTCCCGAACAGAAAATAGACTGAGCCCGTTGGCGTGATATTCGAGCAACTGGTCGCGGATCGTCGGGTACCGCGCATTGCCTTGCTGGTCACCGAATCTACAAACCACCTCCACCTCGAGACAGGGCCACTCCGTAAGGAAATTGACGAAGTTGCGTGCCTCGGCGCGGTGATTCTCGTTGGCATCACGGGCATGCGGCATGTGAACGCCCCAAGTCGCAGAGGAGCGCTCGATTCCAAGCCCGCTTCTAAGCGCTCGGAACCCCCACTCGATGTCCTCGACACCCCAGCCGTAGTACGCCTCTTGGAACATGAGGTCGTTCTCGCGCAACACCCGGGCCGGCAACGATAGCAGTCCACCCCAACACAGCGCCCACGGAAGATTGAAGTCCATGGCCCACCGCACATCATCGGCGAGGCGATCCTCATCCACCCCGTCAAGCCAGCTGTCACGGTAGTGTGCGAAGGACTGGCCATGACGTGCAGCCGCTTCCTCCCACTCGTCGTAACCTTTCACATTCGAGAGAATGATCCGATCTGACGTTGCACCTGCCTGCTCCTTCCACACCTTCTCCAGATGGTCAGTGGGGACGATGATGTCAGCATCGATGAGTACAACGATCTCACCCCGAGCCTGTCGCAACCCGAGGTTTCTCGCCCGCGACGCATTCCAAGGTCCCGGAGCCGTTACCGTGACGATATTCAGATCCGGGCGGTTGGCCGCGGCAAGCCTCGCAAGCTCGGGACTCCCGTCCAAACTCCCGATCACGACCTCGAAGCGATCGCGCGCAAACGTCTGCTCAGCCAATCCGCGCAGACAAAGGCTGAGGTTTTCTAGACGGTCGCTGTACGGGATGACCACACTGATGTCGCGCTCACCCAACTCTGTCACCGCCCCCCCCATGCATCGACTCCCCTGAAAGTGGTGGCACGCAGCATCGACTGAGTCAAGCGCCTGCCCGACCGTCAAGTGTGCATCGCCGACGGACACAGCAACAAGCCAGGGCGTGCTCGCATCTGTTGCCACGTGGTAGTTGTTCGCTAGCAGGCGTCAACGCACTGACACGATGGCCACGATGGCGTGTACGCGACGTCGCTGGACTCGTTCAGCCGTGGCGACGAGCCCGAGCCAGCGACCTAACCGCACTGTCACATCTGATGGACCTACGTTTGGGGGCAGGTCAAGCGTACGTAGTGCTCAGCGTAATTGGCGACTCCGTCTCGCGCGATCAGAAGACGCTCATGCATCGCGACGAGTACGTCGAGGGAGTACTCTTGCCTTTGCCAACGCTCCATCGAAATGCCGAACCCTAGTCTCTCCCAAAGCTCGGCGTTCGCACGCTCGTACTCTCCGAAGGGATCCAAAAAAATGACAGGCGTTGCAAACTCTATCGAGTCCAGCAGTGTCCCCCCCCCGGGCTTGCTCACGATAGCCATGTTTCGGCTAGCGATATCGTCCAGACGGCGGGTCGCTGGGGCCTGCTGTTGCGGCGCATGGCCCACCTCGATCATGGGCGGAAACTCGTAGTCGTCTGACCTACACTTCTTCCAGGGCACCCACCCATCCACGATCTGCCACAATCGCGCGTCGTCGCCCGCGACCGCCTCCTGCCCCGCGGGCGCGCACAAGTCGAGCGCAAAGGGCGCGTCTCGCAGCTGCCCGGCCGCGACTTGGAAGTTTCCGATCCCCCACCCCCCGCCGTGCGCCAGAAGCCTCCGCTCTCGCCGAGCGATCGGAGTGATCTCGCGCTTCTTGTCCGCCAGGAAATAGTGCACTCGCTCGTCTTTCAAACTAAATAGAAACACGTCGTGAGTGACCGAAGCGTTGGCGGCGGATTGCCATGTGACGGCTCGCACCGCGTCGACGTGAACACAGTGCACCTCGACAGCTTCGTCAGACCATTGGCGGTAGCGCTCAACGAGCGACGACCAGACGCCGGAGTAGAGGACAAAGCTGCGGATACCTTCGTCGCGCCATGCCTCAAAACACGCTTCGACGGCGCCCGGCCGCAGCGCTGGCTGCAACAGCCGCCCCTGAGATAACCGCTGGGCCATCTTGGCAAAGCGAAAATCCTGACGAAACCTCTCTGCAGTCTCGAGGACCTTCTCCCGCCCCGCAGAGTCGAGAAGTTCCTCGTACAAATGGAGCGACGTGCGAAGGCCTTGGCGTCTGAGGTGGTTTCTGAACTTCAGTGCAGGAACGTACGTCCCGAGGCCGCTCGCCGCCGTGAGGACGCAATGGGCCGTCCCGTGTTCTGAGTCATGAGGCCTCATTCCGGTATCTCGAGCCATAAGCCAACGCTATCCGGTACTGTAAAGAAGCGTGCATTTTGAACATACCGGCATCAGCTCATCAGAGACCTTCGCCCGGAAGCGAGCGAAAGTTTCACTTTGCCATATCTCCGAAAAACTCTGCCTTTCCAGATTCCCGAGCCTCATTTCCGGAAAGAATTTGCATGATGTAACATCGCCGTTTGGCATGACGTCGACACGGTTCGCCACCGCCACGCATGAGGTCTTGCCCTCCGCGGGCACGGGGCGTCCCGCGACGAAACCCTCAACTTCATCAAGCTCTAAAGCGGGGTGAAAACGCACTCGGGTCTTCCAGGAGCGCGCGCTGATCTTGCGCATCTGCTCCTTGAGTGCCTCAACAGAGTCGGGAGACAGGTGGTAAGTGTAGGAATGCCAGCTCGGGCGCTGCAACTGTCTCAGGAAGCTCGAAGGCAGGTTGGCCCGAACGTAGTCGTCCATCGAGCGGCTCACGTCCTCCGGGATATACCAGGGAAACACGATGTAGACGGACTCGACACCCTTGTCTTCGAAGTACTCCACGAACTCGAACAAGCTCTCGACACTCTGGTCATTCAGAGTGTGTCCGACCGAAACGATGCCCTTGTACGCGCCGCTTTTCTTCAGGGCGAGGAGCTCATCGACGATCTTGTTGACGCGCCGAAAGGTGCCACGACCCCGAATCGCGTCGTTCTGTGATTCGAAGCCATCCAATGCCATGAGAAGGACAGTGCTCGCCGATATCTTGAGCAGCGAGTCGAGGTTTTTGCTCACCAACAATCCGTTGGTCGAGATGGTGGTCCACCGCAGGTCTTCCTCTAGCAGTGACGCCACCTCGTCGAACTTGCTGTGGAGGAGAGGTTCTCCGCCCCACAGGTAGAGGTTCGACCGAATGCTTCGAGTCGCGGCTAGGAGTTTCTCGATGACGGCGAGCGATACCTCATCGGCCTTTTCGCCCTTTTCCATGGCGAGGTGAAAGCCGTTATGGCTCCATTCGTAACAATGTTTGCATCGCAAATTGCACGCGTTGTTCATCTTGATGCCAACTTGCGCAGGAAGGTCGAAGGCAAATCGCGGGTCTATTTTTCTTTGCTCGCGGCATATCGCCAGAGTCTTTACGCGCTCCCGAAGGCGAACGAATTCATCGGACGTCAGTCTCTTCGTCGTTCCCGGCTGCGTAGTTGTCGTCATGAAGTTCTGTTCCCCGTGGCTCTATGAAAGCACTCTGATGCCCGATGCCGACAGAGTTCCTTTGATGCGATCTACCTGGTCGCCAAATTCGTTCTGCCCTTCCGCAACCACGGAGAAATAGAAACGGCTCCGGTAAGAACCGCTCTCCCGATGCCTGTCGGAAATCACCCGAAGCGTGTTGCCGGACAGGGGCACGATCCCCGAACGGGCGCCCCTGGACCACAGTTGACCGTTGCTCTCAAGTCCTCGAAGGATCGTTCCGACATTCACGGAACAATCGGCGGATAACTCGAGTGAAGAGAAAAAGCTCGTGAGTCCGAACGGCTTCAAGAACTCGTCGAGATGAAAGCTCACCAAGCTGAGCGACTTTCTTGCATTGATCTCGATGACTGGGACGAGCGTCCCATCTGTAAGAATCATCGAGTCGATGCAGACGCTGCCGTGATAGCCGCTCCGCCTAATCTCATCGAGCACGACATCCGTTGTCTCGAAATATCCATCGCGGGTTAGTTCCTCGACCAAGGTCTCGCTCGCAGTATGGGAGCCCGCGAAACAAAAGCCGTTGTTCTGAAACTGCTGCACACTGATGAGGTGCTTGACGCCTGACGTCGATATCTCGTACAGCGACGAGAAGTCGAGCGCCCTTGGCAAGAGTGGCTCCACCAGGAAGCCACATGAACCCCCTTGGTTCTCGTGAACCTCGATGTGCCTCGCGATTCGCTGAATCTGCCAGGCTGACTCCAGGAGCAACGAGCCGCTCCCGGAGACCCCAAAGAAGTCCTTCACGACGACCGGGCCTCGGATACTCTCGGCTGCACGCTTGAATTCGGAGGAGTTCTGCACCAGGTGTCCCCGCGAGGGGACGCCGATCTTGGCGTGCATCTCAAACGAGTACGCCTTTGAGTTCACCCTACGCACCGCGCTGACATCCGGAACGTTGGCATCCGGTTCGAACCGCTTGGCCAGCTGTGGAAACGGTTCGATTACCGCGTACGGGCGGATCGTCGGAGCTGTCGCGCCGAAAAGGGCGTGAACCTCTGCGTCGGACTTGTCGAGAAGAACCTGAAAGAGGTTGGTCGGCTCCCCTATCGGTTCGGCTTCTGCGGGCCCCTCGAAGAGGTAGGCATGGTTCGTGTTGAGCCCAACATCGTGCCAGTACTGAAGCAGGTCGGGATCAGGCCGAAAATAAGTGAGCAGCGACCCACCTCGAGGCACCAAGGGCAGGAGGAGTTCGTCCAACGAACTCACGAACCATTGCCTGTCTGCGTTGGCAACAGAAGGTAGCCCGATGAGGTTAGAGTCCCTCCAATGAGCCTCGGCGTCGAATACGCCACAGCAGACCTCCATCGCCCGATGCCTTTACGCTACGCCTCGGCGCGCAGAAACCCGTGAAGGCGCTCCATGCTGGTCATGTGGGAGAAGTCTAGACCGTCGAGCCCCTCCTGGATCCCGTACTCTTCCTCGAGCTTGAGCAGGAACTGCACCATTTCGAGGGACGTCAGCCCGACTTCGTTCACCAGGTCGGTGCCCATGCCGAGCTCGCTGGTCCACCGACTGTCATCTTTGATCACGGAAATGATACTCGCAACTACACGAACGAACCGTTGCTTCTCTTGGCTCAACCGGGCCCCCTTCGTCTCATTGAAGCTTGAGCGGGGAACCCATGTCGCGAATCGCGACGGCCATCGCTGACGTCACCCATGACGGGCGCACGCCAACCACAAACCCCCGATGCATATCAGATAGAATATGTCCCCTTTTGACCGTGGCGCAAGCGGAAACAGTACTCCGGAAACGTTGGCGAATGGCGGCGCCCCGCGATATTACGTGGGGTGTACGAATAGAGGCTATATGCCGGTGCGACGAAGGCGCTCGCCTCCCGGGTGCACCAGCTCGGGAGCCGGTGGAAGGGTCGCGGATCGGAGCGAAGAGCAATGAGTTCACAGAAATTTTCTGTTGTGATTCCAGCCCATAACGAGGCGGACACGATCGGTCGAGTCATCGAGGAGTCCAAGCGCGGGCATCGGGGCGACGTCGAAGTCATCGTAGTCTGCGACAGCTGCGACGACGCGACTGAGAGCGCTGCGATCGAAGCCGACCAGGTGCTTTCCGTGCAGTTAGGGTCAGCGGGGGCAAGTCGCAACTACGGCGCCGAGTGCGCTTCCGGGGAAACGTTGATTTTCCTGGATGCGGATACGCTCGTCGGTCCCGACTACGTCGAGAGCATCGGTCACGTTCAGGACGCGGGTTGTGACTACGGGTGCGCCAAATTCAGGAGCGATTATGGATCGTTGCCGGGGCGCTACGTTGCTGCTTCGTTCAATCGCTTCAATAAACGACGGCGCACGATGGGCGGCAACTGCTTCGTGCGCAGGTCGCTATTCAGTCGGGTCGGTGGTTTCGACGTCGCACTCGAAAAGGGAGAAGACACCGACCTTGGTGCACGACTCGACAGGGTGGGTGCGAGCTATGCATTTCTCGAGAACACCTACGTCATTCACAACGAGCGGCGCTTCCGCGAAGAGGGTTTTACTCGTCGCTATGGGAGGCTCTTCTTCGAAATGCTTCTCTATGAAATTTCCCCATCGATGTACAAGCGACGCTTTCGCCGGGCGTCCTGAAGGTGCTCCTCATAGTCCTCGAAGTTCGCGGGACATGACCGCGAACTCGGACGGAGCTTCAGCCGCCCGTCGAACCGCGGGAAAGTCGCACGAGGCGCGCAGCGTCACGATAATGACCTGACCAGTACAGTCTAAGGGCGAACACCACCAACATGGCCGTGCTGGAGACGAACAACACCCATAGCAAGGCCACCCCCGGCAAGTCCGTGCAATATCGAACGACGAAAAGCAGCGGAACGCCCACCAGGGCGAAGCTAGCGACCACGACGGCCAGCAGTGACCTCGCGTGGTGCAGGCCTCGAAGGATGCCGAGTAAGGCCGCCACAACCGATTGCGAAAGCAGGATAGCGACGGCCGCGTAGAGGAATCGGGTAGCGAGATCTATCGTTTCTGGCTGGGTGAAGAACTCACCGAGCAGCGGCCGCTTGAACAGGAGCAAGCCAACCGCGGCAGCAAGTGCCGATAGGACCGAAAGCGCCATCACTTCGTGGAAGAGCCGAACGATCGAGATCTTGCTATCTTGCCACACGCGGCTCGCGACCACTGCCGCAGCTTCACTAACCGAGACGGTCCACATTACCGTTACAGAGAATATCTGCCAAACGACCTGGTAGGCGGCGAGCTCTCGAAGACTGTAGTCATGCAGCATGAAGACGATGACCGCCATGAAGAGAACCTCCGCCGCCGTCAGCATCGCGAACGGGACGCCCAGCTCGAACAGGCGGCGATAGATCTTCCACTCGAACAACCCTTTGACGACGACCGCGCCCAGACCCAACGCACGACGATAGATCCCCAAATACCCTAGCGTAATGAGCAGAACGACCCAGTTGCTAAGCACGACCGCCCAGGCAAAGCCCATGATGCCCATGGCCGGTAGCCCGAGTTCGCCGAAGACCAATAAGTACGTCAACGTAACGCTGAGCAGAAAACCCAACGCGCTCGATGCGGTGAGGAACGTCGCCTTTTGCATGCCGAGCAGGTAGCTGATGGCCACCATATAGATGCAATAGGCGAACGCGCCGTACGCATACACCTCCATGAACGCATCCACTCGCGGCTCGGGCGTAATGTGGGGCGAGTCCAATATTGACGCGGTCGATTCGCCAAACGGCGATCCCGATGTCTTGTGCGGACCGATCGGAAGGTGCAGTATGTCGGCCAGATCCGTGAAGTCCGCGTAGGCGAATGTGAGGAAGATGCCGAGAACAATGCCTACCAGCATACTCGCGTAGAAGAGTTGTCGTGTCGCGTGGCCGTCTTCCCGGTGTCTCGCGACGAGCAGGCTCGTGCCGGAGAGCAATCCCAATGTAGCCGCCTGCGCGGTTTCGATAACCGCCGTACAAATCGCCAGCACCGCCAGAGCGGACTTGCCTAGCTGGGCGATAAAATAGGTCGCAACAAGTATCCGCCCCATCGTCAGCACGGCCGTGAACGCCATCGGCCCCGCCAGCCTCAAAACAGCCCCGAGGTATCGGGGCCGCATTCGACCGAGACTGCTCACACTGTCACCCGCTTCCCCACCACTGGTCGGGCCCCCTCGGGCGAGAAGTCGCGACGCCACCCCAACGTTCGCGCGCACCAACTCATGTCAATCCACCCCGCAGTTGCGCCATCTGGTCAGCCCCTCAACGCTAGCGTGTCGTGCGGCGGTGGCAAGGGCCAACGTAGTATTCGATGACACTAGAGCGCGACGGCGCTCTGGCTCCGAACCTCAGCAACAGGCTCGGCGGCGATTATCGGCACTCCAGACGAACGCTCGCCTGCGCGTCCGCTATGCTAGCGGTATGGCCCCCCAATACGAGCTGCGCCCCCTCGCCGCCTCAGATCTCGACGCGTTTGTCCGGCTCCAATACGAATCGTTCGGTCGCTCGCCGACACGAGCCGAGTTTGCCGTGCTGCGCGCGCTGACCGAACGCGAGCGCGTCGTGGCGATGGTTCGCGGAAGCAAGCTGGTCGGGGCCTGCTCAGCCTACTCGCTCGAGGTGTCCGTGCCGGGCGCCAGCGTTCGCAGTGCCGCGACTTCTTGTATCGCCATCGCCGTCGCCGATCGTGGGCGTGGCTTGCTCAACCGGATGATGCAACACCATTTCGAGGACATCAGGGAGCGCAAGGAGCCGCTCGCTGTCTTGTGGGCGTCGGACCACGGCCTCTATGGGCGCTACGGCTACGGACCGGCGGTTGAACAGCTCGGTCTGGAGATGCGAACGGACGGGATCAAGTTCAAAGATGCCGCGGAGGAGAGCGGGGGCGGCGCGGAGATCCATTTGGATGAGCTGGAACTAGCCCACGCGTATCCTGTCGTCGCAGCGCTCTACGACGCGACGCGCGATCGTTGTCCCGGAATGCTGTCGCGTAGTGAAACCTGGTGGACCAAGAAAACCTTGGTTGGCGCAACCGAAGGCGGTTCGCTCGAGCGGCTGCTGGTAGCACGTCGCGACGGTCGCGCGGTTGGATATGTCCTGTTCCGAACGTCCGCGGACTCAGCGGGCCTCGCTGAGGCGTCGACTCACGTGCTCGAGCTCGTGACCGAGGACGTATCAGTTCGCCGAGCGCTCTGGCGTTCGTTGACGTCACTGCATCACTTTCCGGTTCTTCGTTATCCTGGCGCTCCTCTGGACGAGCCGCTCAAGTGGTTCATCGACGACCCGCGGCGCCTCGTTTGCAACGCGACGGACTCGCTATGGATACGCGTTATGGATGTGCCCCGTGCTCTGGAGAGCCGTCGATACGCCCGTGACGGGATCGTTCGAATCGCGGTACACGACGCCTTGATCGCTGACAATACGGACGGCTTCGAGCTCGCCGTCGCGGACGGTGCCGGTCAATGTTCTCGATCAAGCCAAGCCCCGGACGTCCGACTCGATGTGCGGCTTCTGGGTTCTCTATACCTCGGGCGCCTGCGGGCAACAGCCGCCGCTCGCGCCGGGCTACTCGAAGGAACACCAAAAGCGTTGAGGCTTTTGGACAACATGTTCGCTACCGAGCGAGAGGCATGGTGCCCGGAAGTTTTCTAAGCTCTCATAGCTGAGCCGACCTTGCACACCGCCTTGATCACCAGGTCGATATGCTCGGGCTCCCAGTTCGGGTGCAGGAAGATCGTGAAAGTCTCGTCACGCAGCGAGATGGCTGTGGGGCAATGGTCCCCCTCGTAACGGACGGCATCCGGGTCCGTGTACTCCTTTGACTCGAATGGGAAATTCACGCGTCCCTGGCCCTTCCGCTCGACAAATACACGCTCGCGGTATCCCTCTGGCCACTGGATGCCCCAGCAGGGAACGCCTTCCGCCTCGAGCGCTTTTACGAACTCCGGCGCACGGCAGCTCAAGCGTTCGAGGTCGAGTCGCACGGGATACCACCAGTAGGCGTTTTGTCGCTCGGGGGTATTGTACGGGGTTGCTCGGATCCAATCGACTTCTGCGAAGGCTGCGTCGTACCGGGCAGCGTGGGCCTTGCGGCGAGGCAGATTCCAATCGTCAAACCGCGCGAGTTCGTTGATGCCGATGATCGATTGAATCTCGGTCATCCGATAGTTGAAGCCGAGCCGCGCGCACATATACGGTCGCTTGGCCTCCACGGCGGCCATCGTCTCCCTCGAACTGACATCATAGCCATGATCCCGAAACGAGCGGCACTCCCACGCGACGTCTTCGTTATCCGAAATGACCATTCCCCCCTCGCCACCGGTGGTGAAGTGTTTCGCCTGACAGAAGCTGAAGCATCCGACATCACCGATGGCACCCACTTTCGTTCCCCGATACGCACCTCCGATCGCCTGTGCGCAATCTTCGATCACGTAGAGCCGGCGGGCCTTCGCGATCTCGAGGATCGGTCCCATGTCGCAAACCACGCCATATAAGTGCACGGGTATGATCCCCCGTGTTCTCTCTGTGATGAGGCCCTCGAGCTTCGCCGGGTCGATCGTGTGATCGGTCGTCACGTCGCAGAACACCGGGATGGCGCCCGCTTCGAGGACGCTGAGCGCCGTCGCGATGAAAGAATACGAGGGTACGATCACCTCGTCGCCCGGGCCGATGTCGAGGGCAGAGAGCGCCGTATGCAACGCAGCCGTCCCATTGGTGACAGAGATCGCGTGCTTCGCACCGGACCAGGCCGCCCACGCGGCTTCGAACTCCGTTCCCTTAGACCCGGTCCAGTAGTTTACCCTTCCTGTCTTCAGCGGTTCGAGGACATCCACCAGGTTCTGCTCCGCAAACTGCGGCCATTCGGGAAATTCTCGGTCGTTTACCGGTTTGCCGCCGTCGATTGCTAACTCCTCTTCGTCACGCACGCCCGGTCACCCCTTCTTCCCATTTCGTCTGAATCGGCAACGAACCATTCTGAGCTGATCGGTGCGCCGCCAGAATCAAGTCCACGTTCCAGAGCCCTTCGGCCCCACTCATAGGAGACGCGTCGAGGATCGACTTTGCATGCGTTTCCACGACCGCCTTGTAGATATTGGGGCAAGCGTCCGGCACCAAGGTCCTGGGCACATCTGTCCCCTCTTCGATGGCCTCCACCCGGACAGGCACGGACTCGTCGCCGTGCCCAGAGAACGAATGGAGCGCGCAGTGACCGCGGAGCATCCCGCGCTCTGCATATACTTCGTAGCCCAGGCTGTTCAGCGTGTCGCGCTCCGTGCCGCGGCGCTGGTCAAACGCGACGCGGATCGAGCCCGACGCCCCATTCGCGAACTTAAGGCGCAGGACGGCGCCGCTCTCCACGTTAAGAGCCAAACTCGGTGGCGTGTACGAGCAAGCGATCTCGGTGATCCGACTGTCGACGAGGAACTCAGCCATGTACAGGCAGTGACTGCCTATATCCCCGAGCGGGCCACCCAGTTCTTCCGGACGATGGCACCTCCAGCTTCGAGCTTCATCCTCGGTAGCGCCATAGAGAAACTCCATATGGAGATCTATGTCATGAATCTCGCCCAGCTTTCCTTCGCGAAGGTAATCTCGCGCTGCTCTGTTGTGCCCGTTGTATCGCATCATGTGATCAACGCTGACACTCAGACCGCGAGAGCCGGCGAGTTCGCAAAGGCTGCGCGTCTCTTCGCCGCTCACTCCCATGGGTTTCTCGATCAGGCAATGTTTACCCGCGCGAAGAGCCCGTTCCGCGAGCGGTGCGTGCATTGAATTATTCGTGGCGATGACGACGGCATCAATCTCAGGAACGGCGAGCAACTCGTCGATGTCCGCGAACCAGCGAAGGTTCAGTCGCTCGGCCGCCGCGCGTCGGCCCCCCGCGATATCAGTCGCGCCGAAGAGGGTCGCGAAAGGCGATAACTCGCCGGTACCGAGCCCAAACCCTTCTTTCGCGATCCGAGCTTCCGCAATTCCGCCGAAGCCCACGAGCCCGTACCCGATTTGGTCACGAGAAACCACTACATCCCCCAATGCACCGTAGCGATCCGACCAGAAACGCTACCACGCAGATTCCCTACTTGCAACCCTGGATGTCGCTGGAATGTTGGCGAGGAGACGGTCCCCCGGATGATCTTCAGATACACTAGGCCGATGTTGTCTGGGGAAGAGGTCGCACCAGGGGTCGCGCGTCTCGCCGTTCGCGCTCCCACGTTGCCACCGGCCACGCACACCAACAGCTATGCTCTGGGAACCCGCCAGGTCTTGCTGATCGAACCCGCCACGCCCTACGCCGATGAACAGCGGGTGTGGCTCGAGTGGGCACGCGCATTGGAAACCAGTGGCCGCGAGCTCCAGGGGATCCTCGTGACGCATCACCATCACGATCACATCGGAGGGGCGGCGGTCCTGGCACGCGAGTTGGGGCTCGACCTGTGGGCTCACCGGCTCACTGCGGAGCGCCTTCCCCATCTTGTTTTCGCTCGAATCTTGAACGAAAGCGAAACGATCAGATTGCACGGCCCAGCGATTCAAGACTGGACGGTATTGCACACGCCAGGCCACGCCCCAGGCCACCTTTGCCTGCACGATGCAACGTCTGGGGTGATGGTCGTGGGCGATATGGTTGCATCCGACGGGACTATCCTCATCGATCCGAGCGACGGCGATATGGCGGCGTACCTCCACCAGCTCAAACGGCTGAGCGAGTTGACGCCGGAGATCGCGCTACCCGCTCACGGTGCTCCTATTAGCTCTCCGTCGCGCCTGTTGCGAATGCACGTGCGTCTCAGGATGATGCGCGAAGAGAGCATCCTCAGTCATCTCGAAGCCTTTGGTAGCGAAGGCGCCACGCCGCAGGAACTCGTCGCGCGCGCCTATCGCGGTACGCAGAAAGCCGCTTGGGTGTTTGCCCTTCGTTCACTCGAGTCCCACATCAAGAAATTGGCAGACGAAGGGCGGGCGCAGGTTCTCGATGGGCGCTACGTTGCCGCGCCTGTCGTTGAAGGGCTGGTCTTACGTAGCGGGCCCAATGGCCGAACTTCACCGTTCCCGTCGCCCGGTCCGTGACGGAGACGGGGAACGATCATAGGGCGCTCCGGAAAGGAGCGGCCCACAAAAAGCTGAAGCCCGCGTAGACGGCGGGCTTCA
>PVBE011086419.1_pt1 | contig 18726 bp, 16 predicted proteins | sample 1631181 | NCBI WGS metagenome assembly PVBE01 (sample SAMN08397723, study PRJNA350692) | Marine metagenome, whole genome shotgun sequencing project. | isolation source: water | place: Pacific Ocean | collected 2012-04
CCCTTCTTCCCCAGCGGGGAAGAAGGGTTGGGAAGAAGGGGAGAGCCAAGCGCGAAAGCGCTCGCAACACCGGGGGGCATCCGCGCGGTTTTTGTTTGTTCCCTCAAGCGCCGGGCGGGGGCGTCCGCCCCCTTGGCTACCTCGTATTAACTCGGGCGCGTAGTCACGCTTGCCGGAATGCAAGAAAGTGCATTCCGGATGTGTGCCGTTTGAAAGAATCTTTGTGGGTTCCGGCCGAGTGCGGGGAAATCCGTTTGCCGGCGTGAAACTTCATTCAGCCGTTTTTTCCTGACGCGCCTTGAACGCCGCCTCCCAATTTCGCCCGTCGAACACCTGCACCTCGAACGCCTCGGTTTCGAGATCGAAATCATCGAAGCAGCGAACGTTGACGAGAAATAGCTCGGGCGCCGAGCGCGGATGGCCGAATGTGTGCATGCCGCAATTTCGGCAAAAGCAATGCTCGACCGTCTCGGTATTGAACCGATAGCTCGTCACCTCCTCAACGCCCCGCAACTGGCGAAAGCGCTGCGGCGGCACATAACAAAAGAGCCCGCCCTTTTTCGTACATATCGAACAGGTGCAACGAGTCAGCTGCCCTAAATCCGCCTCGACCTCAAACCGCACCGCGCCGCAATGGCAACTGCCATGATAGGTCTGCATCTTTACTCTCCCTGAATGCCACGCCCGCATCATACACTAGGGCGGAGCGCCCGGAATAAGACCTTCGTTTCCCCTATGCCAAAGGATGCTTCAATGTCATTTGATCAAGCCAGTTTGGACGAGCTTGCCGCCAAATATACCGATGCCTGGAACTCGAAGATTCCGGAGAACGTCGCTGCTTTCCATGTTTCCAGCAGCCAAATTTCTATTAACCGCGGAGAACCTTATGTCGGTCACGATGCATTGACGGCAATGGCCGCGGGCTTCCACGCCGACGTTCCAGACTTATTTCTACACAATGATGGCATTCGATCCGCGGGAAATCACACCGTGTATATGTGGACGTTTACCGGGCATGATTCGCGATCGGGAAATCCTCTAAAAATAAGTGGCTGGGAAGAGTGGGAACTCGATGAAAACATGAAGGTGACATCGGCATTCGGGTGGTTTGACGCGGATGACTACCAAAGACAAGCAGATGGTACCAAAGGCTAAGTAAGAGTTTCGGTGACAGGATACATAAAGTGGAGGAAGGGCCTGTCATGCCCCCCATTAAAGCCCCGCCACGTCCTCGCCGTATAATTTCCCCGTGCGCGTCGAAAGCAAATCGGTAAGCGAGATTTTTTCCTGTTGGATGAAGCCGCGCGCCGGCAGTTTGCCCGCTTGCACCAGCTCGATCACGGCGCAGGCCGAGGCCGAGGTGGTCCAGGCGATGGCGGTGCGGCGTTTGGCGGCGATGGTTTGGGGATAATAGGCGCGCACGAATTCCTTGCGTTGCAGCTTGCCTTCGATCTCGCCCTCGGCCGAGACGTGGACATAGACGACGTCGTCGTCGACCGGCGGTTTGGCTTTGGTGAGAAGTTTTCCCGCAATGTCGCGATGGTCGCGCATTAGCAGTTCATGGAAAAAGAAATTCATCAGGGCGACATGGCCGGGGTAGCGCATGGTCTTGCAGTCGAGGTTTTCCGCCCGCCCCAAGAAGGTCTCGCACATGGTGCCGAGGCCGCCCGAGGTGGTGAAGGCCTCGAGCTTGGTGCCCTGGACGTAGACGGTCTCGAGCCATTCCATCGGCGACACCCATTTATGCTCGCCTTCCTTGATGACCTCGCAATCGTTGAGATATTCGTTGACCACGCCCTCCGGCGACCAGTTGAAGGCGTAGCCCAACAGCCCGGTCGGATGCTGCGGCAGGGCGCCGACGCGGAGCTTGATGGCGCGCAATGTCTCGAAAGGTTCGGCCAGATGGGCGCCGATGATGCCGATATAGCCCGGCGCCAGACCGCATTGCGGCGCCACGAAGACGGTTGTCCCATGCCCATGCGGTTGACATAGGGATAGAACACATCGTGGAAATTCTCGAGCGTCGGCCGCGCGCTCACCCAGACGGTGGAAAAAATCATCTGTTCGGCGCGCGGCGTGAACGCCGAGATCTCGGATACACTGCGCTGAGGGCCGGTGGTAAACTCGTGCCACGGTTTGAACGCGGTGGAAAGCAGCCAGAAAACCGGAAACAGGGCGAAGACAAGCGCCAGGACCAACAGCACGCCGTGAAATCCGGTGAATTTCTTGCCCGTCATGGCCGGTTAGTTTCGCCGATATTGCCGCCCTATTCCACCAGCCCCTTCAGTACCTCATAGAGCGCCGCCTTGCGCTCGAAGCCGACGCCCGGCGCGTCGGGCAACCTCACATAACCGTCTTCGATCGGGGTGTCGTCGGCGAAGCCGCCGAAGGGCTGGAATACGCCGGGGTAGGATTCGGAAGCGCCGAGCTTCAGCGCGCCGGTCAGCGCCAGGGCGAGGAGGTTGCCGCCATGCGGGATGAAGCGGCGCGGTGACCAGCCATGCTCCTCCATCATGCCTGTGATGGCGATGGTCTCGGCAACGCCGTATGCCAGGGCCGGGTCGAATTGCAGATAATCGACGCCCCGGCGCAGACCGCCATGGCGGATCAGGTTGGTGGCGTCCTGCAATGAAAACAGGTTTTCGCCGGTGGCGATGGCGTTCGGGTAGGCGCGGGCGATCTCGGCATTGAGGGCGTAATCGAGCGGATCGCCGGGCTCCTCGAACCAGCGCAGATTGTAGGGCGCCATCGCGGCGGCGTATTCGAGCGCGGTTTCCAGGCCGAAGCGGCCATTGGCGTCCACGGCGAGGCGGCCGCCTTCGCCGCCGAGCAGTTCCAGCACCGCCTCGATGCGGCGAATGTCCTCATCCAACGGCGCGCCGCCGATCTTGATTTTCACCCAGTCATAGCCTTCCGCGAGATAGCCGCGCACCTCTTCGATGAGGCCAGCGACGCCTTTCTCTTCATCGTAATAGCCACCTGCGGCATAGACGAAAACCCGGTTTTCGGCTGCCTCGCCGCCGAGCAAACGCCACAAGGGCAGGCCCTCGATCTTGGCGACGGCGTCCCAGATGGCTATCTCGACCGCCGCCACGGCGACGGCGCGTTCGCCATGCCCGCCCGGCTTTTCGTTACGCAGCATCGCGGCGCGGAGGCGCGCGGGGTCGAGATTGTCGCCGGCCGCGTTTTGCTGTTGCTCCGGTGTCAGCTCGAGGATGCGCGGCGCCAAGCGGGCGCGGATGATCTCGCCTTGCGCGTAGCGCCCGTTCGAATTGAAACCGTAGCCGATGACCGGTCCGCCGCCCCGCACCACATCGGTGACGACGGCCACCGCGCTCACCGTCATCTTGCTGAAATCGATGACGGCATTGCGCATAGGGGCGCCCATGGGGACGCTCTTGTCGCGAATCTCGGTGATGCGCATGCCGGTGGCTTACGCCACTTCGATGCTGTCTTCGGTGCAGAGCGCGTTGATGGCGCGCTTGCGTGCCTGCGCTTCATCGACCGAGATCAATTCGAATTCGTAGGACTCGTTGGGGCGCGATTGGCCGAGCTTCCAGAAGGCGCATGACGGCACGGTGAAGGGGTTGATGAAGCCGCCCAGCGTCAGGGTGTCGTGCAACAGGATGATCGGCGTCTGGCCGCAGAGATTAATGGCGCCGATGGGATAGCCGTGATCGATGGTGTTGGACGGGTCCGAGCCGTTCTCCGGCGCCTTGTTGGTGGCCTTTTCGGTGAACGTCCATTCCGGGCCGTCGAGGCGGAAGCCGACGCGGTTGCTCTTGGGCGACAGCTTCCACTCGCTTTCCAGAAAACGCTGCTGCCCGGCAGCGTCGATCCAATCGTCATTGGGTCCGGTGCAAACTTCGATGCGCCAGCGCCGGTCCGTGGATATCGCCGGGCGGCAATTTTCCTTTACCTGCATTCCGGGGACGCCCTCCCCTGCCCCGATCGGAATCTTGCCACCCACCGCGAGCGGCACGCCATCGAGGCCGCCGCATTCGCCGAGCACGAAGGTCGAGCGCGAGCCGAGAAAGGGCGGCGTATCGATGCCGCCGGCGATCGCCAGATAGGTGCGCGCACCTGTGAGCGCCGAGCCCATCTCAAGCACCTGCCCGGCATCGACGGCGATGCTTTGCCACAGCGGCATGGGTGCGCCATCGAGCTTCGCCGCCATATCGCCGCCGCAAACGGCAATTACGGCGGGCGCCGTGAATTTGAGTGTTGGGCCGATGAACTGGCATTCGAGCGCGGCGGCGCCGGGCGCGTTGCCGACCAGGATATTGGCGAGGCGGAAGGACCAGTGATCGATCGGCCCCGACGGCGGGAACCCCATGCCGAAGGCGCCCTTGCGGCCGGGATAATCCTGCACGCAGGTTTCGAGCCCCGGTTTCAGGACCTCGATCACAGACATGGTCAAAGCCGGGGCGCCTTGACCCCGGCACGCTCGCACCAATGGTCGAGGAGGGCCGAGAAATCCTTGTTGTGAAACGAAGTGCTCCTCGCCAGGCTGACGCTTTCGCGCGCCACCGCGCCGATCGGCAGCGGCACCTTGGCCTTATTGGCGGCATTGACGATCAGAGTCAGGTCCTTATGCGCGAGATCGATGGCGAAGCCGGGCTCGGTATCGCCGGTCAGCACTTTGGTGGCGTAGTTGATCTTGAGCTGGCCGTTGGTCGCCGTGGTGCCGTGAATGACATCGAGCGTGGTCTGCAAATCGAGGCCGAAGCGGGTCGAAAGGGTCAGCGCCTCGGCGTTCATCTGACATGAAACGATGGCGAGAAAATTATTCACCAGCTTGGTGCGCATGCCGCTCCCGACCGCGCCGCAATGATGGATGGTGGTACCCATGGCTTCCAAGAGCGGGCGCACGCGAGCGAAATCCGCGTCGGAAGCGCCGACCATGAACAGGCTCTCGCCGGAATTGGCGTGCTGGGCGAGGCGGCCGACCGGCGCATCGGCGACGGCGATGCCTTGCTCGGGCAGGCGCCGGGCGAGGTTGTCGGTGGTTTCGGGATCGACCGTGCTCATGTCCATGAGCAGCATGCCATCGCGGCCATGGGCGAGGACGCCGCCCTCGCCGAGCACCACCGCATCCACTTCCGGCGAGCCGGGCAGCATGGTGACGACGATATCGCTGGCCTCGGTCAGCTCGGCGACCGAAGCGGCGGCTTTCGCGCCCTGTTGCACGAGCACCGCGACGGGCTCGGGCACGATATCGAAAACGTTGAGCTGGAAGCCCTTGTTCTGAAGATTGCTGGCCATGCCTTTGCCCATGGCGCCGAGGCCGATAAATCCGATGCGTTCCGTCATGCTTTTTTTCCCTTGTTTAGAATCTTCCGTCAGCATTGAGCGACGCCACCCACTTCTTGTAGGCGCCGACCGAGAAGCGTTGATAGGCGGTGATATTGAATTCGTAGCTGCCGTCGGCGACGCGGGCCTCGACATATTCGAATTCCTCTTCGCCGATGGGGACGAACTTGACCCGGTCGGCGGCGTCGAGCAGCACCACGCGGTCTTTGAAAATCGCATGGCGCTGGCGCGGGTCCCAGAGCGGCACCGGCGTGCGGCCGATCAGATTATAGCCGCCCGGCCCCGGCGTGGTGTAGATCGAGGTCGACAGCCCGCCGACGCCGATGGCGCCGAGCGTCGTCCAGGTGCGTGGCGGATTGTATTTGGGCGAGGTGATGGCGCATCTCGGATCGAGGGCGCGCAACAGCGGCAGCCCCGGCGTCGAGCATACCGCGACCACCCAATGCTCGGTGCCCGAATGGATGCGCGCCAATTGCTTGGCATCTTCGAGGCCGTTGACGCGGGCGACGAAATCCGGGTCATATTCGCGCGGCGTGATCTTGGCGCTATAGTCAGCCACGCAATCGCGTGTCCAGGGGTCGAGATACATCACCGGCAGATAGGCGAGGCGGCTTTCCAGCTCGAGCTCCTCGACCGAACCCAGGCCGCCGATCAGGCGCTCCAGCTCTCCTTGTAGGTCGCCATAGGAGACCTGCTCGGACTCATATTCGACGACGAGCGAATTATAGGACGGGTTGGTATCGACGACGCCGCGCGTCGCGTCCTCTTTAATCGCCGCCGTCAGGCCGAGGGCCAGGAAATTGAGATCGATGGCGCCGTCATCGCCGAACTGCACCAGGATAAAGTGATCGCCGCCAGGCAGGAATTTGGCCTCGTCGAACCTCATTGGATGCTTTCCTCGGCGCATAGCCGGTCGATGGCGCGCCGCGCCTCTTGCGCCTCTTCGACCGAGACGCGGTGGAAACGGTAGGTATCGTTGGGCTTGGACTGGGCCAGTTTCCAGAACGCCGCCGACGGCACGGTGAAGGGGTTGATAAAGCCGCCGGCGCTGGGTGCGTCATTGACCAGGATAATCGGCGTCTGGCCACACAGATTGACGGCGCCCACCGGATAGCCGTGATCGAGAATGTTCGACGGATGCTCGCCATGCTCCGGCCCCTTGGCGCTGGCCTTTTCGGCGAACAGCCAATCCGGCCCCTCGAGGCGGTAGCCGGTGCGGTTGCTGCGCGCCTGGAGCTTCCACTCGCTCGCCAGAAAGCGGGTGATGCCCTCTTCGGCGATCCAATCATCGTTCGGCCCCTGCACCACCTCGATCCGCCATTCCCTGCCATTGGCGATCGGCGGGCGGCAGGCTTTCTTGACCCGCCGCCCCGGCGTTCCTGCGCCCGGATTTACGTTGAGGCTTTGGCCGTCTTTCAGGGCATGGCCATCGACGCCGCCGACGCCGGCCATGTGGAAAGTGGCGCGCGAGCCGAGCACCGGCGCCACCTCGATGCCGCCCGAAACCGCGAGATAGGCGCGCGCACCGACGCTGGCGAAGCCGCAGGCCAGCGTTTGGCCGGCGGCGACGGCGACGCTCTGCCATTGCGCGATGTCTTGGCCGTCAAGGGTGGCGTTCATTTCGGCACCGCACAGCGCAATCAGGCAATCCTCCGTGAAGCGTAAAGTGGGGCCCATGAACTGGCATTCCAATCCGGCCGCCTCGGGCGCGTTGCCGACCAGTATATTGGCGAGGCGAAACGACCACATATCGAACGGCCCGGAAGGCGGAAAGCCCTGCTCCCAAAAGCCGTAGCGGCCGGGAAAATCCTGCACCGAGGTCTCCAGACCGGCCGTGATCACGTCGATTGCGGGCACTAGAAGCGTTCCTTCATGTCGAGCGTCTCCAGCCAATGATGATAATCGCGGATCGAGAATTTGGCGTAGCGCGCCACATTATGCACATAGTCGCCGGCTTCGACCCGGCTCTCGACATAATCATATTCGTCGCGCCCGACGGGCAGGAAGCGCACTCGGTCGCCGGGGCGCAGCAACGCCAGATCCTCCTTGAAGGCGGGCAGGCGCTGGGCGATATCGCAAACCGGAACCGGCGTGTGGCCGATGATCTGATAGCCGCCCGGCGTGTTGGCCGGATAGACGCAGGTGACCGAGCCGCCGTAGCCGATGGTGCCCTTGGGCGTCCAGGTGCGCGGCGGGTTGTATTTGGGCGCCGTCATGCGGCAGCGCGGATCGAGCGCGATGAGCGAGGCGAGACCCGGATAAAAGCCGAGCGCGGAGACCCAATATTCGGTGCCCGAATGGATGCGCGCGAGCTGGGCATAGCCGTCGAGATCGTTGAGCCGCACCATCAGGTCGGGGTCATATTCCTTGGCGCCGATCTTGGCGCAGTAATCCTCCCAGCAGGCGCGCGTTATAGGGTCGCAATAGAGCACCGGGATGTAATAGATCGGGCTCAACAGCTCCATATCCTCGAGCGAGCCCATGGCGCGGTAATGGATGAGAATTTCGCTTTTCAAATCGGCAAAGGAGATTCTATCGGGATCGTAGCTGAGGACGATGGAGGCCATGTTCGGAACCAGCTCGATGAGGCCGGATATCGCCGCCTCGCGCACCTTCGCCGAAAGCGAGTGAACGAGAAAATTGAGATCGAAATTAAGCTCGTCGCCGAGCTCCATTTCGATGAACCGGTCGCCGCCGGGCAGGAATTTCGGCTCTTCGTAAATCACGCGTTGGTCTCTCCTCTCGGCCCTACAGACATGCCGGGCGATCTGCTATACCTTGTAGCCTGACATGTGATCACAGGCCAGACGACAATAATATTGGCGCGCGCGGATGCGCGCCGGCAATAACAGTTCAGTGGAGATATAGACGTGCCGAAACTCGCGCCGCTCAAGACCAACACACCCTGGTTTCGCGTCGAAGCCACCGAGGCCGACTGGAAAAAAGAAGATCCGGTGGTTCTGGCGCGGCTCTTGGAGCAGCTCCTCCTGGTGCGGAAATTCGAAGAACGCATCCTCGAATTGTTCAAGGCCGGCTGTGTGCATGGTCCGGCCCATTCCAGTATCGGCCAGGAGGCCGGCGCCATCGCGGCCGTCTCCATGCTCGGCAGCGACGACAAGATCAACGCCACGCACCGCGCCCATCACCAGTTTCTGTCGCGCTTTCTGTTTCATGAAATGCCGGAGGGCTACGATCCGCGCGGCGCCGATTTTCCCGACGCCATGCAGGAAGCGGTGTACCGCTCGATGGCGGAGATCATGGGTCTCACGCCGGGCTATTGCGGCGGCCGCGGCGGCTCGATGCATATGCGCCGCGACGAAGCCGGCGTGCTCGGCACCAACGCCATCGTCGGCGGCAACCCGCCGCAGGCGGCGGGATACGCGCTGGCCGACAAGCTGATCGGCACCGGCAACGTCACCGTGACCTTCTTCGGCGACGGCGCGATGCAGAACGGCGCCGCCTATGAGGCGATGAATTTGGCGGCGCTTTACGACCTGCCGATGGTGTTTATCGTCGAGAACAATCTTTACGGCGTCTCCACCCATGTCAGCGACGCGACGCGCGAGACGCGCCTTTCGGCGCGCGGCCAGGGCCTCGCCGTGCCGTCGCTCGAAGTCGATGGCATGAACCTCATGGCCATGCGCAAGGCGATGGAATGGGCGCTCAAACAAATCCGCGAAGACAAGGGGCCGGTGCTGATCGAATCCCAGACCTACCGCTTTTTTCACCAACATGGGCCGATGCGCGGCAGCGCCTTCGGCTACCGCGAGAAAAAGGAAGAGGAAGCCTGGCGCGCGCGCGATCCCTACAAGATGCTGCCCGAGAAATTGCTTGAACTCGGCGTGGTCGATAAAAAGGGACTGCAACAGCTCAACGACAAAACCAGCGAAAGCGTCAAGGCGGCGGCGGCGGCGTTGACCGAAAGCGAGCCCGGCTCCAATCGGCTTCGCATTATTCCGGCGCTGTGGCCCGATCCGGGCTCGGTCGACAGCGGTGTGCGCGGCGACCTCAGCGAACTGGCCGGCCAGCGCAACATGAAGGTCGAGGATATCGACCCCAAGCGCTCGAAAAACATGAAATTCATCGAAGCCATCGCCGCCGCCCAGCTTCACGCCATGGAGCGCGACGAGCGGGTGATCGTGCTCGGCGAGGACGTGCATCGCCTCAACGGCGGCACCGTCGGCGCCACCAAGGGCATCGCCGAGAAATTCCCCGACCGCCTGATCGGCACGCCGATCGCCGAAAACGGCTTCACCGGCATGGGATTGGGCGCCGCCATCAACGGCCTGCGTCCGATCATCGAGATCATGTATGCCGATTTCTGCCTGGTGGCGGCGGATCAGCTGTTCAACCAGATCGCCAAGGTGCGCCATATGTTCGGCGGCGGCTCGAAGGTGCCGCTGATCGTGCGCATTCGCGCCGCCGGCGGCCATGGCTACGGCTCGCAGCACTCGATGGATCCGAGCGGGTTGTTCGCGCTGTGGCCGGGCTGGCGCGTCATCGCGCCGACCACGCCGTTCGACTATATCGGCCTGTTTAATTCGGCGGTGCTGTGCGATGACCCGGTGGTGATCGTCGAGTGCCAAACCCTCTATCAGACGGAAGGCCCGGTGCCGGCCGACGATTTGGATTATTGCATCCCCTTCGGCAGCGCGCGCATCGTCCGCCCCGGAACGGCGTGCACGATTCTCGCCTGCGGCAACATGGTGCCGCACTGCATCGAGGCGGTGGAGAAAAGCGGTATCGACGCCGAGGTCATCGATCCACGCACGCTCGATGCGGTGAGCCTGGATTGGCGGACCATCGGCGCCAGCGTCGAGCGCACCAACCGCCTGCTGATTGCCGAACAGACGGCGCGCGGGCCCTCGCTCGGCGCCGGCATCGTGCAGGAGGGCCAGGAGCGCCTGTTCGATTGGCTCGACCATCCGATATTGCGCGTCTCCGGCAGCCAATCGGCGCCGGTGGTTTCCAAGGTACTGGAGCAGGCGGCGCTGGCCGGCGTCGACGAGGTGGTCGCCGGCATCCATGCCGTGATGGGCGCCGACCGCGCGGCGGCCGAATAATGGCGGTTGCATCCCCATCTTCCGGATTGGCGGAGGTCAATCTCGATGGATCATCCGACGCGCCACTGCATGAAAACGTCTATCAGGAAATTCGCCGCAACCTGATCGCCGGCCAGTTTCAGCCCGGCGAGGCGGTGACGCTGCGCGGCCTGGCCGGCAAGCTCGGCACCAGCGCCATGCCGGTGCGCGAGGCGCTGCGGCGCCTGATCGCCGAGCGCGCCCTCGATCTCGGCCCCAACCGCTCGGCCCGCGTGCCCATCGTCACCAGCGCCAAATATGCCGAGATTTGCGAGGTGCGCATCGCTTTGGAAGGGCTGGCGGCGGAGAAGGCGGCGCTGCTCATCGCTGACGCCGAGCTCGACCGCATTGACGATCTTTGCGCCGAAGTGACGGCCGCCGCCGAGCGCCATGACGCTCCGACCTATTTCGCCAAGAATCAGGAAATGCATTTCTCCGTCTACCGCGCCGCGCGCTCGCCGCTGCTGCTCAACATGATCGAGGGGATTTGGCTGCGCGTCGGGCCGACGCTCAATTATCTGTTCGACGATATCCGCTTCGCCGGGCGCGCCGCCGCCACCAACGCACCCATCGTCACGGCGCTGCGCTCGCGCAAGGGCAGCGCCGCGCGCGAAGCCGTGGCGCATGATATTTCCCACGCCATGGTGTGGCTGGTGCAGCATCTGCCGCAAAGCGAAGAACAGGTCGGCGATATCGACGCGGCGCAAAACTGAGCGCGGCGAAGACGGCATGGCGGCATCAGCAAGGAGCGCGCCCACCTTGGCCGGCAAGCGCGCCCTGGTCACCGGCGCCGCGCGCGGCATCGGCGCCCGGGCGGCGGAAGCGCTGGTGCGCGAGGGCGCCAGCGTCGCCCTGCATGCGCGCAAGCGCGAACAGCTCGAAGCGATTTCCGAAAGCGTGCGGGAGCTCGGCGGCGAGGCGCTTTGCGTGAGCGGCGAACTTACCGACACGGCCGCCATCGCGGCGCTCTGCAATGAGGCGATCGATGGCCTCGGCGGCATCGACATCGTCATCAACAATGCCGGCGTCGCCGCGCATGGCCCGGTCGTGGAATTAGAAGAAGAAGAATGGAGCAAAGTGATGGACGTCAATCTGAAGGCGCCCTTCCTGGTCACCCAACACACCCTGCCAACCATGATCGCGCAAGGCACCGGCGGCTCTTACGTATTCAACGCCTCGAGCTCGGCGCGCATGGCGCAGGCCGAACGCTCGCTCTACAACGCCACCAAGGCCGGCCTGGTCGGCTTCACCCGCTGCCTCGCCGACGAGGTGGGCCGCCACGGCATCACCGCCAACGCCGTCTGCGCCGGCTGGATCGCCACCGAGATGGCGGTCGAGTTGCACCAGCAGATGGCCGAGGAAGAGGGCGTGCCGTTCGAGCAGCTTTACGATGAGGGCATGCGCGTCAACGCCATGAAGGCCATCATCCCGCCCGAAGACGTCGCCGACATGATGGTCTTCCTCGCCGGCCCGGGTGCGCGCCACGTGACGGCGCAATCGATATATGTCTGCGCGGGTCGGAGCATCGTCTGAAACGGAATAAAATCCTCTTCCCAGAGGGGAAGAGGGCTGGGGAGAAGGGGCAAACTTAGCGCATCAGCGCTGCGCGCCGTTTGAATTAAGTAAACTGTCACCATAATTAGACTGGCGGGTTGTGGTCGGGCGCGGATTTTTGGCGCGGGACCAATTGCCAGATTCGATCAACTATCGGGCTGAGCTGGTTCTAATTAAGGTGACAGTATACTTAATTATTCATACTCAATTATGAAAACTGGCAACGATTGGAAATGATAATTAAGTATACTGTCACCTTAATTTCTGCCGTCACCTAAATTATCCGTATGAGCGCGCTCCGCGCGCTTGGCTCGGCCCCTCTCCCCGATGGGGAGAGGATTTTGTTCCGGAAGGGCCTGTCACTCCGCCGATATATGCAGAAAACCAAGCTCATCCACCCTGAGCCCCTGCCCGGGATGAACGATGGTATTGGCCGACGGTTCCTCGACGATCAGCGGGCCGGCGGCCGCGAAGCCGGGCGGCAGCAGGTCGCGCTCGAAGATGCGCGCTTCATGGCGGCCGTCTTCGTCGAAATGGACCGAGCGTGTGCCCTTGGTGGCGGCGGCCTCGGAGCGGCCGGCGCCGTTCAGCGGTTTGACCGTCGGGCGCGGCACGCGGGCCGTCGCGGTGAGGCGGAAATTGACGAATTCGACCGGCGTGTCGTCGAGGCGGAAGGTGTAGGCACGTTCGTGCGCGATGTGGAAATCATGCAGGATGCCATCGACGCTTAAATCCTCAAGCGCCGCCGCCACCGTGACCCAATGCTCCTGGCCGAAATATCTGAGGTCGATGGCGAATTCGAATACCAGCTCGGCCGCCGCGACGCCGTCCTGGTCGCGGAAATATTCCTCCGCCGCCTTGCCGAGGCCGGCGAACAGCTCTTTCACCCTTTCCGCGGTCATATCCGCGGCGCGGCTCAGCGCGGTCTGCACGAAATCGCGCCTTGGCTCGGTCGCCAGCATGCCCCAGGCCGAGAAATAGCCGGGATAGAGCGGGATGATGATCTCGCGCACGCCGAGCTCGCGGCCGAGCGTCGCCGCGTGCATGGCGCCGCCGCCGCCGCCCACCACGAGAACGAAATCGCGCGGATCGTGGCCGCGCTGGATGGAGACCAGCTTGAGGGCGTTGATCGCATCGGCGTCGGCCAGGCGCAGGACGGCGACGGCCGCCTCTTCGACGCCGCAGCCGAGACCGTCGGCGATCTTCTGCATGGCGCGCGCGGCCGCGCCGACATCGAGGGTGATGCGCCCGCCGGCGAAATAGCCCGGATCGAGCACGCCGGTCAGGAGCTTGGCGTCGGTCACGCTGGGCTCGGTGCCGCCCTGGCCGTAGCTCGCCGGGCCGGGATCGGAGCCGGCGCTGAGCGGCCCGACTTTCAGCGTGCCGGCCTTGTCGAACCAGGCGATCGAGCCGCCGCCCATGCCGATCTCGACGATATCTAGCACCGGCACCTTGACCGGATAGCCCGGATTGATGCGCGTCCATTCGAGCTTGTAGTCGGTGGTGACTTTGACCTGCCCACCCTCGATGACGGAGCATTTCGCCGTCGTGCCGCCGATATCGAGATAGATGACATCCTCTTCGCCGCACAGCGTACCCACCAGGGCGGCGCCGTTGACGCCGGCGGAGGGGCCGGATTCGACCAGCGTGATGGGGTGCGCCTTGGCCCAGGCGAAGCTCGTCGAGCCGCCGTTCGACTGCATCGCGGCGAACGGGCAATCGAGGCCCTGGCCGCCGAGGCTGGTTTCCAGGCTGTCGAAATAGCGCTGCACGATGGGTTGCACATAGGCGTTCAGCACGGCGGTGTTGGCGCGCTCATATTCGCGCCATTCGCGGGTGATCTCATGGCTCGCGGTGACCGCCACGCCGGGCAGCTTGTCGCGTAAGTATTGGGCGCAGGCCGCCTCATGCTCGGGCGCGGCATAGCTGTGCAGGAGCTGGACGGCGACGGCTTCGACATCCTCGGCGCGGCAGCGCGCGACCACGGCGTCGAGATCGGCGAGGCGCAGCGGCTCGACCTCGCGGCCCATCGCATCAAGGCGCTCGCGCACTTCGAAGCGGAGCCACCTGGGCACGAAGGGCGTCGGTTTCTCGAAGCTCAAATTGTAGAGATCGGGGCGGTTGCCTCGCGCGATCTCGAGCACGTCGCGAAAGCCGAGCGTCGTCACCAGCGCCGTCTTGGCGCCCTTGCGCTCGGTGATGGCATTGATGACGGTGGTGCCGCCATGCACGAAGAAGTCGACATTGCCGGCATCGATGCCGGCCAGGCGGATGGTTTCCTCGACGCCCTCGGTCAAATCCCTCGGCGTGGTGAGTGCTTTCTCGACCTTGAGCTCGCCGCTGTCATCGTCGAAATAGACCAGATCAGTGAAGGTGCCGCCGATATCGCTTGCCAGGCGTCCCATGTTCTAGCGCCCCGACCTGAGCGATTCTGTCGCCGCCATATCGACGGCGCCGTCCGGCGTCAGCGCGACGCCGTATTTATCGCGCGCGATCTCGGGCGTGATGTAGTCGTTGCGGACGTCCTCCAGCACCTCTTCCGCCGGGCGCAGATAAGCATCGCCGTAGCCGCCGCCGCCGCCGGTGACGACGCGCACGCGGTCGCCCGGCTGCAAGGCGTGGTAAGGGATGCGGGCGACGCGCCGGGTTTCGGCACCGCTTACGATCTCCATGAAATTGCAGCTTCCCACCGCGCCGCCCTCGAGGCCCCAGGGCGGCTCGGTGGTGCGGCCGAAACTGGCATAGGTGAAGGCTTCGTCGGCGAGGATTTCGAATTCGCGCACGGCGCCGAAGCCGCCCCGGTAGCGCCCGGCGCCGACGCCTTCATCGATGTTGAGGGCGTATTGGCGGACATAGAGCGGGAACTTGGCTTCGAACAGTTCGACCGAATAATTGTAGGTGTCGCCGTCGGTGGTGGCGATCAGGGCGGCGGTGCCGTCGCGCCTCGAAGTGGCGCCCCAGCCGCCCACCGCCGGCTCGATATGGACGAAAATCTCGCCGCTCTCGGGGTCATTGCCGTAAATATAGGCGCCGCACAGGCTCATATAGCTGCCGGCGCTGAAATGCTCGGGCGCGACCCTGGCCAGCGCCTTCCAGACCAGCTCCGAGGCATGCGCCGAGCCTTCGTAATACCAGCCCGTCGGCGCCGGTTTTTGCGCCGTAAAGACGGTGCCCTCGGGGCAGATGATTTCGACCGGGCGGAACCAGCCCTCGTTCGACGCGCCTTGCGGATCGACGAGCGATTTGAAGACGGTTTTGACCGCCGAATGGAGGGCGCCATAGGCGCAGTTGATGGGGCCGGGGCGCTGGGCGCTGGTGCCGGTGAAATCGAAGGTCATGCGCTCGCCTTTGATGCGCACTTCTACACATACCGGAATCTGTTCGTCCGTAATGCCGTCGCCGTCGATCAGATCCTCGGCGCGGTAGCTGCCGTCGGGCATCGCGGCGACGGCCGCGCGGCTGAGCTGTTCGCTGGTCTCGAGGATATAGTCGAAGGTGGCATCGACGGTCTCGAAACCGTATTTCCGTTCGATCTCGCGGAAGCGCACTTCGGCGATGCGCACCGCCGCCAGCTCGGCGTTGAGATCGCCGAGGCACATCGTCGGAAGGCGCACATTCTCGCGGATCAGCGCCACCACGTCGGGCACCAGTTCGTCATCGCGGCAGACGCGGATACCGGGAAAGCGCAGGCCCTCCTGATAGATCTCGGTGGCATTCGGCGCGATGCTGCCGGCCACCGAGCCGCCGACCTCGCTCCAATGCGCCACGGCGATGGCGAAGGCGCGCAAGGTGCCGCCATCGAAGAGCGGGCGGATCAGCGCCACGTCGCAGGTGTGGGTGCCGCCCTCGAACGGGTCGTTGGTCATGTAAACGTCGCCCGGCTGGATATCGCCGGCGAATTTTTTCAATATGGCCTGGAGTTGAAACGAAAACGTGCCGGTAAACAGCGTGATGCCGTTGGTCTGGACGATCAGTTGCGCCTTGGTGTCGAGGATGCCGCAGGCGAAATCGAGCACTTCGTAGATCACCGGGCTCATCGAGGTGCGGGCGATGACGATGCCCATCTCATCGACCGCCGCCAGTAATTTGCCGCGCGTGATTTCAAGCGTGACCGGATCGATCTCTTTCGCCGCCATGGCCGCGTCCCTTTTATTGTTGCCGCGGATTGTTGCCTCCACTGGGTTAAAGTCAACTCCTCAAGCGCGCTTGTGGCCGGGCGCGGCGCGCTGGTGTAAATTGCGCCCATATGTGACCGGGAGGGGGAGGCTCGGCATGGTGAAAATCGCAAAAATCACGGCGAGCGCGCATTCGCGCCCGTTCACCGACCATGTCGTGCGCATGGGGCTGGGGCGCAACGTCAAGCGCGATTTCGTCTTCGTCAAAGTCACCGCCGATGACGGCACGGTGGGCTACGGCGAGGCGCATCACGGCCAGAACCTGACGGCGATGGCGGAGATCGTCGAAAACGGCATCGGCTCGCTGATCCTCGGCGCCGATCCGTTCGACAGCGAAGGCATTTGGCAGCGCATCAAGCGCCAGCAGATTCAAACGCATGGGCTCGGCGCCGGCAGCGTCATCGCGCTGGCCGGCATCGACCTCGCATTGTGGGACCTCAAGGGCAAGCTCCTGGGCCAGCCGGTCTACCGCCTGCTCGGCGGAGCGGCGAAGAAGACCCGCGCCTATGTCGGCGGCATCACGCTCGGCTTCCAGCCGCTCGACACGTTGGAGCGCGAGGTCGCCGGTTTTCTCGACATGGGTTACGGCGCCATCAAGATGCGGGTCGGCGACACGCCCCGGAAGGACGCCGAGCGGGTCGGCCATATCCGCAAAACCTTCGGCGAAGATATAGACATCGCGGTCGACGCGGCGACGCGCTACAGCGCCCTCGACCTGCCCGAAGTGATCGAATATTGCGAAGCGAACCGCGTCTATTGGCTCGAAGAACCCTTCGCGCCGGACAATATCCCGGCCTATCAAGAGCTCTCACGGCGCACCATCATTCCCATCGCGGCGGGCGAGAACCATTATACGCGCGAGGCCTTCCGCGAGCTCTTCGAAGCGCGCGCCATCACCATCTGCCAGGCCGATTGCACCAAGGCCGGCGGCATCACGGAGGTCAGGAAAATCGCCGACATGGCCGCCGCCTGGCATTATCACGCGGCGCCCCACACCAGCCACAGCATGATCAGCGTGGCCGCAAGCGTGCACCTGCTATGCGCCATACAGAACGGCCTCATATTCGAGGCCGACGAAGCGCCGATCAACCCGTTCCGCACCGATCTGACGCGCAATCCCTTGCAGGTGGTGAACGGCCATATCATGCCCAACGACGCGCCCGGCTTCGGCCTCGACATCGACGAAGCGATGCTCGATGAATATCCGGCGGTGCCCGGGCCCTGCTACATTCCCGGCTAGTGGAGACAAACGCATGAAGATCAAATCGGTCAAGGCGGTGTGGATACATGTGCCGATCCCGGCCGCCGAGCAGCATGTCAGCGATTTCGGCGTCATCGATGCTTTTGACACGGTGCTGGTGCGCGTTGAGACCGAATCCGGCCTGGTCGGCCATGGCGAAGGCCGCAGCTCGGTCACCAGCAGCGGCAACAACGCACCGCTGGCCTCGCTGATCAATGACGATCTCGGCCCGGCGCTGATCGGCGAGAATGCCGGCGACCCGGCGCGCCTGTGGGAGCTGATGTATAACGGCACCCGGGCGCATTACGCTTTGGCCCGCGCCCGCCCGTTCCCGGCGCTCGGGCGGCGCGGCCTCACCATCGCCGCCATCAGCGCCATCGACATGGCGCTGTGGGACATTCTCGGGCGCTCGCTGAACGTGCCGGTGTGGCAATTATTGGGCGGCCTGACGCACGCCAAGCTGCCGGCCTACGCCTCGGGCGGCTGGGCGCCGGCGGAGACGATCGGCGAGGAGTTGCAGAGCTATATCGAGCGCGGCGGCTTCAGGGCGGTGAAAATGCGCGCCGGCGCCGGCGACGGCGAAGTGGCGGATTCGGTGCGCCGCGTCCATGCCGCGCGCGAGTTCCTGGGGCCGGACATCGACATCATGGCGGACGCGCACGGCACCTATTCGGTGCCCGAAGCCAAGCGCTTCGCCCGCGAGGTCGCTGACTGCCGCCTCGCCTGGTTCGAGGAGCCGGTCAATGCCGACAACAAGCGCGGCTGCGCCGAGGTGCGCGCCTCGACCGACATCCCGATCTCGGCCGGCGAAAGCGAGTTCACCCGCTTCGCCTTCCGCGACTTGGCGCTATTGGACGCCGTCGACATCTTCCAGCCCGACCCGGCGATCTGCGGCGGCATCACCGAATGCATGCGCATCGCGGCGCTGGCCGACGCGCACCAGATCCGCCTGGCGCCGCATCTCTGGGGCGGCCCGCTGCATTTCGCCGCCGGTTTGCAGGTTTGCGCTGTTTCACCGGCGGCGACCACCATCGAATATTCGCTCGGCGCCAATCCGCTGTTGCATGAGATGGCGGAGGAGAATTTTACCGTGGAGAATGGCGAGATGGTTATTCCGGATCGGCCGGGGCTTGGTGTTACGATTGATCAGGAGTTTATCGCGAAGTATTCTCGAGAATGACAGCAAACGGGTCCGGATATAGTGCTCGCTGTGTAGTAATGATATCTCAATATTTATCATAGGTATTACTTAACGCTTTTTACATGACAAATTGGCGATTGTTCATGTAGCATTACTATTCTAGATACAATATATTAGAAAAGGGGCTGACCTAGATAACTAGAGCATTTTCAAAGAACACAG
>PVBE010004776.1_pt1 | contig 18725 bp, 15 predicted proteins | sample 1631181 | NCBI WGS metagenome assembly PVBE01 (sample SAMN08397723, study PRJNA350692) | Marine metagenome, whole genome shotgun sequencing project. | isolation source: water | place: Pacific Ocean | collected 2012-04
AAAATTATATTCTTATTAAATATCTAAATATCTAAATTTTTTACTAATTTAGCATGAGTCTGAATAAATTTTTTACGAGGAGCAACATCAACACCCATTAAAGTTTCAAAAACTTCATCAGCTTTAGCAGCTTCACTTATAGTTACTACTTTCAGTAATCTAGTTTCTGGATTCATTGTTGTTTCCCATAATTGCCCAGGATTCATTTCACCTAAACCTTTATATCTTTGTATATTTACTTTAACTTCTCTAGAAATTTTTACTTCCTCTTCTGAATCTTTTAATTCTTCTAGTTCTTCTTCTATTATTCCAAATTTCTTTTTAACCTTTGTTAACTCTAAATCATTATAAACATATTCCATTTGTTTTCCTTTTCGAACTTTATATAAAGGTGGTTGGGCTATATATATTTTTTCATTATGAACTAATTCTGGAAAATGACGATAAAACAATGTTAATAATAATGTTCTAATATGAGCACCATCTACATCAGCATCTGTCATTATTATTATTCTATCATAACGTAAATTTTCAAGATTAAACTGTTCTCCAATATTTGTTCCTAAAGCTATAATTAATGATTTAATTTCATTATTTGCTAACATTTTATCTAATCTAGCTCTTTCTACATTTAAAATCTTACCACGCAAAGGTAAAATAGCTTGAAAATTCCTATCCCTACCTTGCTTAGCACTACCTCCAGCTGAATCACCCTCTACTATATATAATTCTGATTCCTTAGGATCACGACTAGAACAATCTGCTAATTTACCAGGTAATGTTAATCCATCTAAAGCTCCCTTTCTTAATACCGTTTCTCGAGCAGAACGAGCAGCCATACGAGCTTGAGCTGCTAAAATACATTTACTTAATATGGCTCTAGCATCATTAGGATTTTCTTCTAAAAATATTTCTAAAGATTTAGAAAAAATAAAATCTACCACTGGTCTTACTTCAGCATTACCTAATTTAGCCTTAGTCTGTCCTTCAAATTGAGGTTCTGGTAATTTAATACTAACAATTGCTGTCAAACCTTCTCTAATATCATCAGAGGTTAAATTAGAATCTTTTTCTTTAAGAAAATTATTCTTACGAGCATATTTATTTAAAGTTCTTGTTAAAGCTGCCTTAAAACCTACTAAATGACTACCTCCTTCCATATTATGAATATTATTAGCAAAAGCATACATAGACTCACGATATTCATTAGTATATTGAAATGCTATTTCAACATTAATATTATCTTTATCTTTACTAACATAAAAAACATTTTGTTGTTTAACCTCATTATTCTTATTTAAATGTTTAATATAGGAAGCAATACCACCTTCAAAATAATATTTATAAACTTTCTTATCTTTAATATTTCTTTCATCATAAATATTAATTTTAATCCCTTTAGTTAAATAAGCTTGTTGTCTTAAATGGCTTACTATGGTTTTCCAATTAAATTCTGTAACTGTAAAAATACTATCATCTGGTAAAAATATCTGAGTTGTACCTGTTTTTTTAGATTTACCAATCACTTTCACTTTAGTAATAGCTTTACCTATTTTATATTCTTGAGCATATATTTTTTTATCTCTACTAACCTCAGAACGCATCCATTTTGATAAAGCATTAACAACAGAAACACCTACCCCATGTAATCCTCCTGATACTTTATACCCACCACCTTCACCAAATTTAGCACCAGCATGTAAAGTTGTCATAACTGTTTCTAAGGCAGATTTTTTAGTAACTTTATGTTTTCCTACAGGAATACCACGACCATTATCTGAAACAGATATTTTACCTCCTGATAAAAGTTTTACTTCTATAATATCAGCATATCCAGCCATGGCTTCATCAATACCATTATCAACTACTTCCCAAATTAAATGATGTAAACCTTCTTCAGCTGTATTACCAATATACATACCTGGTCTTTTTCTCACTGGAGATAAACCCTCTAAAACAGTAATATTCTCAGCACTATATTTACTTTCTTTCATCTTTTTTATTTGTTTTTTAGCCATTATTTTATACTCTTATTACTAGATAATAATAACATAAAATAAATAAAAAAACAACCTTTAAAGTTGCTTTTTAAATACTTACTTATTTAACTAATATTAGCGTAATTTAGCTTTAAATTTCTTATCTAAAACCTTTAAAATATCATCAATTATTTTGTCTACTTCTTTTGCTAATAATGTTCTATCTTTGTTTCTAAATTTAATATGAAAAGCTAAAGATTTTTTATTTTTTTCTACTCCTTGACCACTATAAATATCAAAAGCTTTGGTTTCAATTACTAAAGAAGATGCTTTATATACTTCTTCTTCTATCTTTTTCCATTGTATATCTTTATCTATAATAATAGCTAAATCTCTTTCTATGCTTGGATATTTATATATAGGAATATATTTTTTATTATAATCAATATATTTTATTAAAGTAATAAAATTAAAATCCCAAAAACTAATATTATTTTTTTTTGGACACAAATCTTTATTTAATAACCCAAAAGAGCCTAATACTATATCTTGATATTTAATATTATAAGATAATTTTGCAAATGATATATTTGCTTCTTCTATTATCCAATTTATATTCCAATATTTAGCTAAAGCATTAATAGTTCCTTTCAATGAAGAAAAAGATTCTTGATCATCATTTTCACTAACTTCTATTCCTGTTAAATGTTTATCTTGTTGTGGTAAAAACTTTTTATTCTTATTATCTAATTTATATTTACCACTTTTTTGTTTATTAAAAACTCTTTCTAATTCAAATATTTTAAATTCTTTAAAATACCTTAAATTTTCTTCTGCTTTTAATAGTAAATTTGGTAATAATGAAATATTTAGAAAACTCTGTTCTGGACTCATAGGATTAGTTACTTTAATATGATTATTTACTAAATCTAAATTTAATTTTTTAGCCCAAGAAATATTAGTAAAAGGATATGTATATACTTCGTTATATTTATGAGCTAAAGATAAATAATATTTAATATCCTTTTCTCTATCTAAAAAAACATTAGAAAACGGTTTCTGTAATTTTACCAAAGGTAATTTAGAATCAATATTATCATAACCATATATTCTAGCCACCTCTTCTACTATATCTTCAGGAATACTTATATCTTTAGTTGCTCTAAAACTTGGTATTTTAATAATAAATTTATTATATTTATATTTAACTTTGAATTGTAATCTTTTTAATATATTTTTAATTTCTCTAGTAGGTATTGTTACTCCAAATATTTTATTAATCAATTCTTCTGAAACTTTTAAAACTATTTTTTTAAAGGGATTATTATTTATATCTACTAATTTGCTAGCTACATATGCTTCAGGATTTATAGAAAGTATTAATTCTATAGCTTTTTTAATAGCTAAATCTGCTAATTGAGGGTCTAGAGATTTTTCAAAACGAGCAGAACTATCACTACGTAAACCCAATTTAATAGAGGTTCTGCGTATATTAGCAGCTTTAAAATTAGCAGACTCTAATATTATTTCTGTTGTTTTATTATTAATTTCACTATTCTGTCCTCCCATAATACCAGCTAAAGCTAAATATTTATTACTATCTGCTATCATTAAAGCATCTTGAGGTAATTTTCTTTTTACTCCATCTAAAGTAACAAATTCCTCACCTTCTTGAGCACTTTTTACTTTAATATGATAATCTATTATTTGTTTAGCATCGAAAGCGTGTAAAGGTTGTCCTAACTCATACATAACATAATTAGTAACATCAACAATATTATTTATAGATTTAATACCTACAGAAAATAATCTTTTCTTTAACCACCAAGGACTATCTGATACTTTAATATTTTTAATAATTAAACCTAAATAACGATAACAATTATCTTTATCTTTTACTGAAACTTTTAATTTTTCTTCTTTTTTAATATTTAATTCTGAAACTTTATATTCTTTCAACTTTATTTTATAAATAGCAGCTAATTCTCTAGCTAATCCATATTGTCCCCATAAATCTGGCCTATGATTTATTGACTTATTATCTATATCAATTACTATATCATCTAATTCTAAAGCTGAAGCAAGTAATTGACCAGGTTTAATTTTAAAATGTGATAAATCTAATATTTCTCTTTCTAATTCTTGAGGAAATAAATTAATTAAACCTATTTCTGAACTAGATACTATCATACCTTTACTTTCTACTCCTCTTATTTTTACTTTTTCTAATTCTACATAATCTCCTATTCCATGCCATTTTATTTTGGCACCTATTTGAGCTACAGCAACTAACATTCCTTTATATAAATTAACACCACCACAAACAATTTGCTCTAATTCCCGACCAGTATCTACTTTACAAACTTGTAATCTATTAGCTTGAGGATGTTTTTCTATCTCTTTAATCTTACCTATAACTATATCTTTAAATAAATCTTGAACCTTAAAAATATTTTCCACTTCTACAGTAGACATAGTTAAACTTAAAGCTAATTCTTGATTTGTTTTTCTAGGTAATTTTAAATAATCTTTTACCCATTCTAATGATAAATACATATTAAAATTGTTTTAAAAATCTTAAATCTCCAGCTTCTAATAATCTAATATCCTCAATCTTATACTTCATCATTACCATACGAGTTAATCCTAAACCAAAAGCAAAACCAGAATATTTTTTATAATCTATATCAGCAGCTACTAATACTTTTGGATGAACCATGCCACAAGGCATTAGTTCCACCCAACCAGATTTTTTACAAACAGAACATCCTTCTCCTTCACAAACTAAACATTTAATATCCATTTCAAATCCTGGTTCAACAAAAGGAAAAAATCCTGGTCTTAATCTTACATCTACATTAGTCTTAAATACTGATGATAATAATACTTTCATAACAGCTATTAAATTACCAATATTTATATCTTTAGCAACCATTAATCCTTCTAATTGATAAAAAGTATGATCATGAGAAGAATCGGTAGATTCATTACGAAATACTCTACCTGGAAATATACCTCTAAAAGGTACTCCTTCTTTTTCTAACATTCTAACTTGTAAATTAGAAGTATGAGTTCTTAAAATATTATTATCTTCTAACCAAAAAGTATCTTGTGTATCTCTAGCTGGATGATCTTTTGGAATGTTTAAAGATGTAAAATTATAATATTCTGATTCTAATTGAGGCCCATCATATACTTTAAAACCTAATTGTTTAAAAGAATCTTCTATTTCATATTGAATAACACTAATTGGATGAATGCTGCCAACTTCTTTATCCTGACCAGGCATACTAGCATCAAAAGAAAGATTATTAAATTTCTGACTTGATAATATTTTTTCTGCATTATCAAATATATTAATTAACTCTTTTTTTATTTTATTAGCTAATTTACCTAATTTAGGCTTTTCTTCTAAACTTAAATTTTTAATTTCTTTTAAAATCTTAGTTAATTCTCCTTTTCTACCTAAATACTTAACTTTTAATTCTGATAACACTTTATCATCCTTAATATTATTTAATTCAACCTTAACTTTTTCTTCTAATTTTTTTAATTTTTTGTCCATAATATTTATACTTTCTTTGTTTTAAAAACTAAAATTACAAATTCAAACATACTAGCTACTATTATTAATAAAATAGTATTCCACCAAGTTAATATTCTACTGGCTTGCAATATTAAAGCTATAATAAATACTAAAGAAATTAAAACAGCTTGTTGTAATGACTCTGAAATTATTATTCTTTCTCTATTTCTTTTTTTATTATACATTTTACGTATTTGGAAAAGAAGTAATAAAAAAGTACCAAATATACTTAAAAATAATGTAGAATAGAAAAAAATAAATATTAAAATATTAGCTTGAAAAGGATCAAAATTATTAATAACAATAAAAAAACCCAACCATGCTAAAATAGTGGTTAAAACCATAATAAAACTATATTTTTTTTGTCCCATTGAAATAATAATATCAAAAAAAAGAGTAAAAATCAACTTAAAAACCTTAAGTTTTTAACAATATTATTTCCTAATTGTTTATTTAAATGTTTTATAAAATTATCTTTATGAAATTCAAATTCTACTTCTATATTATTAGCTAAAACAGCTATAGTTAAAATATCGTTTTTAAAATAAACTACTCTAGCTTTTTGTTGTATTTCTATACCCCAAATTTCTACCATTAAACTATTAGCTAAACTAATTACTAAAGACTCATGTACTTGCTCTTCAATACCTTTTTGTTTTAAATTTTTATTTAATTGTTCTTTAATATTTGACCAGGTCATATTAACTATTTTTAGCAAAAGGACATATTTTATTATAATCACAATACTGACAAACAAAACCAGGAGTAGCTGTAAAATCTTGTTTCTTTATTTTTTTAATTACCTCTAAAATCCATAATTTAGTTTTTTCTATTTCTTTATTTGTACCCACAAAACATACGGGTGTATTTTTATTTAAATAATAAAAAGTTAAATTCTTTACTTTTGATTTAAAAACATCTTCTGCAGCTATTTGATATATTAATAATTGTTTTTTATCTTCAAAAGTTAGTTTTTCTTTTACATTTCCTGTTTTATAATCAATAATTTTCCATTTAGTTTTCTCCACAAGATCAACTCTATCAAAAACACCTCTTAAACTATTATCTTTTATCTTTATATTAAAACCTTTTTCTAAAAATAAAGGAATAGGAAATTTACCTTTATACTTATAATAATATTCTTTTAATATTTCTTCTCCTTTTTTATAATATTCTTTCTTTTGTTTATCACTCTTATACCAATCTTCTATCCAAGATTCTTCATAAAATTTAAATAATTCTTTAAAAGTTGGCTCTTTTAATTTATTTTCCTTTTTAAATAAACTTTGTTTACTTTCTTCTTTTCTTTTTTGAATTAATTTAAAAAATTTATATAAAGTACTATGCATTGTTTTACCAAAACTAAATGATGGTTTACCAGCTCCTCTTAATTTAACAATATGAGCATAATAATATTGACGAGGGCATGTATCAAATGTTTTTAATTGTGAAAATGAAAATGTTTTAGGTATAGAATATATTGCTTTATTTTCCCCTTTATTAATATCTTTTACTTCTAATACATCTTTCTTTTTTTCTATATTTTTAAAAGGAATATTTATTTCTTCAATAAATCTAGATGGTTTCTTTTTTCTTATTCCACCATAATTTTTTGCATATGTTAAAAATACATTTTCCTTAGCCCTAGTTAAAGCTACATAAAATAATCTTCTTTCTTCTTGCAAATGTGCATCTCCTTTGGGTAATTCTTCTTTAATAAATTCTGAAGGCATTTCTATAGGATCTTTTTTTTCTATACTAGGAAAACGTAAATGTACTAAATTAGTTATAAAAACATATTTAAATTCTAAACCTTTAGAACCATGGATAGTCATTACTTTGACAACATCAGGTCCTGATTCAATATCATATTGAATACTACCTAATTCTCCAGATTCTAATTTCATTTCCATTTTTTCTAAAAAATTATGAATACTTTCTGTACCTAAAGATTCTTCCTCCCATTCTCTTAATTCATTAAAAAATTGATTAAGAAAATCTAATTGTTCTTTATTGCTCTGACTATCTTCTATAGTTAATAGATTTAAATATCCACTATCCTCTAACCAAGTATAAATTACTTGATGAATAGGTTTTCTTTTAGCTAATTCTGTATGTTCTTCTATATTTTTTAATAATTGCTCAATATTTCTTTGATCTGCTAATGATAAATTAAGATAATTTTTACATACTTTTAAAGTATAAAATAATGACCAAGATTTTTTATTAGCTAAATGATTTAAATTAATAATACTTTTAATATTTAAATTATATACTGCTAAATTTAATATTCTATATAAAGCAGTAGATTCATGATAATTATCTAATAATTTTAAATAAGATAAAATATCTAAAATAATTTCTTGAGTATATAACCCCTTAGAAGCCATAAACTGACTAGGTATACCTACTTTGCGCATTATACTTATATAACCACTAGCTTGATCATTAGCTCTTACTAAAATAGCAAAATCAGACCATTTAACTTTTTTATTATTTCTTTTTATTGCTATTATTTTATTAAGTACTCCATCTATTTCTTTATTCTTATCTAAATATGATAATATTTCTATTTTTCCTTGAGTTTTAGTATGACTTTTTAATTTTTTATCAATTCCTTCTTCTAATTGAGCTTCTAATCTATCAGGATTATTTAATTGAATAAAGTTATAGGCTGTATCTAATATTTTTTGACCTGATCTATAATTATCTATTAAAGATACTTGTTTTAATTTTTGATAATCTTTTCTAAAAGTAATTATATTAGAAACTGCTGCTCCTCTAAATTTGTAAATACTTTGATCATCATCACAAACTACCATCAAATTATTATGAGGAGCAGCTAATAATTTAATTAACTCATACTGGGCCCAATTAGTATCTTGAAATTCATCTACTAAAATATATTTAAACTTTTTTCTATACTTTTCTAATATATGTGGTCTTTTTTGAAATAATTTTAAAGTATAATTTATTAAATCTCCAAAATCTAAAGCATTATTATCTAATAATAATTGTTGATAAATATGATAAGCCTCTGCTATTTCTTTTAATCTTTTTACTTCTACTTTTAAATCTTCTCTATCTTTAGTAATATCTTTATCTAAACTTATTTGATTTCCATATTCTAAATAGTCTTCTGGATAAATTACTTCATCTTTACATTTAGAAAAATGATTAAGTAAAGCATGAATAAATTTAGTAGGATTACCTAAAGGACTATAATAATCTAAATTAAATTTATCTAAATTCTGACGAACTAAAATCCAAGCTGAAGTTTGATCTAATAATTTAAAATCATTACTAAGACCGATATCTAATCCATAATCTTTTAAGATTTTTTCAGAAAAAGCATGAAAAGTACTAATCCATAATTCTGAATACCCTAAAGGTAATAATTGATCTACTCTTTCTTCCATTTCTTTTGCTGCTTTATCAGTAAAAGTAACAGCTAATATTTCTTCAGGTAAAACTTTCTTTTTTTCTATTAAATATACTATTCTTTTAGTAATAACTGTTGTTTTACCTGTTCCTGCTCCGGCAATTAACATTATTGGACCTTGATCATATTGCACTGCTTCTAATTGATTTTTATTTAATTTAATCATAATATTATTTTAACTAATTTAGATAAAAAAATAAAGGATTTTTATATAAAATCCTTTATTAATTACTATTTCTTTATTTTTCTTCAAACTTCATTATTTACTCTAATTTAGGTTTATCTAAATCTTCTAATTCTAAATTTCCTCCTTTACCAGATACTTTCAAAACATCTTTATCTAATTTTTTAAACTCCTTATTACTAATATTATAAGTATTTACTACCGTACCTAATTGATTGCCTATTTTTTCATGATATGCTTGATAACTAATTAAATGTTTTTGTAATTTTTCTACATTTTTTATAATATCCTTAGCAGATTCTTCTATCTGTAAAGATTTAAGTCCTTGTAATACCGTTTGTAAATAAGCTAAAAATGAAGTAGGAGAAACTATAATTACTTTATACTTACTAGCTGCTCTTTGTAAGATATTATTATTTTCACCTTGTAAAACACCTACTTTATTAACTAGTAAATCATAATAAATAGCTTCATGGGGTATAAACATAAAAGCAAAATTAGTTGTACCTTCATTAGGTTTTATATACTTAGCCGTTTCTGTTATTCTATTTTTAAGATCATTAATAAAAACTTTTTCTTTTTTAGAACGTTCATCTTCATTACTTTCTTCAGCTAAACGATTATAATTTTCTAAAGAAAACTTTGAATCAATAGGAACAATCTTATCTTTAACAAATACTACTGCATCTACTATTTCATTATTTTTAAAACTATACTGCATTTTATAACTTCCTGGTGGTAAAACATTCTTTAAAACTGTTTCTAAAAAATATTCACCAAGAACTCCTCTTTGCTTAGGATTTTTTAATATATTTTGTAATTGTTGTAATTGTTCAGTAAAACTAACAACCTCTTTATTTGTTTCTTCTAATTTAAGAATTTTTTCAATCATCTCCTTAGAAATACGAGATGTTTCTATAAACTGATCTTGTAACATTTTAGCTGAATTATGAGTAGTTTTATCTATCTTTTCTGATAATTGCTTGTTAAGATCATTAACTTGTTTTTGTAATAACAACATAGATTTATCATCTTCCTTTACTTCTTTTTTCTTTATTAAAAGAAAAATGACTATTGTTAATCCTATTACTATAACTATTGTATTTAAATATTCCATATTATTTTAAATTAAATAATTTAATAGCGTTATTACCTGTTATTTCTATAATTTCTTCTATATTTTTATTCTTTATCTCTGCTATCTTCTGAGCTACATATTTTACATAACTTGGTTCATTTCTTTTACCTCTATATGGCTCTGGTGTTAGATATGGAGCATCTGTTTCTATTAATATCCTATTCTCTGGTATCTTCTTTATAATTTCCTCTAATCTACCTGTTTTGTCAAATGTAACTATACCTGTAAAACCTAAATATAACCCAAAACTTATAAACTTCTTAGCTTCTACTAAATTACCCCCATAACAATGAACCACACCTCTATTCATTTTATAATATTTTAAAATATTATATATATCTATATAAGCTCCTTGATGTTCTTTTCCATTACGACCATGTATAACCAAAGGTAAATTACTTTCTTGAGCTAATTTAATTTGTTTAATAAATAATTCTTTTTGCTCTTTTTTTTCTTCTTGATGATGAAAATAATCTAATCCAGTTTCACCAATAGCTATAACCTTATCTTTTTTAATTAATTTCTTGTACTCATTTATATTAAATTCTTCATCATTAACATGAATAGGATGTAACCCAATAGAAGCATAAAAATTATCATTTGCTAAAGCTAATTCTACGGCTTGCCGACTAGTCTCTAGAGCAGCACCTATATTTATTAATTTCATATCTTTACAACGAGCTATAACCTCTGCTCTATCTTCATTATATACTTTAAAATTTAAATGAGTATGAGAATCTACTAACATTATAAATTAACTTGTATTTGTAATTCTTTAATAGCTTCTGGTAATAATGGTTTAATAATATTAGCTACTGTTGAAGACCAGCCTGCTAAAGAAGAATTAGCTAGCATTTCAGATATAGCTGCACTAATAGGAAATAATGATAATAAATAAATCAAAGCAGCAATAGCTAAAATACCACCAATAAAACCAACAATACCTCCAGCTAATTTATTTATAAAATCAATAAAAGGAATAATATGAAAAATTCTATTAATTACAGAAATAATTAAACTTACTACTAAACTAATAGCTATAAATATACTAGTAAAAGCTAAAATATTAGCTAAAGGTTCATTGCTAATTTCTAAATTTTCTATAATCCAAGTAGCTACTGGCATCATATAATGTGAACCAGCCCAAATAGCAATAATAATTCCTAATAGTCCGCCTAATGCACCTATTAATCCAGAACGAAATCCTTTCCAAATAAATAAGACTAGGATAACGATCAAAAAAATATCAAATAAACTCATGTTTTTGTTTTTTAATTATTTAAACGTGGAAATAATGGTTTTTCAGGTTTAATTACTTTTTTATTAGTAATTATACCAACAATCTCTTTAGACTTTTGAGGCATAAAAGATTGTAATGCTAAACCAATATTATATAAATCAAGAGCTAGCTCTTGTAATATATTATTTAATTCTTCTAAACTATTGTTTTTGAATAATTCCCAGGGTTTTTCTTTATCAATAATAGTATTATCTTTTTGAATAACTTTCCAAATGTCTAATAAAGCTCCCCTAAAATTTAATTCTTCTATCTTTTTATTAATTTCTTCTATAAAAAATAATTCTTTAAACTCTATATTTATATTTCCCTTTAAGTACTTTTCTATCATATTAGTTACTCTATTTACTAAATTACCTAAACCATTTACTAAATCTGAATTATATTTAACTAAAAATTCATCTTTATTTATATTACTTTCTGAACCAAAGGAAAATTGAGATAATATTAAATACTTACTTGCATCTGCTCCATACTTTTCTACTAAATCATTAGGATTAATTATATTACCTAAACTCTTACTCATTTTTTTATTATCAATTGTAAAAAAACCATGAATATATAAAGCTTTTGGTAAAGGAATATCTAAAGCTAAGCAAATAGCAGGCCAATATAAAGTATGAAATTTTAAAATATCTAAAGCCATTAATTGAATATCAGCTGGCCAAAACTTTTTATAATTTTCTCCTTTTGGATAATCTAAAGCTGTTATATAATTTGATAAAGCATCTATCCATACATATACTTTTTGATCTTGATCCCAAGGTAAATCTATACCCCAAGGAACAAATTTTTTAGAACGAGAAATAGAAAAATCTTGCAAATTTTGTTTAGTTATTAATCCTAAAACTTCTTTTTTTCTTCCTTCTGGATATATTATTAATTCTCCACTATCTATTAATTTTTTTATTTCTGGTAAAAATTTTCTTAATTTAAAAAACCAATTTTTTTCTGCTAATTCTTCTGGTTCTCTATCATGATCAGAACATTTTCCATCTACTAAATCATTAATTGTTAAAAATTTTTCACAACCAACACAATATAAACCTTTATAATCTGCTTCATACAAAAGATCTTTTTTCTTTAATTTTTCTAAAATATCTATAACTATTTTTTTATGCTTCTTATCTGTTGTTCTAATAAAAAAATCATTAGAAATATTTAAATTTTGCCAAGTTTTTTTAAATTCTCTACTAATATTATTAGTAAATTTTTGAGGACTAAGACCTTCTTTTTCTGCTGCTTCAAAAATTTTAATACCATGTTCATCTGTGCCTGTTAAAAAATAAACATTTTCTTCTCCTAATTTATTGCGATAATATCTAGCTAAAACATCAGCTACAATAGTAGTGTATGCTTGACCAATATGGGGTTTACTATTCACATAGTAAATAGGTGTGGTAATATAAAATTTATTCTTCATTTTATTTATTAACTATTATGACAAACTCTCCTTTTAAACTTTTATTATTTTCTTTTAAAATATTTAATATTTCTGCAGCTTTCCCCCGATAAACAGTTTCAAATTTCTTTGTTAATTCTCTACCTATTATCATTTCTTGTTTACTATCTTTTAAAGATTCTAAAGTTTTTAATATTCTGTGTACAGATTCAAAAAATATAATTGGTATTTTAGAATTCTTAATGTATTCTATTAATTTTTTTCTTCCTTTTTTATGTGGTAAAAATCCTAAAAATTCAAATCTATTTAAAGGTATACCTGCTATGCTAATCAGAGTTGCTAAAGCAGAAGGACCAGGGATGGGTATTATTTCTATCTTCTTAAATTCCTGAAGAATTAGCTCTATTAACTTCCCGCCTGGATCTGAAAGACCGGGGGTGCCAGCATCAGTTACTAAAGCAATATCTTTCTCAGCTTGAACTATTTCTTTTACTCTTTGCCAATCTTTATTTTTACTGTGTTCATGCCAAGTTATTAACTTTGTTTTAATATCATAATGATTAAATAACTTTATGGTTACTCTTTTGTCTTCCGCTAAAACAAAATCTACTTCTTTTAATATTCTTAAAGATCTGAAAGTAAGATCTTCTAAATTTCCTATGGGAGTAGCAACAATATATATTTTAGACATTATTAAGCTTCTAGTTTAGTTTCTCTTTTTCTCTTAGTAGACATTAAATCATCAAAATATACTGAGAGAGCTGTGGTTACTGGGACAGCTAATAAAGCTCCAACAGCGCCGCCAATACGAGCACCTATTAAAATAGCTAAAATAACTACCAAAGGATTTAAACCGATACTTTTTCCTAAAACTTTAGGAACTATAATATCATTTTCTACTCTTTGGATTATAAAATATAAAAGAACAACTAATAAGGCCTTAGAAGGACTTTGAGCAAAAGCAAAGAAAACAGCCGGAATAGCAGAAATAAGAGGACCTAAATAAGGGATAATTTCAAAAATACCAGCGGTTAAAGCTAAAATTAAAGCATATTTAACACCCGCAAAACTTAAAATAATAAAAACCATAAAAAATATTATAACAGATAATAATAATTGACCTCTTAACCAATAACCCATCTTTACTTGCATCTTATTAATCAACTGAGAAATATAGGGCTGATGTCGGGTTGGTGTTAAACTTCTAATAAATCTTTTCATACCATCTTCTTCAACAATTAAATAAAATGTAATAACTAAAATAATAAAAAAAGAAATTAAACCTCCAAATAATGAAACTAAAAAGGAAAATATACCTGTAGTTGCCTTAGATAAACTACTAGTAACAAAAGCTAAACTATTATTCACTGTCTGATTGTCAGTTATATCTATCTTACCCATGCTATCTAAACCTTGATTAATTTTTTGATAATATTGAGGAAAATCTCTAGACATATCTCTTATTTGATCTGCAATAGGCCCAGATAATAAATAAAATGATCCACCTACTAATGTTAAAAATATAACATATACACCTATAATACTTAAAGCTCTGGGAATTTTTTTCTTTTGTAAATAATCTATAAAAGGATCAAAAGCGGCTGACATTATTATTGCTACAAAAAATAAAGCTAAAACATTTTTTATTAAAAATAAAAAACCTAAAACTAAAAAAATACATATAACTCTAATAATTGTGCCTGTAGAAATTGAAATTGTTTTTATCATAATATTTAATTTATTTTTTTAATATATTTAAAAATTTATTTTTACTACTAAAAGGACCTATGATAGCTAAATTACTTTCTGGCCAAGAAATTATATCTTTAGCCATTTTATTTATTTGCTTTAAACTAATCTTATCTAATTCTTTTAAAATATCTTCCACTTTTTTAATTTTCTTTCCTAATAATTCTTGAGAAGCGTAAAAACTTAATTTAGCTGAAGATGATTCTAATTTTAAAATTAGTCTTCCTCTGATATTATTTTTAGCCTTTTGTAATTCTACTTTACTTATTCCTTCTACTTTTATTTTATTTAATTCTTTCTTAATAACTTTTAAAGCTTCATAAATCTTTTCTTTATTTAATCCAGCTTGAATACTAAAAGATGTTATATCTTCATAACCATCATTACTTGCTCTAATAAAATAACAAAGCCCTCTTTTTTCCCTTATTTCTAAAAATAATCTAGAACTCATTGTTCCACCTAATATATTTGCTAAAACTTGAGTTATTAAAAATTTATTATCTTTTTTAGAAATACTCTTAAAACCTAACATTAATTGAACTTGTTCCAAATTATTTCTATGCACAATACTAATTTGAGGACTATTTTTTTTAATCTTTTTAACTGCTTTAAATTTTAATCTTGTTTTTTTATTTTTTACTGGAAAAAATTTATTAATTAATTTTAAAGCATTCCTTTCATTAAAATTTCCAGCTAAACATATAATACTATTAGCAGAATAATAATATTTTTGATAATAATTATATAAAGAATTTCTAGATAAATTAATAATATTTTTTCGAGGGCCACCAATAGAATAACCCAATTTAGTTCCTTTATATATTAAATTTTCAAAAACATCACCAATATACATAAGAGGATTATCTTCATACATATTTATTTCTTCAATAATAACTCCTCTTTCTTTATCCATCTCTTCTTTCTCAAACTTAGAATTATGTAACATATCTGCTAATATTTCTATAGCTAAAGGTAAATTCTTTTGAGCTGCTTTAATATAATAACCGGTATGATCTTTACCTGTAAAAGCATTATATTCTGCGCCAATACTATCTAATTCTTTAGATATATTTACGGTTTTCGGTCTTTTTTCTGTACCTTTAAACATTAAATGTTCTAAAAAATGGGAAACACCGTTATTATTTTTACTTTCTTCTCTACTACCAACTTTATATAATACTTCAAAAGTAATAGCTTTAGTTTCTTTACTAGGAACTAAAATAATAACACTATTATCTTTTCTTTTTATTCTTTTATACATTAATCAAAATTTATAATTTTTGTTTCGACACTTAAGTAATCATAATTATGTAAATACATAAAATAATTTTCTTCTTCCTGAAGAGTAAAAGTTTTTTCTTCTAAATCAAAAACATATATTTGTCCAAGATCAACTTCTTCCTCACAAGCTAAAGCTGGATAAGCAATAGCTAAAGCTACTTTCTGACCATTATCTGAAAATTTAAAATCACCAAATTGTCTACAATTAATATCTTCTCTTTCTTCTTTCATTGGTAAATCATATAACTCTTTTATTTTACTATCTAAATCATAAATAATAATACTATCTTCTCCATTATATACTAATTTCTCTTCTGAAAAATCAATATCTTTTAACCTTAAACCATCTTTACTAAAATTATCTTCTGTACCAGGAAGAAAAACATCTTCTAAAGAATAATCTTCTAAATTTAATCTATATAAAGATAAATAGGCTGAGCTATAGATATAATAATCTTCTGCCGCTTCTGGCTGAAAAGCAAAGTAAGCAGAATCATTATAAATAGCTACTATTTCTGGATCATCAAAACAACCAGCTATATTATGTTTGACCACAAATTCACCATTTATTTTTATTTCTAATTCCGTGTCTTCTTCAAAACCGTAAAGACAATAATCATTAGTTGTTAAAATCTCTACTAAAGGAAAATTCTTCTGAGATAATTCTTCATTAAGTTCTTGAGATTGATCTATTTCTTCTTTTAAATTATCTATTTCTTCTTGAAGACTTGTTTTTAAATTATCTAAAGACTTGTTTTTATCTTCTTCTAATGATGTTTTTTGCAAAAAGAATAATCCTGCACCTATTATTAAAATAAAAATAAGAAAAATAGAAAGGAAGGAAGGAAATTTTTTAACTTTCTTAACTTGCGTAATATTTTTATTACTACTTTTATTTTCTAAATACTTTTTTAATTCATCCATAATTACTATTTATTTTTTATTTTATATCTTAATTTTTTTATCTTCAAAATAATCTTTTAAATCTCCTATCTTTATTCTTTCTTGCTCCATACTATCTCTTTCTCTAATAGTTACTTGCTCATCTTCTAAACTTTCAAAATCTACAGTAAGACAATATGGTGTTCCTATTTCATCTTGTCTTCTATATCTTTTGCCTATACTACCTCTTTGATCATATTGTATTCTATAATCTTGAACTAGACTATCATAAATTTCTAAACCTTTTTTAGTTAAAGGTTCTTTTTTAGATAAAGGTAAAATAGCTATTTTAATGGGTGCTAATCTAGGATCTAATCTTAAAACCACTTCTTTTTCTTTAATACTTTTAGTAGTAGTGCTACGACCACCTACTATTTCTTGATAAGCCTCTATTAAAAACATTAAAAGAACTCTATCTACACCTCCTGATGTTTCTATAATATGAGGTATATATTCTACCCCATTTAATTCCTTAACAGCTAATTTCTGTTTACTAAACTCCTGATGTTGTTTTAAGTCATAATTACCCCTATTATGTATTCCTTCTAATTCTTTAAAGGGCTCTTCTTCAGAAAAATTAAAATTATATTCTATATCTACTGCTTCTTGAGCATAATGAGCTAATTCATCTTGACCATGTTTATAAAATTTTAAGTTCTTTTTCTTTACTCCTAAATCTAAATACCATTCTTTTCTTAATTTTTGCCATTTCTTAAATACTTTTGGAGCTTTTTTTTCTTCAACAAAATATTGCATTTCCATTTGTTCAAATTCTCTCATTCTAAAAATAGAATTAGCAGGAGTTATTTCATTACGAAAGGCTTTGCCTATTTGAGCAATACCAAAGGGTACCTTTAATCTCATAGATTCTTTAACATTCAAAAAATTAAGATAAATGCCTTGCGCTGTTTCTGGTCTTAAATAAATATCCTGAGCTTCTTCTACCACCGCCCCTAAAGAAGTTTTAAACATTAAGTTAAAGTTTCTTTCTTTAGTTAATTGACCACCACAAGCAGGACACTCTTTTTTTTCTAAATGATCTGCTCTCCATCTAGATTTACATTTCTGACAGTCTACTAAAGGATCATGAAAACCTTTCAGATGTCCGGAAGCTTCCCACACTTTAGGATGCATTAAAATAGCCGAATCTAAACCAACTATATCTCTTTGGGAAACCATAAACTGCCACCAAGCTTTTTTAATATTATTCTTTAATTCTATACCTAAGGGACCATAATCATGTATAGAATTTAAACCACCATATATTTCTGAAGAAGGAAAAATAAATCCCCTACTTTTAGCTAATTTAATTACTTTATCAAACTTTCTTTCCTGCTCCATATTTATATTTAATTATTCAAAATATACTAAAATTATACCTAATTTATACTTATAAATCAAGTTAGAAAATTAACTATATTTTAGATATTATTCAACTTCCTCTAAGAGAAACTTATACTTTTGACCACTATTTCTATTAATAAGGAAAAGATTATTAGCTCCTTCTTGTATAGTCCAAGAACCTTGAGTGCCATCTACTTCATTAGGGTTTTCTTTGTTTTTATTAGAAAGATTAAGGTCTCCTGTACTAATATTTGTAGCATTTAAACTTCCATTTACTAAATTCATAGAATAGGCTGAATCTTCCTTAAAATCACCAAAGTATTCTGATATTGTACAATTTTCATAATTATGAGTTCCTGCCGGATTAGGTGGGTCACTATT
>PVBE010108949.1_pt1 | contig 18720 bp, 13 predicted proteins | sample 1631181 | NCBI WGS metagenome assembly PVBE01 (sample SAMN08397723, study PRJNA350692) | Marine metagenome, whole genome shotgun sequencing project. | isolation source: water | place: Pacific Ocean | collected 2012-04
CCTTTCGTGTGCTGGTTCCGGGCGGGCTCTTCCTCAACGAGACACCCAACGGTGCCAACCTGGCGGTTGGTGGATCGACCTTCTGGCTCGACCACACCCACGTCCGACCCCTCCACCCCGAGTTACTCCGCCACTTCGCGGAGTTCTACGGCTACTCGGACGTCCGTGTGGACCTCGTGTCGAAGCCAGAGGTTCCATGGCGACTCGGACCGGAGGCAGGCGGTGAAGCGGTCGGTGACGCGGTGCTTGGGCTTCAGGAGTACGTCCTGAGCGGCCAGGACGCCCTGCTCGTCGCCTACCGGCCCAAGGTGCCCCGCAAGCCTCGTACATCGAAGGCGTCGACCACCCGTGTCAAGAGGTCTTCGTAGCGGACCATGAGGTCGTCCCAGCGGTACCGGTCCTCAATGTAGGAACGTCCGTTCGTACCCAGGCGCTCAAGGAGTTCGGTGTCACTCAGGAGGAGGTCGACGGCCGCCTCGAACTCGGGGAAGCCGTCGTAGACGATGGCGCCGCCCGACCGCTCCGCTTGGCCGGCCAGCACTCTGCAGCGACCCTGGACGAGCGCCGGGCGCCGGAGGGACCACGCCTCGGTGAGGGCCATGGAGAAGCTTTCGAAGTAGGAGGGCTGGAGGAACACCGTGCAGGCGGCGATGGCGTCCAACTTTTCCTGCTCGGGGACGAAGCCTGCTCCGATGACGTCGGGGTGGTCCGGGAGGTCCATCACGGGATCTCCCACGATCACGAACTTGAGGTCTGACGGGTTTCGCTCCTTGTAGGTGACGAAGTAGTCGTGGACCTCGAGCGAGCCCTTGCCGGGATCGACCCGTCCGATGTAGAGGAGGAAGGGGGCGTCGCCGAGTCCGTGGCGCTCACGGAACCGGGCACCGTCGCCCTCGAGGTCGAGGTCCGACCCGACGCCGATCACCTCCTCGACCGCTCGATGGCCAAACCGACCGGTTACCAGGTCAGCCTCCTCGACGGTGAGGAATCCGTAGCCGTCGGGGAGTCGGAAGATCTTGTCGAACAGCGGGACGGTCAGGTGTGGCTCGACGTGTGCGGTCGGTTGGAAGAGCGTGGGTGCCCGCCCGGCGACGGCGGGAAGGCCGAAGATTGTCGTGTAGTAGAGGTAGGTGAAGAAGATCACGACGTCGAAGTCGGGCGCCCGGTCGGCAAGCCAACCGGGCAATTCGGTGGTCCTCGGACCCATCTCCGCTGCCCAGCGCTCCTGGGTGGCGAGGGGCGTCGGATGGCGGCCCCAGACGACGGCAGCATCGAGCGCACTGAACCCCTCGCCGATCCGTGGGCGGTCCACGGGGTGACGGTGGACGAGGACGTCGTTGATCCGCTCCGTGCCTGCGGGGAACTCGTTCTCCCAGTCGGTGTAGTTCTTGGCACAGCTGGTGGCGACTTCCACGTCGTGGCCCCGTGCAGCCATCTGTTCGGCGAACAGCCGACAGCACTGCTCGGACCCGCCGGCGATGTGCTCCCCGTAGCGCTGGACGACGAACAGGGTGCGCATCAGACCACCTTGGCCAATTGTTCGAGGAAAGAGGTGGTCGCAGCATCCTCGTCGAAGTCGCGTAGACGCTGGCGGCCCCGAAAGGCCATCCGACTGCGGAGGCCCTGGTCGTCCAGGAGTTCGCCGACCGCCTCGGCGAACATCTCCGGCCCGGCGTCTGCAGGGAGCAACAGCCCGGCGTCGCCGACGGTGTCCGGCAGTGCTCCGACCGCCCGGCCCACTACGGGCACCCCGGCGGCCATCGCCTCGAGGATCGGGATGCACAGCCCCTCGTGCATGCTGGCGGTCACGAACAGGTCCGCACGTCGGTACACGGCCGCCAGTTCGGCATCGGTGATTTGCCCGTAGAACAGGCAGCCCGGGACGCGCAGCACGCGAGCCTGCTCGAGGGCAGCGGCGTTCACCACGGGCACGGTAGGTGGTCCCACCATGGCCAACGAGGGAAACCGTCCGACGTGGCGGGTGAGCAGGTACTGCATCTGGACGAGGACCTCGGGCCGTTTGTGCGGCACGGACTGTCCGACGTACATGAGGAGTGGACCGTGGACCTCGTGGCCCAGCCGGTGCCACATGGCGGGATCCGGTGTGAGGCGATGGAGGCGGTAGGCATCGACGCCGGCGGCGATCACCTTGATGTCCTCGTAGCCGACGTCCGCAAGGCATTTCGCGTTGTGTGCAGAGTCGGCGATTGCCAGGCAGACCTTGGGACGCAACAACTCGAGTTCCTGCCAACCCAGTCGCAACATCTCGGCGCGCGATGGATCAACGTCATCGAACAACTCTGCAGGAGCGATGTTGTGGAAGACCAGCACGATGCGCTCGGCGACGCTGTCGAGGAGTTCGAAGACGTCGGGGTCGCCACCGCTGGCGTGGAACACGATGGTCCGACCTGCCGGGTCTTCGCCTGGGAACTGGTCGAGTGGGAACACGTCGTCGACGCCGGGTGCAGGGTGTCGCGCGTAGATCTCGCTTTCACCAAGGGTGCGGAGTGCCTCCCGGAGTGCCCTTGCCATGTTGGTGATTGCGTCGGTCCGGCCGGCACCGACCAGGACCTGGTGGATCTCGGTCACACCGACCGGTCGTCGGAGGCCTCGAGGCTCCGATCCAGGCGCTCCTCGAGCAGGCCGATGCGGTCCAGTGCGGTGTGCAGGCGCTTCTCGAGATCACTGCGATCGCGTCCCCCACCCTCGGTTCCGCTGCCCGCCAGGGACTCGACCATCGGAACGAGGCTGGCAAGGACCTCGTCGAGGGCGTTGCTGAACTGTTGCGACTGGATCAGGACTCCACGGGTCTGTCGGATCGTCAACTTGCCGATAATTCGGAAGAGCAGTCGCTTGATCGGGTTCCCCGACCAGGTGTCGATCCGGTCGAGGTCGAACTCGGACTGCGCACGAAGGTTCGCGACCGCCAGGCGTAAGGCGGTGATGGCCTCCACCTCAGCGTCGAAGCCCTTCAGGATGTGGTGGTAGTGCCGGTCGAGCTGTTGTTCGAGCCCCGGGGGATAGTCGCCGGCCTCCCGCCTCTCGTCGACGCGCGAGCGAATCCGCTCGAGGGCTTCCTCGAGGTCGTCGGCGTTCGTGGGCACCGGGTGAGTGTACCGATGGCCTGCACGCTGGAGTGGGGTTGTCGCCACTGGGCAATCTCCGGTCGCATGACGCTCGACGGCCCGGCCGCGGACGCGGTCGTTCGCTTCGGACGTCTCCGCCTCTTTCGCCTCAGCCTAGTCAGGGCCTCATCGGCAACGGATGGGAATGGAGGTGAAACCGGAGTGGCGCAGTGGTCATCTGGTGGACGCTGAATTCGGGTGCGCGGACTCGTTTGGTCGGTCATAGCCTGTCTCCACGGTGTTCCCTGGCGGGTGGCCAGTGTCCAAGAGGTTGGACGTCGGCGTCCGGTAGTGGGGGACGCGACACCCGACCGTCGAACAGAATGACCACGCGATGATTCCGATCACGAGAGTTCACCTTGATGAGGAGATCGAGAAACAGGTTCTCAGCGTCATCCGTTCCGGCCATATCGCCCAGGGGCCGAAGGTTGCAGAATTCGAGCGCCGTTGTGCCGAGATGGCCGGCACCCGTGCAGCGGTAGCGGTCAACAGCGGCACGGCCGCTCTAGTTCTGGCTTTGCACGCCCTAGAAGTCGGCCCCGGTGATGAAGTCGTTACCAGTCCGTTGACCTTTGCCGCGACATTGAACGCAATACTTGAAGTCGGGGCAACTGCCCGATTCGGAGACATCGGTGATGACTTCAACCTTGACATCGACTCCGTTGAACCACTGTTGGGTCCGCATACGCGGACGCTGATGCCCGTGCACCTATTCGGCCAACCGGCGGACATGGCCAGAGCGTCCAACCTTGCCATGAAGAACGGGCTCCACCTGGTCGAGGACGCCGCCCAAGCACACTTCGCCTCCCTCGAGGACGGAAGGCGGGTCGGTTCGTTCGGCCTCGGCTGCTTCTCGTTCTACGCCACAAAGAACCTCCAGTGCGGCGAGGGCGGGGTTATCGCAACCGACGATGATGGCCTCGAGTTACGGATGCGGATGTTGCGCAATCAGGGGATGGTCCGCCGCTACGAGTACGAAGCCCCCGGCTACAACCTTCGCCTGACAGACCTTGCAGCAGCGATCACGATTCCCCAGTTCGACTGTGTAGAAGACATGCTTGCCCGTCGTCGCCGGAATGCGGCAGCACTCTCGGAGGGTCTCAAGGAGACGCCCGGCCTACTCTTGCCTACCGAACACGCGCTACCCGGACACGTCTGGCACCAGTACACAGTGCAGTTGACTGAGGATGCCGCCATTGACCGCAATGGGCTTGCAACCGTGTTGGAGGAGCAGGGAATCGGCCACGGGTTCTACTATCCGTATGCGGTCTACGACTACGACTGCTACCGATCCCATCCGCGGGTGGTCATCGACGGTTCGCCACGGGCGGAACGGGCGGCAGCGTCAGTCATCTCGCTACCGGTGCATCCACACCTCACCGACGGCGAGTTGGATCGAATCGTAACGGTGGTCCACGACACTCTTTCAGGCTGACTGGTCAGGGGCCTCTGCCGAAGTGGGACACTCCTGTTGCCCATTTCGAAACTCAGATATCCCAGCCTTTCCAAATAGCCTTGAAGGAAAATGATGAACGACAATAGCCTGTTGTCCGATTTTGTGATTAAGACGCTTGACCATCTAAAGAAAGATGATGCAACTCAGATACACAGAATTCATTTGGATAGTCTCTCAAACGACGTTATGCCAAATCTGGGTTTGGCGGTCGAGGCGAGATATCTGGCGAAACTGATGAAAGCTGATAATGGAGCAGTGATTGTCGCTTCGAGCAAAGATGAAATAGTTGGCTTCCTACTCCTGCGATTCGCTGAGCTAAATATGAAAGAATTCTTGAGCGTTTGGAGTATTTTGCGATTTGTAATATTGTCGTTAGTAAAGCCCATAATAATGATTCGATTGATTTACCAATTGGTCAAGTCGAGTGCTAACCCAAAAGGAAGTTGTGAGGTGGATTACTTCGCAGTTTCGGATTCGATGAGGGGCATTGGTATAGGTGGCAAATTGCTAGAGGAGGCCGAAAAAGTGGCTTTTAAAAAGAATTACTCAAGCATTGTCACCAAGACAAATAACGTACGATTATGCTCATATTATAGGAATGCTAAAGAGGCAAAGCTGATAAGTTCGTTTAGAATCCTCAAGGATGAATATTTCAACGTATGTTGGAGTATTCGTTAGTTGGTAAGTCGCTTGAGTTGAAAATTGGAGGCGGCTCTCCCAGATCGCTGTTGAGCCCAGACCTCGAACACCTCATTTCGGGCAGATGTACCAACCGCGCAGTTCTCCGGTGCATCCCATCGTGAGCCAATGTGCGTAAGTCGAGGCGAGTGCCGGCGCACCGGAACAGGTTCGCATGATCCAGGTCGAGGCTTCGCTGGCTATCGACCCAGCTGACGCGAGGCCCATGTCGCAGAAGGGTGTTGCATTCTCCGGTCCGAACAGGATGACATCGTTCATCACAATCAGCGGGTTTTCTGGATAGCCGAGATTCGCAGCTGCGGGGGCGAGGAGCACACCGGGGCCTTCCGGGTAATCGAGGCTCCGGAACACGTAGATGGGTTGTCCGTCGGACGTACAGAGTCGGTTCTCGGCACAGGCAGTGGCATCCTCTGGTAGTTCGACTGTCAGCGTGATGTCGCCTTCGAGGACGGTGTCCCCGAAGCCCTTGAGGGCGTACTGGTCGATGCCTGGTACGAGAAGAGTTGCAGACGCCCCAAGTCGGTCGAAGAAGCCGGCTGTGGCGGCGGCTTCGACAAGGGGGGCAAGAAGGGAGGATTCTGTGACATCGAAGATGTCATACCAATTCGCGTTACAAGACCAACTGGCGGGGAGCAGGAGGCGCTGCACGGCAAGTGGGCCGCCACTGTGCTCTCCTCCGCGGAAGTGGTCGGTGTTCGAGAGATAGCAGTCGTCAGCATTGACTGAAGCGAAGGGGTCCAAGCCAACGATGCCATATCCGGAGGGGGCAACCAAGATCAGTCGACCGCCGCGGTTGATCGCGAGGTTCCGGAGTTCTTCGAACGTGAGTCTTGAAGAAGCGGCTATATCGAGCACAATCACGGACTTTTCGTGGGTGACGCGAAGTGGTACGACCAATCGCTGGTCCAAGATCGACAGGACAGCGATGTCCCGATCGTCGATGTGGGAGGCGAATTCATCGAACGTTCCGGTCGGTTCCCCCTCGACCTGCCCCATCTGGACGATCGAGAAGATGGTCGCCCAGAGAATGACCGTTGCGATCAGGATCCGTGAGACCCACTTGGAGATCGCGTAGGCGATGTCCGTGGCCACTACGGCTACGAGTAGCAGGGCAGCCGGCAGGGTGTCAACGACCAGATAGCGGCCGTAGTAATAGAGATACGGCACGAAGGGTTGGGTGAGGGTCACGATCCAGAGAAGTGCCAGAAAGCCACAAAGGAGTGCCGTCAAGGTATTGCGTCGCCTGAGGAGGAACGGTGACGCCGCGATCAGCAGCATTCCGACTGGCGACACGAAAAGCAGGAGTCGGTACAACACGTGGAATCTGATCAGGAAGGGGTCTGAACCCACCGGAACGGGATATCCCCAAGGCGTCATGAGGCCTGTCCTGTGGAGTTCGGCAACTGTCAATGCCGACAGGGCGAGCGCCCCAACCACTAGCCAGGGAGCGAATCGCAGCGCTCGTGTACCCAGATCCGCTATCCGTCCGGTCGTCACCCCGTCGTCATTCGCGATTCGCCAACGCAGCCAGATCACCAGGAGGATCGCAACTCCACCGACGGCGACGAACGAGATCGGATCTGGGGCACTCCCGACAATGCTGTCCCACATCGCGTCGAACAGTTTCGGTTGTTGCCATCGGTAGAACCCGAGGCTCAGGGCGAACGTCCCGAGGATGGCGACGATCGTGGTCCCGAGGCGGATCCTGCTCTCGCGAGCCCAGGCCGGGATAAAGCAACTCAGCGTCAGGATGGCCAAGAAGGGGAGATAAAGGAAAACCTGCCAACGGGTGAAGGACAAACCGGCGAAACAGAGACAGGTCAGTAGCAGGGAGAACGTCCGATGTCTGGGAACGTCGTTCCGTACGCTGCGTACGAAGAACAGAAAGCCGTTCACAGCAAATGCGGACGCGACCACCTCACCGACCGGGAACTTCGTGAAAAAGACGAGGGCCGGGTTCACTGCGAGCAGGGCTGTAAACAGACGTGCTACCACCGGTCGACCGTCGATTTCAAGCGCCAGGAAGTATCCGCCCATCATTGCGAAGAGAGCGAAGAGGACAAGAGACAGGTGCTGGCCGTATGGGCCGACCAGTCGTTCGGTCATCGCCATCCACAGTGGATGTAGTGGATAGAACTCGATCTGGAATAGCGACTGGACTGGGTCCACCAAGCTGAGTGAGAGCACCTTCGCCTGGTCGTAGATGATCTGGAGATTGTGCGGGAGGACGGTGCGGAAACCGTCTACGAAGTTGACGGATCCGCTCCGGGTGATCGCCGCCGCCATATTTGTGTACAACCCCTGATCTTGGCCACCGGCGAGGTTGGGCCAGTGCTCCAGTCGAAGGATGACACCTCCGGACACGATCAGGGACATGGCTAGATAGGGCTTTGGGACCAATGACGGCCAGTTCAGTCCGAGAACGAAGATCACGGCAGGAACGAGGAGGGCGCTGAAGACGAGTACCGGCCAGGTGGAAGACGCACCGGCAACCAAGGCGGCGGCGACCGCGATGCCCATGAGCCCCAGGGTCGGGGCATACGGTTTCGGGGCCAATGATGGCCAGTTCAGTCCGAGAACGAAGATCACGGCAGGAACGAGGAGGGCACTGAAGACGAGCACCGGCCAAGCCGAAAACGCACCGGCAGCCAGGGCGACGACGGCCACGATGCTCACAAGCCCCAGGGTCAGGGCGACGAGCTCATGCCACATCAGTGCTGGGGCGACGGACAGCCGATCCGAAGGAGTGTTGTCGGTGGTGCGGCGAGTCATGAGGGTCAAAGGCTAAAGCCGAGGAGCGGTCGGGCGAGTACCCGCATATACGGCACCAAGCAGGCCTGAGCAATTGCTGTCGCAGCAGCGGCGCCGACAATGCCGTATTGGGGGATCAACAGAAGATTCAGCACCACGTTGGTTCCTCCGACCATCCCCAACAACAAGGACTGCCTCGCTGGGGAGCCGATCTGCTGGAGCAGGTTGGTGAACGGCACGTAACCGGCGCTGAACGCGATGCCACATGTCAGGAGGGCGAACACCTGCCAACTCTCATTGGCGAGATCTGTTCCGAAGAGGAATCGGACGATGAGCGGGTAGCAGAGATTAGAAAGGACGATTGCCACGAACACCAGGAAGTAGACGCGGGATTTCACACGCTTGATCGTCCCTCTGAGTTCGTCGAGGCGATCTTCGACGAAGAGATGGGTGACAACGGGATCGAAACTGTAGCGGGCCACCATCGCGAGCTGCAGTAAGCCCTCGGCAAAGAGGCTGGCAATGCTGTAGACGCCCGCTGCCCGGGATCCGGCGATGGCAACCAGAAGCAGGATGTCTACGCGGGTGTTGAGGTCGAGCAATAAGCCTCCGACGATGCCGCGAAGGCCGAAGCCAAGGTGTCGGCCGATCAGTCCGTTGAGTGTCGTACGCCGACCTTCTGCACCGAGTTCGGAACGGAGGGTCACCAATAGTATGGATAGAAGAGCAACTTCGGTAGCGGTGATCGTCCAGGGCAGAAGGCGTTCGTCGTTGAACAGGAATGCTGCGGCGGCGGCCAGGAGTGTTAAGAGAACGAACCGCCCGGCGAAGGCGACTGAGAAGGCCCGGATGCGGCGAAGACCGTTGAGGTGGCTGAGAAGAGTCTTGTTGATTGGGTAGAGAAGCAGGCCAGGGGCGATGGCCCGAAGGCCGTTCAGGTAGTCGGGGTTGTCGGCCACCCGGAACGCGATTTCGCCGAGACCAACGATGACTGTGGTGGACAGTGCAGTGGTTAGAGCCGTCAGGACCAGGCCGGAGACAAGTATCTGACCGGTGGGGTGACCGGTTGAACGCGCCTCAGGGGTGTGGTACAGGACCGAGGAGTGCACACTCGCTGAGCCCAACTGCCCACCGATCAGTATGACGGCGATCAGGGTGTTGTACCGACCAAGGGTGGTGACACCAAACTGACTGACGATGAGATAGTTGAGCGACAGCCCGGCGAGCCCGGTCATGCCGTAGGCGACAAAGGTCCAGTACAGGCCGCGACGAGTGACCGAGTGGTCACCGGCTGAAGCTGGGGTTGCGTCAACCACGGCGACCTGTTCGGTCGACGGTCAAGGTGTGGGTGGGGATTCCGTTCGCACAATTGAACGTGCGCCAGCGCGCCTGTCGGCTAGTCCGGGGTATTAGGTCTAGCCCGAGACTTTGCTTAGGCGAGTTGGGTGTCGGCATATTCGACGATTCGATCGGCCGCCCACTGTTGGTCGATACCGACAGTAGCGAAGTAGGAGGCCAGACCGAGGACGTTCAGCTGGTTGTCGTTGTTGAGTTTCTGGATCGCCTCTTCGCGGGTGGCGAGTCCGTAGCGGATCTGGTTGGAACGAAGGGCATCGTGCTCAGTCATGCCAATTTCGATGAGATACATGAGGTTGTAGAAGGGCGCCGTTCCATCACCCATGCGCCACGAAGTGGACGCGCGGTTCTCGTCGGAACTCCAGTCGTAGACATCGCGGAGCGTGGTCTCGAGTTCCTCTTCGTCCCACGGGATGTAGGAGAAGGGTCGGACGAAGTCGTGATCGCCGAGGTAGTAGTCGACGAACCCTCGAGCGCCTTCCTTGAAGAGCGAGGGGAAGAGGCCAGGTGATTGGAAGGCATGGAGAAAGTACGACATCGTCATCTTGGCAAGACTGCCTGTCGACAGTCGGTAGACGACGCCGCCTTCTTTGCTTGGCATCAGGGTCGCCCCCGCCAGCATTGACTTGAATCCGGTGGTCTCGAGCGGATGGTCCGCCATGACGGCTGGTAACGAGCCGCGCTCCTCGGAGATTGTTCGCGCCCAACGGAAATATGGCTTGTCGCCAGCCATCAGGATCGGGATCGTGCTTGCCTTCGGGTGTTTTAGCCAAGCCTCCAGCGCTCGGTGAATTCTCCGTCGATTTTGGCGAATGTCGGGCGAGACGACGACGTGTTCAACACCGAGGTCACCGCACATGCGGGACATGTTTTCGCGTGCTGCGGTCGTGACCATGCCCCAGTCGTAGGTGTAGGCGATTGGCTTGAAACCGAGTTCGCACAGGAGGTGGAGAACGTAACAGCTGTCGCGGCCACCGCTGAGGCAGGCCAGTACCGACTCTCCGTCGGTGGTTCTGGCCCGAAGATCGGTTTCGAACGATTCGAGACCGCGGTAGTCGGGAGGTGAGAAGCTCTGGCAGATCGAGCACAGAGCAGAGGTATCGAACGTAAGGCCCGGGAAGGTTTCTGGGAGCAGGCACCGGGAGCAGCGGCGAAGGCCAGCGGCCCGAGCATTCGCAGCTGTGGCGACCTCTTCCATCTGGTGGGCGAACGGGCCGCTGACATCGGAGCGATCAAGATGCAGACCCCTTGCTCCCTCCATGCCTTCAGTTCCGAGGTGTGCGCTCGATGTCGAGATTGGGACAGGTTCGTGTGAGGCGGTCCGTAGCCAGACCGTCGTGTCGAGCGGTAACCGGGTGCAGTTGCCAACATCGGTCCCTAGGAACTGGCGAGGTTCGCTTGCCAAACGAGTTTGACCTTCGGTTCCGACCGACGTGTAGAGGTTGCCGACATTTGTTCGGAAAAGAACATCTCCATGGGCTGAGGCGGCGACAATGCTGTATTCACCGCGCAACTGGCTGAACACATCGTCGAGGTCGCTGGTACGACCCCCGGCATCCCATTCGTCAAGGAGAAGGGCTATAACCACTGTGTCGGTCTCGATGTTGTCGACCTTGGTCTTTGCCGATGCCCGGATTTCGCGTTCGTTCGTGATGACACCGTTGTGGACTACGACCCAGTTCCCGACGACGATTGGTTGATTGTTGATCTGGGACCCGGAATAGCCGTGGGTCTCCAGACGGCTGTGTCCGAACATCCCCACGGTTTCACCCTGGCGAGCAGTCTGGATCAGCTCTTTCCCGGCTGCTGTGCGAACGAGCGTGGCGAAGCGGTGGTTGGCCTTTGTCACGTCAATGCCGTGGTCGTCATCGATCAGGACGAGTCCGCTGGCGTCGCTGCCGCGCCGCTGGGCGCGTCTTCCGACTTCGAGCATGTTCGTAACGTCTTCATCATCGAGCCGGTATCCGGGGGCCGCGACCACGCCGAACAAGCCACACATGTCAGTCGATCTCCGGTTCGGTGGCACCTGGTACGGGGCCTAAAGATGATTCCCGCCGAACTGGCATGCTACAAGGAGGTGTCGGTAAGCAGTGGGGAGAACGCCCACGAAGTGGCCAGGGTTTCGAAGAGGTGGGACTGCTGGACCCTGGTGCGGCCGCCTTCCAGGAGGACAACATGTCGTGAAGGAGGCCAGCCGTGTATAAACGAGCGTGGCGCCTCAATACACCTAGTTGCAGACATACCAGCCCTTGAGCTCTGCGACGCAGCCATGTTGCAGCAAGAGCTCGTAGGTCGATAGAAGAGCTGCTTCGCCCACACAGGATTGACTCTTCCACAACCCATCCAGACCGATCGATGTACCAGACGCCAGGGTCTCCATGTCGCAAGTCATTGGACTATTCGAAGCGCTAAACAGCTTGGCAGCATTCAAGAAGACGAGGGGGTTGCCGGGGTTGCCCAGGTCCCGACCGGCTGGAACAAGGAGGAGCGTGGGGTTCGTGGACTCGTAGAGGCGGCGTAAGAGATAAATCGGTTCGTCGATCGAAGTGCAGAGTTGATTATCTGTGCATGGTCGCGGATCGGAAGGAAACTCAGGCAAGACCCCGAGGCCCATGGATTCGAAGAGTGAAAGTTCGGACCTATGCAGAAGAGAATCAGGAACGACGACAGCACCTTGAGGAATAGAATCAAAGAAACCTGCATTAGCTGCCGCACTAGTAATGGTAGAATTTTGGATTTGTGTCGTGCAGTAGGTGCTGCGGTCTTCGTTTCGTACGAGCAACACTATCTGCCCAAATGATATGTATGCAAATGCGTTGTCATCGTTACTTGATAAATGTGAGAGTTCATCTAAGGTCTTAGCAGAGTAAACATCAGTGACTAGAACGCTAAGATCACCACTCGAGAGTCTCTGGCCGAGCGGTTCTAACGATCCGGTATGCTGCGTAACAGTACGACTATAATTTGATCCGAAGAGTAGCCGATGTGGGAATTTCTCTCCGTAGTGCATGCCTACGTTTCCGTCGTTAACACAATCGTCCAGGAATCCGATCACGGCCTGGTGAGTGGCGCGATCGTCAAATCCGTTCGAGAGTGTCAACATCTCCAGATCGGAATTGTTCCAGGAGCTGTGTGTTCCTGTGAGGGGACGGATGCCATTCTGGGCGAGAACCCAACCCGTCTGCGTGACGATCACCAGTACGGATACGAGTGAAGCGACCTTCAGCAATCGGACAACTCGAGGCATACGCATCAGGTCGGTGAGGCCCTTGGCCGATGCTGCGAGCATCAAGGCTGCTGGAAGCATGATGTACCGCGAGAAGGAAAGCGAGAACGCTGGTCGGATTAGAAACAGAACAGCTAGGAATACCACTGCCGGTAGTAGAGTAATAGAGATTCCAAGCTGGCGATGAGACCGGTTTATAAACAACCCAAACATGGCGAGCGATATGCCAATGATGATTATCAAAGTCGTGACTATACCCAACCATGGTACTCCCCAGTCGACCGAGATATTTCCTGCAGCAAGCAACGGTTCGTATCGCTGAAACCTTGAAATTACAGATTCTGTCAATCTGTTTGGTAGGAAGCCGAGATCATTAAATAGTAGATTAACCACGGTCCGTTGAATGTTGTCAATTGCGTAGGTGAAACGTTCAGCGACAGTCGGCTCGGCCGTGCTGGTGAACAAAACGAATGAGTTTGGGTCTCCGAGGGGGTGACCATAGAAACGCCAGTTGCCCAGATAGCGATCCAGTCCGAGAAGCAACATAATGGGGACTGTTGCCCCAACCCAAGTGAGGAACTCCCTCCGTCGAGAGCTGCTGCGCAGGAATAGCACCAACCCCATTACAACAAGAGCCGGTGCAATGAAGAGTACGGTGTGCTTGCTGCCCACGGCCAGGGAGAGAGCGACTGAGGAAGCGATCTTCAGTGACATACAACCTTCAGTCCAGCCACGATAGGCGAAGAGCAGTGCGGTGAGGACGAAGAAGATCGGGAAGAGGTCGAGGAGGGATATCCCGAGTTGGATCGCCACACTGGGAGTCAGAAGCCATATGCCTGCGAGGTAGAAGGACACCTGACGGTTGCCGCCTACCGAGCGGGCGAGCCCGTAGAGAGCGAGTCCTGAAAGTAGACCGCACATCCACTGGTTGATTCCAACCAGGGTGTCGTTACCCAAGAATACGATGGTGCGGAGAGGGGGCAGGCTCGCGTTTAGCGGGTATGAACTCTGAACAGAATTATAGGCAGATGAGTCGAGATGTTGGAGCGAATCTGACTGAATCCAGTACCCCAGACGAGGCAGATAAGCACTAAGCGTGTCGTCTATATTCTGCGGAATGATGAGAGAGGCGACGAGAAGCATCAGCACAACTGCGCCGACAACGAATCCAAATAGAATGAGCGGGAGTCCGATGCTCATCAATGGGTCTGTCCACCCCTGCTTGAATCGCTTCCTATCCCACCCTCGGATTGCCGACTCTTTGGCTGGCTGGCCCTTGGAACGGAAGTACCACCGTCGGAAATCCCAGAGGCCGGACAAGCAGATGATGTCAATGAAGAGCCAGGCGGTCCAGTTGCCTAGGTGGCCGGTGATCGAAAGGATGCGACCTACGAGAGCAATCTGGAGGTATACGAACGTGGCGACCAGTAGGACCCGAAGGGCCGGTCTTCGTTCGCCGAGGATGTCGACCAGAATGACTGCAGCGCCGACCAGCAGAGCTGTGGAGGCGAAGTAGAGGAGAATCATGGTTCAGCCGGGCAGAATCTACGAAACGAAACGGCGTAGGTTGATAGTGGGCACCTTGATAGTTTGGCCGAGCTGAGGGAACCCCCGTCGGCCCACGGCGCTTCATGCTACGTGGAGAGAGCTGCTTCTAGGTGGCACCAAATGAGGGCAGGGCTTTGGAGATCGCTGTAGTCGGAGGGGGCAGCATGGGTTCCAATCATGTCCGGGCCCTGAGCCGACTGGATGAAGTACACGTCGCCGGGGTTGTAGACGTGGACCTTCAACGGGCCCAGGCACTGGCAGATCGCCATGGCACCAGCGCCTTCGCGTCGGTCGAGGATTTGCTTACATGTTGCACGCCCGGCAGGGACCTCCATGGCTGCGTCGTAGCCACCCCGACTTTGTCCCATTTGCCGATCGCTAGCCAGCTCATCGAGGCTGGTGTAGCTGTGCTTGTCGAGAAGCCAGCTGCCGCCTCGGCCGCCGAGGCGCAGGAACTCGGCCGCTTGTCGGAGAGTTACGGGGTTCCAATGATGGTGGGACACATCGAACGATTCAACCCGGTGGTCAGGGAACTAGCCGGCGCCGACTTTGAGGGGCCCACCCACATCGATATTCGTCGCGTGGGCCCGTTCACACCGCGTATCCATGACGACGTGGTCGTCGATCTGATGATCCACGACCTGGACATCGTTCGATTCCTGACGGGCTCCAACGTCGTGGATGTCCAGGCGGTCGGCAAACCGGTACTCTCAGAGGTGTGTGACCTGGCAGTAGCTCTCCTGACGCTCGAGTCGGGAACCACCGTTTCGCTGATGGCGAGCCGTCTTGGTCAGAAGAAACAGAGGCAGTTGGATCTCACGTTTGAGGACCATTTCGTCCGATGCGATCTTCTCCACCAATCGGTGCTTGTTCAGCGAGGACAGCAAGGCGGTCTCACCACCGAGGGATTCGGGTTCCAGCAGACGATGAATGAAGAGATCCGGTATCTTGAGAACCGCGCCGAGCCACTGGTCTCCGAACTCTCGGCGTTCGTCGCAACCATCCGAAGTGGAGACACACCTCCCGTGACGATTGCCGACGGAGTCGAAGCACTGCGACAGGTCGAACGTGTGAGAGCTGTCATCGGCAAGGCCATTGACAGTGGGGTAGGAACCGGCCCGCTCGGGTGAGGGGCCAAAGGAGGAAGTTGTAGGTCGTGTTTCTGGATAGAAGGATTGCGGCTGTCGTTCCGGCCTACAAGGAGGAGCTTCAGATCGAGGGCGTTGTCCGGACAATGCCGGACTATGTGGATCACATCGTCGTCGTCGACGACGCTTCCCCAGCCCCGGATCGCACACGCCAGATCGTCGCCGAACTTGCCAAGAGCGACCCAAGGATCGTCGTTATTGAGCGAGAGGTCAACGGTGGTGTCGGTACGGCAATTGAAGATGGTTACCGCATGGCTGTCGAGTTGGGCGCTGAGATCATCTGTGCAATGGCCGGCGACGGTCAGATGGATCCAGCCGAGTTGCCGAGGCTCATCACGCCGATAGTGGAGGGTCGGGCAGACTACGTGAAGGGCAATCGATATAATCTGCAGAGCGATTGGTCTGTGATCCCAAGGGTACGCCTTGTGGGAAGTGTCATCCTCTCCTTCCTGACGCGATTCGCGACCGGGTACTGGACCGTCGGTGATTCGCAGAACGGCTACGCAGCGGCGTCACGTGGTCTCGTGGAAGCACTCCTGAGACGCGGGCTATACCCAAGGTACGGAGTCCCGAACGACGTCTTGCTTACCTGTGCGATCAACGGCGCCCGGGTCCTTGATGTTCCTATGGATCCCGTATACGGGGTAGGCGAGCAATCGAAACTCAGGCCGAGCCGTGTTGCTTTCCCGATCGCGCTGATCCTCATGCGGGGCTTCTGGATTCGGATGTACTACCGCCATTTTCTGCTTGAGACGACACCTGTTCCAATCGCCTACGTGTTTGGGCTCCTCAGTCTTGTGTCAGGATCGCTGTGGTCAGCTGTTCTCTTCGTACGGTCCCTGCAGGTGACCATCACGACGCCGGAGGTCGTGGCCTCGACACTGCTGTTCATGGGTGGAGCGATTGTTCTGTTGCTTGCAATCGTCCTCGATGTCCTGTTCTCGAGTCGGACCGTGGTGGCTTCCAAGGACGAGTACCTACAAAGTCCGTAGTACCGAATCCCGCGATCCTTCCTGTGCACAGATCTGGGCAGGATCGCAGGCTGTGGAAAGCGGCTGGCAGCAGTTTGGCGGGCTTAGTTTGGCCTACGACACCTTTGTGATGTCTCCACGACCCAGGAACGCGAAGGAAACGCCTCTGGACTTCCACGCAGACGAATCAAGTACACCGCGTCCATCGACCATCGCTTTTACCCCAGGTAGAGATTCGGGGAGAAGCGAGGAGTACATAGCGTGATCGGCCTGGAGCAGCGCTGAATCGCAGGCGTCGTCCATCCGATAGGGAGAAAGCCCGAGTTCTCGGAGTTCGTCGTCGCTGAAGAGAGGATCGTGAACCCGGGCTTCGGCGCCGTGCAAGCGCAACTCCTCGACGATAGGAAACACCCCAGAGAAGGCGACTTCCTTCACATCCCCGCGGTAGGCAGCTCCGAGCACCACCACGATCTGTCCGTTGAGACCGCCGGTCAACTCGGCCAGGCGTTCAACGGCATAGGCGGGCATGGATGAATTGACCTGACGTGCGGTTCGCGGAATGCGAGCCTCCCGATCATTCCACATGTAGAGGTGCGGATAGACGGGGATGCAGTGACCTCCGACCGCTATGCCGGGATGGTGAAGGTGGCTGTAGGGCTGGCTGTTGGCTGCTGCAATCACCGAATCGAAATTAATTCCTGCACGATCGGCAAACTGTCCGAACTCGTTCGCCAGTGCAATGTTCACATCCCGATAGGTCGTTTCGGCCAACTTCACGAATTCGGCTGTCTCAGAGGATTCAACCGCCCAGACACCGTTTTCCCGAGGAAGGTCTTCGCGCTCGTCGAAGTCGAGAACCGCCTCATAGAACTCACGGCCTCTAGCAGTCGACGGCTCGTCGACTCCTCCCACGATCTTCGGGTACTTTCGGAGGTCAGCGAAGATCCGGCCCGAGAGCACTCGTTCGGGGCTGAAACAGACGAACAAGTCCTCACCCGTCGTCAGTCCGTTGGCTGCTTCGAGTACAGGAGCAAACCTCTCACGCGTCGTGCCGACTGGGACAGTCGTCTCGAACGAGACGAGACTGCCGGGCGTCAGTCCCTCCGCGATTGCAGTTGTTGCCGCGTCGAGAGCACAAAAGTCCGGCCGGTTGGCCTGGTCGACGACAAGTGGCACGGCCACAACGACCGCGTCACAGTCCGATACTGCTGAGGCGGTGTCCGTTGTCGCATCGAACAACCCTTGTTGGAGCGCATGGTTCAGTTTCTCCACCAACTGGGCCTCACCCGGGAATGGCTCCCTACCGGCAAGGACGATATCGATAAGCGATTTGTTGATGTCAGCGCCCACCACGCTATGACCCTTCGACGTGATCTGGAGGGCAATTGGCAACCCAATTTTGCCAATGCCCACCACACATACACGCACGAGGCCAACGCTATCAGGAGGGGTCCGTTTCGGAACGCGGCCACAAGGTCGAAGAAGCGTTCTTGGCAGTGAACGCTTCGAGGATGAGGATTAGATCGCCGGAGCGAGGCCTTGTCGACGAGTTCGTCGGCGGGGCCTCGGATTCCGGGACTCAGGTGTTCAGCGTCGACGCGACGATGGATGTTTGCCGGGGAGTGCTGGGAATGGGCATTCAGCGGGAGGCCACGCTCCAAACCGCGAGATTGACAATTCCTGTGTTGTGAGATGGCCCCACTACGGTGAACTTGGCGGCCGGGTTGATCTGGGCGTAGAGGATGGACCCATCCTTGGAGTGTGCACCGAGGTCGATTTCGTACATGCCGTTGAGGAGCGGAAGACCTTCAAATGTGAAGGTGATTGTAGCGGTTCTGTCGAAACCCGAGAGATCGGCACCGAGGAGGTGGGTGTTCGACGAGTTGATCAGGGTCCTCGCTGGATCCCGAATGGCATAGGCGACAACAAGGTCGTTGATCGGTTCATCGACAATAACGTCGACTGTGATCGTAACCGTGTCGTCAGGTCGGACGGTCGCCGTTGGTCGGCCATCCACCACGAGTCCTAATCGATCGAAGCGGACTCCACCTGCAGGAGGCTCGTCTCCGGGCTCAGGTTGAGACCTCTCGCCATACAGATGGCGCCGGTAGGTGGCGGCAGCCTCCACCGGGTCGCCGTGGGCGATCATGCGCCCCCGGTCGAGGACCACCAGTTCATCGCAGATGGTCGAGGCCAGGTCGGTGTCGTGGGTGACCAAGATCATCGTCACACCCTGCTCGCGGAAGGTGCGGAACCGGTCGAGGCACTTCTGCTGGAAGGCCTCGTCGCCCACGGCCAGGATCTCGTCGATCAGCAGGATCTCCGGGTCGACGTTGACGGCTAGGGCGAAGCCGAGGCGGGCGAACATGCCCGACGAGTAGTGCTTGACCTGATTGTCGATGAACTCCTCGAGTTCGGCGAAGGCGACGATCTCGTCGAA
>PVBE011207494.1_pt1 | contig 18719 bp, 15 predicted proteins | sample 1631181 | NCBI WGS metagenome assembly PVBE01 (sample SAMN08397723, study PRJNA350692) | Marine metagenome, whole genome shotgun sequencing project. | isolation source: water | place: Pacific Ocean | collected 2012-04
GCTTTAATTATTGACCTTGTGATAGATCCGCTGGCAACTATTTATAATTGGTGGATATGGGTTGAGCCTGATCAGATAAAGGTTGTTGATGGAACAGTAGTTGCTTATAATTTTGATCAGAACACCCATATGGTAACTCCAAACAATCCAGTTCAAGAGTTTTTTGCTGGATTTTTTAATGATGGTTTTCGTTATCCTACTCGATTGTTTGGAATTCCACTTATAAATTTTATTGCATGGTTTGTATTTGTTTTTGTATTTACCGTCCAGTTTAGGTGGATAGAATATAAAGATGAATGGAGTGACATGAAAAAGACGGTAATCTTATGGGGATTAATGGTAGTTGATGTGCCTATTTTATGTGTGTTATTAATTATTCCAAATTTTTAAAATGAAAAATAAAATAAAATCTATTTTCAGAACCCTTGCAGATCATATACATATGGTGCTGTATTTTTATTTTTGGCTTGGGATCTTTATTGGTGGTTTAGTTGCCCCTAAGGATAGGGTGGAGATGCTTAATAGTGATCTTATTAAAGAAGGATGGCACCTATCTCTTTTAAGTGTAATCCTGATCTTTCCTGTGTTTGTTATTTATTTTATTAAATTCAGGAATAAAAAGAATCAAAGTTGATTTTTATTTTCAATGATAGTTTTTAAATTTTTAAGTGCTTTTTTTTGTAAACCTCTCCATAATAAATGAACAAATAAAAAAGTAATAGGAAGCGTCAAAAGGTTTCTATTATAAAAGCAATATTTATTTGAAAATCTATGTGTTGAATTATCGATTTTTTCTACCCATATTTCACCTTCTACTTTTGTAATAAAGAAAAAAGAATGACTTTTAAAGTTAGAAAGTTCATATTTCCAATACTCATCTGGTTTTTTATCAATTATTGTTTCTTTACAGAATTCTTTTCCAAATCCAAGTAATATTCTATAGCCACCTTTTTCACCCCAATTTACTTCATTGATAACTCCTTCAGATGAAGGAAGAGGTCCATAGCCAGTCATTATCTTTTTAACGTCAGTATATATTGGGGCATTATATATTTTTTTGGTACTACCATTAATATTACAGCTACATAATTTTGAGATAATCACAACTTATCACTTTAGGCAAAAGTGTCTAATTATTTTTGTAAAAATAAATAAATATCATCAAATTTGTATATTATTTATTGAATATGAATCATCAAGACAAAAAAGAAAAATTATTTGTTTCAGGAACAGAAACCATTCACATTTTTGAAAATAAATTTCTGGAATGGATCTCAACTACAAATCATTTAGCACCCTTTTATATTTTTATACCTGTTGTATTGTATTTTGCTTGGGAAACAATCTTTTTCTTAATTAATGGATATTACGATCAACCATGGTACATCATTCCTTTATTTGTTGGTGCAGTTTTTTTGTGGACTTTTATAGAGTATGCTGGCCATCGTTTTGTTTTTCATAGTAAGCCAAAATCAAATTTAGGTAAGAAATTATTATATGTTATTCATGGAGCACATCATGATTATCCAAATGATCCCAAAAGAGTAGTTGTTCCACCTATTGTTTCTTTAACAGGGGGCGTTCTTTTGTATTGTATTTCTTATGTTTTATTTGGAAGAATTTATGCTTCTCCATTTTTTGGTGCTTTGGTGTTAGCATATTTAATTTATGATTTGTTTCATTATGCAAGTCATCATGTTAGAGTAAGTAATAAATATATTTTAATGCTTATTAAGCATCATTTAGATCATCATTATAAGGACCCTAATAATGGTTATGGATTTACTACAAAATTTTGGGATATAGTATTAAGGACAATGTTTAAAAGCTAATGCTGTTTTTATTCATTAGCTTATAGGCTGCCCATCTACCACTTCTTAATGCGCCTTCTACAGTAGCACATGATAAATAATCACCAGCAAATACTAAATTCCCTTTTAGAGATTGATTAATCTTATTGGCATTTTTATATCTGCCAACCTCATGTAGTGGAATTGCATTTTTTCTAGGAAAAAATGCAACAGGTTCATATTTTCCTGGCAATAAAGGCTCAAATTCCTTTGCTAGCTTCCAGACTTTTTCAAAAACTTCTTCCTTAGGGCTTTGTAATAATTCTTTAGAAGCTTCATTTAATAAGTAAACACTGATCAATTCTTTATTGTTGGGAGCTTTAATAGAATTAATAGCTTTTATTTTATGTAATACTATGGCAGCAATCGGTGATTTCCATTTTCCACATGGATAATAATAAGCTAGTAGGTCTTTTACTTGATCTTGATCTACTAAGTAGGTTACATGTAAGTTAGAAACATATTTTTGAGAATTAATGAAGTTTGATATTTGAGTTGGAATGAGGTCCTTATGCAAAATGTTTTTAGCTACATAAGCAGGGCTAGCCATTACAACTCCATCATATAAAAATGTATCAGACCCCTTTTTATTTTTGAAGCTTACTTGATATTTATTCTCAATTTTCTCAATTTTTTCAACTTCACAGTTATTATATAATGTAACATTAGCTAATAATTTTCTGGAAATGCATGCCATACCATTTTTAAAGGTGTAGAATTTAGCATCTGCTGCTCTTCCTTGTAGAGCAGTGGTCATAGCTCTAGAAACATCTTCACATGAAAAGTACCAAAATGGTTCAACTCCTGGCTTGATACAATATTGATAGATGTTATCTGATAAATAGTTTTTTGCCCAATCTGCAATGGTAGCGTCATCAAATTTTGACAATTTACCAGGATCTGCTAAATCTAATTGTCCTCTTTTTAATGATAAAAGAAGTGTTTTCCTTATCATAGTTATTTTGTCATTGAATGTAAGAAATGGTAATTGCCAGAAAGCTTTTATATTTCCAAATTCAAATTCAGCTAATTGGTCTTTTTCTTTTAAACCAAACCTTCTTTTTAGTTCAATAACTTGATCATCAAGTTCAAATTCTTTTACTAAGGAAAGCAACAAAGGATAAAAGTTGGTAAAAAAACTGGCGCCAGTATCAAAACTAACTTCTCCATTATCAAATCCATGAGTCCTTCCACCTATAAAATCTTCTTTTTCATAGACTTCAACTTCATATCCATTTTTATTTAAATAATAGGCAGCAGCAGAACCTGAAGGCCCTGCTCCTATTACAGCTATTTTTTTATTGTCTTCCAACCTTATGCAAACAAAGATTGTAATTTCATTGCTACACTTGGATCACCTTTAACTTTCATTTTACCAGCCATAAATGCCCCCATTGGATTTAAATCACCAGATAACATAGCATTAAAATCCTCTAAACTAACATCAACTGTACAATTGGCTTCTTTATCTTCTCCACTAACTTCATTAGCTTCTCCTGTTCCATCAATTACTATTTGTTGTTCGCCAAAATTCAGCTTTAAAATTGAACCTAATGGTGAGGCTAATTTTGCTTTTTCATTCATCGTGTTAATTGTGCTTTCGTAACTCATAATTGTATTTTTTATTGATTGATTATTATTTTCTTCTATTGATGTTTCATTTGCTTTTGATCGTTGACCATTAGTGGGAGGAATTATGTTCCCTGCTTGTGTATAGGACTTATCATCAATGATCATTTTAGCAATTATCTCACGCATTATTTCAGAAGTTCCTCCTCCAATTGTCCCTATTCTGCTGTCTCTGAAAAGTCGTGCAATTTTATACTCTTCCATATATCCATACCCTCCAAAGAATTGCATACACTGATACATGGCTTTATCGGAAAGTTCAGTGCTTAATAATTTAGCCATGGAACATTCTTTTACTGCATATTCGCCATCTTGATGTAATCTACAACAGTGGTAAACGAAATATTTAATACTTTCTATTTCAGATGATAATTGAGCAACACGATGTCTTAGTACTTGAAATTTATTGATTGGTCTTCCAAAAGCTTCTCTTTCAGACATGTATTGCAGTGCATAATCTAGGGCTGATTCTGATCCTGCATAACCGCCAATAGCACCAGCTAACCTTTCTAGCTGTAAACCTCCCATTAAATAGAAAAATCCTTGATTTTCTTCACCTAAAAGATTTTCAACAGGGACTTTAACATTGTCAAAAGCCAATTCAGCAGTATCTGATGCATGCCAGCCCAGCTTTTTAAGCTTAGTAGCAGATACTCCTTCCGCATTACGGTCAATTACTAGTAAGCTGATTCCATCAAACCCTGCATCTGCTTTTGTTTTAACTACTGTAATTAAAACATCCCCATATACTCCATTGGTTATAAAGGTTTTTGAACCATTGACAACATAATGCTCTCCCTGTCTAACAGCTGTAGTTCTAATATTTGCTACATCTGATCCTGCTCCTGGTTCTGTAATGGCAATAGCACATACAGCTTCTCCAGTAATGGCTTTAGTTAAGTATTTTTCTTTGATGTAATCTGACCCGTGCTTATATAGGTAAGGACTTGACATATATTGCTGAACTGCTAAAGTGGCCATGAAGCCTCCTGAGAATACTTTTGATATTTCTTCAATAAAAACGACAGAAAAGAAAAAGTCAACATCCATCCCTCCATGTTTTTCAGGATAGTTAAGACCTAGATATCCCATATCTCCAAACTTTTTTATTACATCCCTAGGTATTTTTTCTTGTTCTTCCCATTCATCTATAAAAGGAGTCACTTCTTTTGCTAAGAAATCTTTTAATCCCTGTCTGAATAATTCATGTTCTTCTGTGAAATAATAATTTTTCATTTTTTTTTCTATTAGTTAATGGTGTACTTAGCAATGATCTCTCTCATGATCTCTGATGTTCCTCCTCCTATTGTTCCAATTCTGCTGTCTCTAAAAAATCGGGCAGCTTTATATTCTTCCATGTATCCATAACCACCTAAAAACTGTAATACTTGATAGCTTACTTTATCCATTAGTTCAGTAGATAATAATTTAGACATGGCACATTCCTTTTTCACATCTATTTTATCTTCAAAAGCTTTACATATTTGATAATTAAATGCTTTTTGACATGCTATTTCAGAAGATAGCTGAGCTACATGATGCCTAAGTACCTGGAATTTATTGATCGATCTGCCAAATGCCTCTCTTTCAGACATGTATTGAAGTGCATAGTTCATGGCATCTTCTGCAGCAGCAATAGAGCCTATTGAAAGCACTAACCTTTCCAACTCAAATCTTTGCATGATGTAATAAAATCCCATGTTTTCTTCACCGATAAGGTTCTTTGTAGGAACTTTAATATCATCAAATGAAATTTCTGCAGTATCTGAGGCATGCCATCCTAGTTTTTTTAGAGGGCGAGCTTCAATTCCTTCTAATTGGTGATCTATTACCATCATACTTATTCCGTCATACCCTTCTTTGCCTGTTCTTACAGCAGCAACAATAAAATCTGCATGAACACCATTGGTGATGAATGTTTTGGAGCCTGACACAATATAATGATCACCTTTTTTAATCGCCTTGGTCTTTAGTGAAGCAACATCAGACCCAGCATGTGGTTCTGTAATGGCCAAACAACCTACTTTTTCTCCTTTTATTCCTGGATTCAAATAGTTTTGTTTCAAATACTCATTGCCTTGCTGTTTAATATGCTCCATGGCTAATGTAGAATGGGCTAATAATGAGGCAGATGTACCTCCAGACCTACATTTATTCAATTCTTCAATAAGAATAACCGTATAGAATACATCAGTATCCATTCCTCCAAATTTTTCTTCCATGCCTAGTCCGAAAAACCCCATGTCGCCCAATTTTTTAAATACACTTTTTGGTACTCGACCATCTTGTTCCCATTGATCTACATGTGGGTTTACTTCTTTAGATAAAAAATCCTGAAGTGATTTTCTAAAAAGGATATGTTCTTCGTTGAAGTAGTATTCTTTCATGATTTATAAAAAAAGATCTTTCATTAACGAATTGTTTGGATTAACTGCATATTGATCAAAATCAGTAACTCCATTTTCTTTTAGGACTTGTTCATCTATAAAGAAATTTCCTGTACAGTCTTTACTGTTCTTGTTTAATATGATATATGCAGCATCTGCCATAATTTCTGGTTTTCTGCTAGCTTGAACAATGGCATCACCACCTAATAAATTCATGATAGCAGCTGTTGCAATAGTAGTTTGTGGCCAAAGTGCATTAGCGGCTATTCCAATCGATTTCAGCTCATTTGATTGCCCTAGCACAGTCATGCTCATTCCATATTTGCTCATTGTATAGGCTAAATGAGCACCAAACCATTTTGGGTCCATATTTAATGGAGGAGAAAGGGTTAGAATATGAGGGTTATCTGAATTTTTTAAATGAGGGATACATGCCTTTGAAACTAAAAATGTTCCTCTAACATTGATCTCATGCATTAGATCATATCTTTTTTGGGTAGTTTGTTCTATTGGTGTAAGGCTGATAGCACTGGCATTATTAATCAAAACATCAATACCTCCAAAAGTATTTATGGCTTTGCTAACAGCATTTTGGATCATTTCTTCTGATCGGATGTCTACTACTAAAGGTAAGGCTTTACCCCCTGCTGCTTCTATTTCTTCAGCTGCAGTATAAATAGTCCCATCTAATTTTGGATGAGGATCAGCTGTTTTAGCAGCTACTATAATATTATAGCCTTCTTTGGCTAGTTTTAAAGCAATGGCTTTTCCAATTCCTCTGCTGCTGCCTGTTATGAATGCTGTTTTGTTTTTCATTTTTATAGCCTTATAACTCTTTTAAATAATTTAAATATTCTTGCACTATAAGGAGGATAAATCATCTTGAGATTTCCCCATTTTCTTTTAACTATTCCTCTTTCATTGGAGAAATCAATAAAACTGTGTTTCCCGTTTGATTTTCCCATCCCACTATTATTTACTCCGCCAAAAGGTAAATTTGGGTTAACTGATGTAACCATTAATTCATTAATTGCAGTACCTCCTGCTGAAGTGTTGTTCATGATTTGATTGATGTTTTTGTTGCTATTACTCATTATGTATAAAGCTAGTGGAGTAGGAAGCTGATGAATCTTATCAATAGCTTCATCGATTTCATTATATGTAATAACAGGTAATACTGGCCCGAAAATTTCCTCTTTCATAATATCCATGTTATTTTCAACATTAATCAGTACGGTAGGTGATATGAACTTATCTTCAGCATCTGAATCTTCACCAATTACTTTTTTTGCTCCATTCTGAATGGCATTATCAATAAGGTTTATTATTCGTTTATGATTTTTTTCATTGATGATTCTGCAGTAATGTGGTGATAGCTGAATTCCTTTTTTTTCTGGATTATAGAATTTATTAATGGTAGATTGAAATTCATCTAAAAATGAATGAAGCTTACTTTTATGAACTAATGCATAGTCCGGGGCAATGCATGTTTGTCCACTATTTAAACATTTAGCCCATGCTATTTTTTGAGCAGCAGATTTTTCATTTACTGTATCATCAACTATTACTGGAGATTTACCTCCTAATTCTAAAGTTATAGATGTAAGGTGTTTTGACGCAGCTTTCATTATAATTCTTCCAACAGAAGGGCTTCCTGTAAAGTGAATATGGTTAAATGGTTTGTCAAGTAATTTAGTGGCTATAGAAACATCACCCTCAATGACTGCCACTTCATTTTCAGGAAAAATATCAGTGATCATTTGTTTTAATACAGCAGATGTGTTAGCGGATATTTCAGAAGGTTTAATTGTTATTGCATTGCCTGCTACAAGTGCATAAATAAGTGGATTTAGCGATAGCTGAAATGGATAATTCCAAGGAGACATGATCATTATATGTCCTTTGGGCTCATATTTGATATAAGATGACATTCCAGCCATAGTTAAAGGTGAAGGAACATGCTCATCTAGCATCCACCCTTTTAAGTTTTTGTATACGCTTTTAATGGTTAAAATTACAGGTGATATTTCTGTAGAGATGACCTCTTCATTGGATTTTCTTAGATCCTTTGAAAGTGCAGTAGCAATTTTTTTATGGTTGTCTGGGTTAAGAATATATTGCTCAATTTTTTTTATCTTACCAATACGGTCTCTTGCATTTGTGTTTTTTAATGCTTGTAGATTCTGTCTGTTATGTTGACAGCTAAATAGCTGATCTATATCTATTTTTTCATTAATTGAATTCATACAATTAGTTTTTCCAGATTAACGTTGAGTTGTTTTCATGCCATGAGGAATAATGTTTCATGTACTTTTCATCTATCTTATTTCTTCTCACTTTTAAGGTAGGTGTTAGTAATTCATTGTCTTCTGTCCATGGATTTTTAATAATAACCATGGTAGATACTTTTTCAAAATTAGCTAGCTCCTGATTGACTTTTTTTATCAATCCTTCAAATTGAGTTTCAATCTCCTGTTTATTAGTTTCTAATCCTATTTCTGAAAGATTGATAAGAGCAATGGGTTGAGGAATAGATAGCCCAACTACACAGACTTGTTCTATTAGTTCGTTTTTAGAAAAATTACTTTCAATTGGATTAGGAGTTACGTATTTACCTTTATCTGTTTTAAAGGCATCTTTTACTCTCCCAATGATATTTAAATTCTTATCATTATCTATAAAGCCTTTATCTCCACTGTAATACCAACCATCTTTAAGTATTTCTGCAGTTTTTTCTGACTCTTTATAATAACCAGTCATTAATTGTTCAGACCTGTATATCACCTCACCTGTTTTAGAATCTATTTTAAATTCAATTCCTGGTATTGCTTTTCCAACTCCTATATCACTTACTTCTCCTAAAGGTGTAATGGTTACTGCTCCACAGGCCTCAGTAGCACCAAATACTTCTCTAAGGTTGATGTCAAGCTTTCTATACCATTGTTTTAAATGTTTAGGAGTGAGTGCTGCACCTGTTAATACAATCTCTGCTCTAGAAAGACCTAATGCCTTTTTTAATTTCTTTTTGATCAATAAGGAAATGATAGGAATGCTTAGTAATGTATTTAACTTTTTTTGAGAAACTTTTGCTAAAATGCCAGACTGAAATTTATTCCAGATCCTAGGAACTGCAAAAAACACAGTAGGTTGAATATCTTGAAGGTTCTTTAAAAAGGTGTCAATTGATTCTGCAAATGCAATAGTACCTCCAGTAAAAATAGCAGCTCCTTCAATGACTACACGTTCTGCTACATGATTTAGAGGTAAAAAGGATAGAAAAGCATGCTCTTTTAATGAATGTATTCCTAGAGTATTGTACTTTTCTTCATCTCTAAATACTACCACAATACTTTTGTAGGTAAGCATTACGCCCTTAGGAGTTCCAGTTGTTCCAGAAGTAAATAAGATGGTCCAAATATCAGTCAATTCGGGTATGTAGTTTTCTTGAAAAGGTTGATGCTGGTCTACCAATTCATCCCAAGATTTCCCTAAAGGAATAATAGCATTGCCATCATAATGAGGGAATTTAATTACTTTAAGATTATCAGTTAGAGCATCTGATTTGTCATCCCAGGAATCTAATTTACCTACAAATAATAATTTAATATCACTTTTAAGGATTACTTCATTCAGCTGTGCTTTTGGAAGGCTTGCATAGTAGGGGACAGACACAAATCCACCCATGGAAATTGCAATATCTGCAAGGATCCAGTGGTAACAGTTTTTTGACAGTAGACCAATGTGATCACCTTTTTGTAATCCCATTTCTTTTAACGCTGTCACCATTTTACGTGCTTCCTGTCCAGCTTCTTTATATGTAAGTGTTTTCCATTGATCACCTTTAGGTTGTTTTAAAAAGACCTTGTCTGGATGATTTTTTTCCCAATGATAGAAATACTCCAATGGATTGTCTAATTTGTTATTTGTTTGATTTGTCACTTAAATTTGATATTTATTTTCGTTAATAAAATAGTTAGCGATGCTTCTTCTTTTTTCCTTTAGGTTGGTAGGTGGTAGCTGATACATTCGTTGAATAGCTTTTAAATTCGGTAATGCCTGGTTTTCTTCAGAACATGCATATATGACTTCTTTAGTTGAAGAAAGTAGTATTTCAGCTGTTTCATGCATCAATACTTCAATCATATCAGCTCTTAAAGATGAAGTATTTGAATCTTTATGCTTTATGCTTCTTAATAATGCAGATTCATAGATGTAAAGAATACTAAGCATATCAGCCATTGACATCAATACTTCTTGCTCGTCTTTAATTTCATGTTGAAATTTTTGAGCGGCTAAGCCATTTACTAGAATCGTAGCTTTTTTTATATTCTTCAAAAAGTTTAATGGTAGGTCATATTTATCAACTCCAGTTTCTGCACCTTTTAGAGCTCCACTTTGAAGTTCTTGAAATCCGCTCATAGCAGCTTCCATAAATGGTAATTCTCCTTTCATGGCTTTTCTTAAGAGCATTGTAGGAATAAGAATTCTATTGATTTCATTAGTTCCTTCATAGATCCTATTTCCTCTTACGTTTCGATAGTGGACAGAAATTTCACTTTCTGCAGAAAATCCCATGCCACCATGGATCTGTAAAGCTTCATCAACAATAAAAGATTCTGTTTCTGAGCCATATACCTTGGTAATGGCACATTCCATGGAATATTCTGCAACAGATTTGATTTTAGCCTCTAATGGATCCATTCCATTGGCTATTAATTGATCATAAAACTCATCAATTTGATGACCTGCTCTATTCCAGCTGCTTTCTAGGGCATATAATCGGGATGCCATTACTGATATTTTATGTTTAATAGCTCCAAATTCGGCAATACTTTTTCCAAATTGTTCTCTTTGATTGGCATATTGAACTCCTAACCCAAATGCCCTTTTACCAATCCCAGTATTAGCAACAGCAATTTTAATTCTGCCAGCATTTAGTGCGTTCATGGCTATTTTAAAACCTTTATTTCTTTCCCCTAATAGATTTTCAACAGGAACTTTTACATTTTCAAAGAAGACTTGTCTGGTTGAAGAGCCATGGATCCCTAATTTATTTTCTTCAGCACCTAGTTTTACACCCCATTCCTTATGTACAATCAAACAAGATAAGTTTTTGTCATCTTCAATTTTACAGAAAACAAAGAATACGTCTGCAAAGCCAGAATTAGTGATCCACATTTTTTGTCCGTTAAGGATGAAATGCTGCTTATCTTCGGAGTGTATAGCTTTGGTTTTACCTGAATTAGCATCAGACCCAGCTCCTGGTTCAGTTAAGCAATATGAGCATTTGGTTTTAGCTGTAACAATATCATTTAAGTATTTTTCTTTTTGGGCTTCATTTCCATATAACAGAATAGGATAAACACCAAGCCCTGTATGTACACCAATAGCCTGGCTAAAGGCAAAGCTATCTGAAGCAATTTCTCCATAAGCTAGCTCAGTTTTCATGTCACAATTTAATCCTCCATATTTTTCTGGAACTCCAATGCCATGAAATCCAAGCTCCCCCATTTTTTCTAGTAATTCAGGTGCAATTGTAGTTCCTTCTTTAGAGTCAAATTTCTCCTTAATTGGTTCTACTTCTTTATTGAGAAAATCTTTAATAGAAGATCTGAACATATTTTGTTCCTCAGTATAGTCCTCCGGAGTAAAAACGTCTATGGGTTCTGTGGAAGTTAATAGGAATTCTCCTCCTTTTACTATTGTTTTTTCTTTCACATTCATAATGTTCTATTATTTAGGATCCATAAATGATTTCATAACATTTACTAATCCCATTTTGTCGAAATTTAAATGTTGGGCTCCATCAACATAAAGGGTCGTACCAGTTGTATAAGATGAAAGCTCACTAGCAAAAAAACATACAGCATTTGAGACTTCTTCTTCTTTAGCAAATCGTTGCATAGGGATGGCTTTTCTTGCTTCTCCTAGCATTGCCTGAATAGGTGGGGGGTAAGTATCTAGTCCTGTAGATTCTACTATTCCAGGAGCAACACAATTAATTCTTATGTTGTAGTCGCTCCATTCTTGAGCCAGTGTTTTAGTCATGTTTTCTACACCTGCTCTAGCAGCACCTGTATGAATCATTCCAGGAAATCCTCTATGTATATCCGCGATAATGTTTATAATGACTCCATTTTTTTGAGGAATAAAAAAGCTGTTAGCCATTTCTCTTGTCATAAAGAAAGTTCCATTCAGATTGTTGTTAATCACAGCTGTCCATCCTTTATCATTTAGTGACTCAGCAAGTGCAGGAAATTGACCACCTGCATTATTTACTAAAATATCGAGTTTGCTATGTGTCTTTTTAATGAAACCAACTAATTCTTGTATCTCTTCAGTGTTTTTAATATTACAAGCCATATAGTTCACATCACCATATTCTTTTAATTGTTCAGCAGCTTTTTTTAGTAGATCATCTTTTCTGGAAACAATGATCACTTTAGCCCCTAAGGTTAACAGCTGTTTAGAAATGGCAAAACCAATTCCGCTTCTTCCTCCTGTTACTAAGGCTGTTTTATTTTTAAATGTATTTTTATCAAACATGATCAGTTTCTTTTAAGGGTGTTTTAAGCATTTTTCTAGCTTCATCTATGGTTGCAACTTCTCTTCCCATCATGTGAGCCAGCTTTACTCCCCATTCTACACATTCTCCATTGGATGTAGCCATTTCGTTATTGGGTAGATAAAAGTTATCTTCTAATCCTACCCTAAAATTTCCACCCATGGTGCAGGCTACAGCTGCCATTTGCCATTGTTTTCTGCTAATAGCGATCACTTGCCAAAATGAACCTTCAGGAACTTGACTGATCTGATGAAGTAGATTTGGGGTTGTAGCAGGGATGCCTCCCATAACACCCATTACTAAGCTATAACAAGCATTATCTGGTATTAAGCCCATTTTTCTCAAAGGCTCAGCATTTCTTATGTGGCCTGTGTCGAAGCATTCCATTTCTGGTGTAACACCATTCTCATTCATAGTTTTAACTACCGTCATCATGGTTTCAAAAGAGTTTTCAAATACACCGCTTAGTAAGAATTGATTAGCTTTTTTGGAAAATAAAGCATAATTCATGCTGCCCATATTAAAAGCAGCCATATCCGGTTTGGTAGCTGGTAGGTGCTTTATTCTTTCTTCTACAGATAACATAAAAGCTCCTGTTGAATAGTTGATGATCACATTTGGACATCTTTTCCTAACCTCTTCATGGATCTGTTCAAAAACTTCAGTTCTCCAGCTTGGAGCACCATCATCTTCACGTGCATGAATGTGTACAATACTAGCTCCAGCATCGACAGCTCTTTTCGCTTCCTCTCCTAATTCTTTAGGGGTATAGGGAATGTAAGGGCAGTGACTTCTGTTAGTGGCTGCTCCTGTTAATGCTGCTGATAAAATTAATTTTTTCTGTGACATATTTTTTATTTTATTCTCCAGTCCAGTTTGGTTTTCGTTTTTCTTTAAATGCATTAATACCTTCTTGACCATCTTTGGTCATAATAGTTTTTTGAAGCATTTCCATTAAGTATTGATGCTGTCCCTGTTCTTTTGTTATTTTTTCATAAGCTTCCAGTCCAAGTCTAATAGCTGAGGGTGAGTTTTCTTTTAATTCTTCTATTAAGGTATTAACAGTCTCATCTATTTCTTCTTTGTTTGTCAAGTGAGTGATTAACCCCAATTGGTGTGCTTCTTTAGCAGGTAGATTGTACCCTCTGATGCACCAATCAATAACTTTTCTTGCAGGCATGATGTTTATCAATGCAGCCATTACTTGAAAAGGGAAAAGACCTTTTTTTACTTCTGGGAGCCCTAGTTTAATATCTGATTTGGCAACCACATAAGTGCTTCCAGCTAAAAAGAAAAAACCTCCTGCATAAACATCTCCTTCTATTTTAGCAATAATAGGTTTATGAACAGCACTGAATAATTCTCCTATTAGCACTTCTCCTTTAGGTTGAGGTATTGTTGATTCAAATTCTCCTGTCATTCCCATAAATGCTTTAAGATCTGCACCAGCGCAGAAAACATTTCCTTTTGCTTGAATAATCACAGCCCAGATGTTGTTTGCTGAATGGACATAATTAAAGGCAAAAGCCAATTCATTAACCATGTGAGGATGGATCGCATTTTTCTTTTGTTCTCTGTTGAGTGTTAGGGTTAAAACATGATCGTTTTCTGAACATGTGATAAAGGCAAATGTTTCACTATGAATATTCTTTAGCTGTTCTTTACTATAATGATCCATTTTGAGTTTTTATTTTCATTAGTAAATGTCCTGCTTCTATGTTTTCTCCTTCCATTGCAAAAACTTCTTCTACTGTTCCGTCTTCATCGGCTAAAATGGTGTTTTCCATTTTCATTGATGATAGGACGATCAAACCTTCTCCTGATTTTATCTCATCTCCTTCTTTAACTAGGAGTTTGATTACCTGAGAGGGCATAGGGGATTCGTAAGATCCTTTCTGTTTTTCTTTTTTGATCTCGGGGAATCTTTCTTGTTGCTTAAACACTATATTCCCTGTAATTTCATTGTTGATGTAAAAATTAGCACCCTTTTTAACAATGGTAAATTCATGCTGAATACCATTGATCTCAATTTGTATTTGGTTGTGATTCCTGCTAATAACCTGAGCATTGTATGAGCTGTTGTTTATATTGAATTTAAAACCAACCGAAACTGTCCGATATTCGATTTTTATGGGTTCTTCTTTGAAATGAAAAGTCTCAGCTTGTGGGCTGTAAAAATTATTTCTCCAACCCGATGGGATTGCATTGAGTAGTGTTCTTTTTTCTTCTCTATTCTTCCAGTCGAATAAAGTAGCTCCTAAAGCAGCTAGGTTTAATTTTTCTGCATCTTTGTTTTCATTGATTAGCAGTGGGTTTTCTTCAATAAAATGGGTGTTGTATTTTCCATTTTTAAAATCAGTGTTGTTGCAGATGTTCAGTAGAAAGTCCTGATTGGTAGTGATGCCTAAACAGTTCATGTTCCTTAGGACATATTTTAACTTTCTTTGTGCACTTTCACGGTCTTTATCATGCACGATTATTTTAGCGATCATTGGATCGTAATAGATGGTAATGGCAGAACCTGATTCAATGGATGATTCTATTCTTAATCCATTGATGTTGGGGTTATTAAACTGATAAATAGTGCCAGTTACAGGTAGAAAATCATTAGAAGGATCTTCGGCATATAGTCTTGCTTCAATGGCATATCCGTTTCCTTTAATATCTTTTTGTTGGTGCTTTAATGGAATGCCTTGAGCAGATTCGATCTGCATTTGAACCAGATCTAATCCTGTGACTTCTTCAGTAACAGGGTGCTCTACTTGAAGACGAGTATTGACTTCCAAAAAATAATAATCTCCAGAAGTTTCATCATAAATAAACTCAACTGTTCCGGCATTATCGTAATCAAGGGCTTTAGCTGCAAGGACAGCAGATCCTCCCATTTCTTTTCTTAGCTTTTCACTCATAATTGGAGAAGGACTTTCTTCAATTACTTTTTGATGTCTTCTTTGAATTGTACACTCTCTTTCCAATAAGTGAATGGCGTTGTTGTGTTGATCTCCAAAAATCTGAAATTCGATATGTCTGCCAGAAGAAATGTATTTTTCTACTATCATTTCTTCGTCCCCAAAAGCATTCATAGCCTCTCGCTTGGCAGCAGCTATGGCATTATCTAGCTCTTTTTTGTTGTTGACCACTCTCATCCCTTTTCCACCACCACCTGCTGTGGCTTTTAGTAGTACAGGAAATCCAATTTTCTCTGCTTCTTTTTTGAGCTTCTCATTGCTTTGGTCTTTGCCTTGATAGCCAGGTATGATGGGTACTTTGTGTTTAGCCATTATTGATTTGGCTTTGGCTTTTGATCCCATCAGCTCAATGGCTTTTGAGTTAGGTCCAATAAAAATTATTTCATTCTCTTGGCATAGGTTAGAAAATGCTGCGTTTTCGGACAGAAATCCATAGCCTGGATGGATAGCGTCTGCTTGAGTTCGTTTTGCAGCATCAATGATTTTGCTTTGATCTAAGTAAGAAGCATTTGGGTTATTGTCTCCAATAAAAACAGCAGTGTCTGCTTCTTTTACGTAAGCAGAATTGGTGTCTGCTTCCGAATAAACCGCTATGGACCTTATCCCCATTAATCGACAGGTTCTTATAATTCTTGAAGCAATTTCTCCTCTATTGGCTATTAATATGGAATCTATCTTTTTCATTACATTCTCCAAACGCCAAAGCTGTCAGCGCCTTTTATTTCTTGATTATATAATATGGCTAGTGCAAAGCCTAAATAATTTCTTGTTTCTCTTGGGTCTATTACTCCGTCATCCCAAAGCTCAGAAGTTGAGTGCCAAGAAGATGCTTTTGATTCTGCTTCGCTTATTAGCATTGCTTTGATCATATTTCCTTGCTCTTCGTCATATTCTTCTCCTCTGGCTTTAGCGGAAGCTTTTTGGATAATCTCCATAACTCCAGAAAGCTGTTCGGAACCCATTACACCGATCTTGGCATTGGGATAGGTGAAAAGGAAGTTAGGGTCATATGATCTGCCGTTCATTCCGTAATTCCCAGCACCAAAGGAAGATCCGATCATTAATGTAATTGAGGGTACTTCACTATTAGAAACAGCATTGATCAGCTTAGCTCCATTTTTAATGATTCCACTTTCTTCATATTCTTTTCCCACCATGTATCCAGTAGTGTTTTGTAGAAAGATTAAGGGGATGTCATTTTTATTGGAAAGCTGAATAAAATGAGCGGCTTTATTGGCCGATTCTGAAAAGATGACTCCATTATTGCCTAAAATCCCTACAGGGTATCCGTGTATCTTGGTCCAGCCACATATCATGGTGTTTCCATATTCGGGTTTGAATTCTGAAAATTCAGAGCCATCTGTGATTCTCATGATGAGCTCTCTCACATCCATGGGAGTTTTGACATCTGCAGGCACAATTCCTAAAATTTCTTCTGAATTATATAGAGGAGGAATAATGTTAGTTGTTGGAGTTTGATGTGGTTTTTCTACTTTAATGAATTCCATTAATTCGCGTGCTATTCTAATACCGTCAAATTCATCTTCTGCTAAATAGTCTGATACACCAGAAACTCGGCTGTGCATTTCTGCACCCCCCAATTCTTCTTCTGTTGAAACTTCATTGGTGGCCATTTTTACTAAGGGTGGCCCCGCTAGGAATACTTTAGCTGCTTGCTTTTGGAAAATAGCAAAATCTGACATGCCTGGAACATAGGCGCCACCAGCAGTAGCATTTCCAAAAACTACTGATATGGTTGAAAGCCCCATTTTCGACCTTCTAGTGATCTCTCTAAAAGCTTCTCCGCCATAGTTGAATATTTTAGCTTGATCTGGTAAATTTGCTCCACCACTTTCCACTAGATTTATGGTTGGAAGTTTGTTTTCTTTTGTGATCTGACTGACTCTTAATCCTTTAAATACAGTAGCATAATCAACAGAACCTCCTTTTCTGGTTCCAACATTAGAGTTGATCATACATAGCTTTCCTTTAACTAGACCTATTCCAGAAACATTGGTTCCGCCAGCTCCAAATCCACCTTTTATTTCCATTCCGGCTAATGGCAGCAACTCCATAAAGGGGCTGTCTTTATCTAAGACTAGCTCAATACGTTCTCTTGCTAGCATTTTATTTCTTTTACGGGCTTTTTCTACATGCTTTTCTTTGCCTTCGAAACGGCTTTCTTCTAAGTGTTTTTCTAGTTTGTTGACCAGCTCACCCATTGCGGCTGCATTATCTTTAAAAGCAGCACTTTTTGTGTTAATATTTGAGTTTAAACTTTTCAAAACAGATGGTTAAAAGGAGATATAGTTAGAAAGATTAACTTCAAAAGGTTCGCTGATCTCATTGAAATAATCCTCTCCAAAGAATTTTTTGAAGGATTGCATTCCTTTATCAGTAAAATGAGGGATCATTAAGCTCCAGATGATTTTTTCACCATCTTTAACGGTAATTTCGTTACATACATTTTCTTTGGCGTTCCAGTAAAATGCGATCATCCACGTTAAAAATGCAATGTTGTTGTAAGTTCCTGGAACTTCTTCTTTTTTAACGTTTCCAATACTAATAGAAAATGCAATACCTGCTTTTATGTCGTTAATGAACTGGCTAGTCATGGCCTTGAATTTTTTTCTTAATAAAGATTGGTTCAGTACATGAGTGTCTTGGAATATAAATGAATATTCTTTTTGGAATTTAAAGTACAATTGCACTTCATTGTGTAGGTTTTCAAATGATGGTAATTGTCTAGATTTCGCCCTTTCTTTTTCGATTTTACTCCACATTTGTTCTGCTATACCTTTCAGTAAGCTATCCTTGTCCTTGAAATGATAGGTTAGGTTTCCTCTGCTTATCCCTAGCTGATTAGCTAATTCAAATAAATTGATGGCGCTGAATCCTGATTTATTGAATGCTTTTGTGGCTTCAGCCATTATTTTGTCTCTGGTTTTCACTTTAATTTCTTTAAAAATGCAATCAAAGTTAGTAATAATTAATTAATTAGTCAAAGTTAACTAATTAATTTTTATTTTGTTGAAGGTTTTGAGAGTATGTGGGTATAGTAAATAGTTAAATTGAGGTGAATCTAAGCTTTGTTGATTAGTAGGGATAGAAGCAAAACTTTAGTAATTCAGGACATCTTAAGTATAGATAAGGTCTTCAATGTGTTTTATGTCATTGAATAGACATTGTCATTAAATGTATTGAAGGAAGTATTAATAACCTTATTTATATATTAAGTGAATTAAAGCTTCTCTCTAAAAAAACCCTAATCATCTCTTTTCTATATTTTCGTGAATACATGTCATTGTCTATAGCTCTA
>PVBE012101899.1_pt1 | contig 18716 bp, 18 predicted proteins | sample 1631181 | NCBI WGS metagenome assembly PVBE01 (sample SAMN08397723, study PRJNA350692) | Marine metagenome, whole genome shotgun sequencing project. | isolation source: water | place: Pacific Ocean | collected 2012-04
GCAGTCTCGCATGACCAGAAGGCCCCTTTCCTTGAAATAGTGGGAACACTTTCTCAGAATTTAATTAGGAAATCTCTAATTTCTTCACATCGTCCTTACCTTGACGACATGTTTCTTGAGGCTGATTTGGCCAATTCCCGGATAGAGGGGAATATCGAATACTTCGTTAAATCGCTTTTTGCACGAAATCGCTCAATCGCAATGATAGTTGTTGCATATGATCCAATGCTTGAAGACGAGACGCCCACGATACTAATCGCCAAATCGCTTCTGAGAGATTTTTCGGGAGTAGCTATGGTTCTGTATTTGCAGCGCGGCTCGCTTGGCCGTTTTCAAGCAATGGTGGGAGCGAATTATGATCTTGAGCCTGGCCAAATTCGCGTATATCCGCCAAACGAAATAGAAGAGGGGACTGTAATAGCGGCCCCTGCGATAACTGCTCAAGAAATTTCTAACAATGATTACTTGTCAATCCAAAGGCAAGTTTTGCGAATACTTCAACCGTATTTGCTTGCACGTTCACTGCCAGAGAATTGTACGAAAGTATTACGGGTTTTGCGAGAAACTTCGGAGCCATTTCCAGAAAATGAAGAGAGAATCAGTGGTGGAAATATTATTGAAATTCTGGAAAAGGAGAATGAGGAATTGCGGAAAGAACTCCTTTCACGATCAAGGGAAATTGAAGATTACCGAGAAGAAACCGCCAAACTTCAAGAAGAACTAATTGAGAGTGAGCAGACTAGGCGAGATGCGGAAGAATGGTGGGTGCAATATGCGAGCGATTTAGAAGCTCAGAGAGAAATGATAGAAGAAATGGCAGTTCGGCATGCACTGACGCGATCCGTTAGGGAGGCAGCTCGAGAATATTCAGCCAATATTTCCTCAGTTACTGAAGCTCTAGAGAAGGGCAGAGAAATTTTGCATCATCATCTTGAAATTCCACCCAATGTTTCACATCAATTAGAAAAAATGGACCAAAGTCACAGGAAACAATCATGGGGAAGATCAATTTTTCAAGCCTTTCTTGCCTTATCTGCTTATGCGGAAGAAGGAGGCTTTTTGAATTTTTACGACTGGAATAAGGAAGGAAAACCATTTGCTATTCCAGTCCGCGATGTAGCTATGAGAGAATCAGATAATGTTCGGCAACGGCCATACCTTTATAACCAGAGAGTTCTTTCCATCTCAGTAGAAATTGAAGATTCTGGAAAAGTATTTATGGAATCACACATTAAATTCCACGGTCCTTTAGCGCCACGAATGTATTTTTATGATGACACGAAAGGTGCGACAAGAAAAGTGCACATTGGTGGCATAGACCCTCATAATCGTTGGGAGAACACTACAACCTAACTAGATCTATTTAGTCAGATACTAGAGTGTTTCATTATTTTTCGCTCGGACGAATTTAGCAGCGAGGATAAGTGAAATCGCTCCAACTATCCCTGCAATGATCCCGAATGTGGGTTTGCCTTTAACTTCAGCAGTTGCGGAAAGGTCAGACTTCGCATATGGGGAAAAATCTGGTTTGGGATTTAAGAAGTCAATTGCCCAAGTAAGTGTAGACCCATCACGCGTATCTGCGTTGTGTTCAAGTATTTCTCCAGGAATGTCTACGCTAATCGTAAATTCGGGTTGAGGAATTCCAAAAGCCTGAAGCAGCATAATTGGGTCAACATCCTCATCTCCCATATCAAAGTCGTCACTGTCGCCTAACCCTAAATCCTCAGTAGGAAGATTGAAAAAAAGGAGACCACCCTCTTCTCTTATCGGAAAGTCATCATCCCCCGCCTCGATGAAACTCCTACCAAAGTCAGTGAATGAGGCGATAAATGTATACCCACACCATTCATCATCCTCAAAATTCTCAACAACGGCACCGCTCGGAAAATCAGATAATGGGTCCAGCACCTGGTCCCCGTTCGCTTCGAAGATTTCATCACAGGAGGGCTCTTTGGATTCATCGCCAAAAACTTGGCTGAGCTGTTTACTTACTGCGTATTCTCCGCCTAATGTACCGGTTCCATCATCTTCTACTGCAATTGTGACGTTGAATCTAAAACATCCAGCACATAGCAAAATAATGCAGGCGATAGGAAGAAAAAACTTTATAGAACGTAAGGTTTGAAAGGAACGCATACACGCACTCTAATCCATAACCTGTTTATATAGTCGTTCAAAAGTTATCTTCGCGAATTCCGCAGTTTCAATGGTGACAGTAAAGGGATCAATAATGATCTCTGGGATACCATCAGTTTCAATATATGCAAGAATTGCTGAAGAGGAAAGACCGGAAGCGATTGCAAGTAGAGGACGGTTATCGGTTGCTCCAGCGAATGCATATTGTTCTGCAGTCGAACGGTCAAGAGTCCAAGACCAACCAGAAATATTTGCTTGTTGTCCACCACGAAATACATCTACCTGTTTTGGCAAAGATAGGAGTTTTCTCTCTTCGGATTCTGTCATGAAAGCAGAACGGGAATCAATGTGTCGGGAGAAGATTGTACCCAAAGCGTTATCTCGCTCTTCGAGATCTCCGTTGAAATATGCAGTGAATCGGTCGCAAGAGTCCCAGACAACCCTCCACGCTTTCCAATAGCTTTCAGCAGAGAAGTTTCCTGCGATACATTCACGTTGAAAGAGCTCAAATTTTTCCATAATGATAAATCATAGGGAACACAACTGAAGTTTGTAGAAATAATCAGCATGAGACTTTTGTGACTATGAAGGCTACTCTCTGAACAAGGATAGGGGGGCAAGAATGAAAGTGATGTTAACGGGTTCAACTGGGTTCATTGGCGGTCATTTAATGAAAGCAATAGTGGATGCTGGCCATGAAATAAGTTTGCTGGTAAGAAGTGCAGAAAAACTTGAACTAATGAAATCTTTGCATGGAATCTCAAAAGATTTGGATTGCGTCGTTGGTGATATGACTGACGAGAAAGCTGTTCTGGCAGCGCTCAAAGGCTGTGATGCATGTGTGCATGCTGCCGCTTTCACTAGTTTGGATCCAGCGTTAATGGACCAGGCTCTCTCCGTAAACGGTCCCGGTGCGAAATTGATTCTTGATACTGCAGTTGCGCAAGGATGCGACCCTGTGATTCATCTCTCAACAATGTCGGTTATTTTCCCACCAACCGGTGATAAATTATCTGGCGATGACCCTGTCCAAGGTGGTGGAAATCCATATAACGCCTCAAAAGCAATAGCTGAAGAACATGCACGCTCAATGCAAGAGAAAGGTGAACCAGTTAAGATCATTTACCCTGCTGGGGTAACTGGCCCAATTGATCTTGGACTTAATGTTCTTGCTGCTAATTTAGCCCCGACCCTGCAAAGCGAAATAATGATGAGCCTCGCAAGCGGAGGCTGGTGTCTAGTAGATGTCAGAGATCTCGCGATCGCTATCGCAGGATTGCTTTCAGCCGGTTCCGGCCCCAAAAGATATGTGGCAGGCGGGACCTTTATGGACTGGGAAGAGTTCCACGCTGTCATAACAGAAGTAACAGGTCGAGATAGAGCTCTAATCCCCACTCCACGTGAAGCTTTAGAGCAGATGGTAGATGTAGAAGCAGTAGAAATCATGCTTGGAATCGTCCCAGGTGATGATGCAGGCATTCTTGCAGATAGCGGATTAAATTCTTGGCGACCAGTAGAAGAAACGCTGCAAGAAACAATCAGTTGGTTAGTGCAAGAGGGACACCTTGAAGGGGACTGGGCGCCAAACTGTTCCTAATCAGTCAATATGGTCACAGTTCCAGTGTCCCCATTGACGCGGATCTGAGCTCCATCAGGGATACGGCTAGTAGCACCTGTAGCAGAAACAACGCAGGGTATACCTAACTCACGGCTTACGATAACCGCATGACTCATCGTTGCCCCGACGTCAACCACTACGGCGGCAGCAGGAACAAATAAAGGAGTCCAAGAAGGATCAGTTATGGGAGCGATAAGAATATCTCCAGGTTCTAGGGAATCTGGCTTTGTCGGGTCATGAATAATTCGTGCCCGGCCCGTAGCAACCCCAGCACTACCTCCCATACCTTGAACGACTTTACGGGTAGAGAATTCCATTTTTTCGCCTATCCACTCACTTTCGGCCGGAATTTCAGCAGCAAACCAAAAAGGTGGCGTCAGTTCAAAGAGTTCTAAGTACTTTGCTTCTCGGTCCAGCGCCTCACTAGACATTCCTTCGCTTACAGCCTTCTCTAAATCTTTGTCTTGAAGCATAAAAATATGTGATTGTTTTGCAAGTTTGCCAGATTCCGCTAATCGCTTTCCAAGTTCTAAAGCAGCTAATCGAACCTCGTGAACAATTTTGACAATTATTGTTTTTGCTTGTTCGCGAGCTGGAATAAAAATAGAACTCGAGGTAACAGCAATTTCTAACGTTCCGGCGGAAGTCTCGTCGTCTTTGACCATTCTCCGAAGTTGACTTAACGCCTCTGCCGAACGATCTCGTGCTTCTTCGTGCCGTGCGCTGGGATTTTGGCTATCTGGAGATAGTCTCATCCGGTCAAGGATTGCAAGAACTAAATGAGGGTGCGTTTCCCACGTTTGCGAACGAAGCTCCCATTCATTTGGGCCGCGGCTTCCAAAATTCTCAAGAAAGGTTTCAAAATCTGTATTGAAATCATCATCATTTAGTTCGAATATCCGACCCTCAAGATCGTCCATTCCACCATCAAAGGCACTTGTCAGTTCTTTAGAAGAGCGAATAATTCTACTTAGTTCCCATAAAGCAAAGCTAGGAGAAGCTGAAGCGACATCTCCAAGTCCCCCAGCTATACGTAGGTCAAGGCCTGGTTTTCCCATACCAAGCGTTAAACCTGTGATTGCACCCATTGTTACTGAAGCGGCAGCACTAACTTCGCTATGAACAGAAAAAATTCTTGCAAACAACGGCATCATGTCTCGCATTCTCTGGATCAAAGCTTCATCTGAAATTGATGAAAAATCCGGTCGTTCTGAAACTACGGTTTCAACTATTTCGGTTAGTTCGTCAATAATAGGAAAATCGGTTGCTGTCATCCATGAGAACATTAGAGCATCGACTCTTGCGCAAATCTCTGGGTCTTCATCTTTGGCTCTAGGCGTGTACGGGGGAAGAGCAGATGAGCTGCCAAAAAATCCCATATCTACCATTTCTGGTGTCATGCCCGAAGATCGCGCCCCCATCAATCTGGCGACGCTCAGATTCAAATACATATAACCACCGAAAATTTCAAACATTAATTTATTTCCATCGTCAATCTCGTCAAGATCGATTGTGAATCGAGACATGAAGTCACGGATACCTACATCTCCGGCACCATGCCATGTGTGATCAGCGGTAAGAGGAGAAACGGGATCTGGGAAAACTTCGCCAACGTTACCTCTCGTGTAGATAGGAAATGATTTAGACGGTGTATCGTCTATGAACCAGCCAACAGTCATTTCTCTCCCTCATCAGTTGTTTCTCTGATTTTGGCAGTTGAATTGGTATTTTGCGAATTCGCTTCAGTCGTTCGGAAATAGGAGTGAGAAGCTAAGGTAGCGATGACGATAGCCATACCAATGAATTGCACTGAAGTCACTCCCTGATCCAAAAACCAAAACGCTAAAAACGTTGAGAGCACAGGCATCAGTAGATTCAAAACACCCATCATATTGAAAGGAGCTTTCCCTTGCGAGTAATTCAAGAAGAAGTGCCCTATGCCAGTAGCAGTAGCAACTGAGCAAATCCGCACCCATTCAGAACTATCGCTAGTCAACGGATTTGTTGTCCCAATTGCCAACATGATGGAAAGAATAATTCCGGCCCATGCAAACATTCCGGTCATGAATTCAAGTATCGGAACTGAAGGAAGAGTTTGTCTTGCGAAAATAAAATACGAAGCACCAATATGAACAGACAGTACGACTAGTAAGTCTCCTTTAATATCGCTTGACCCTGAATTAGTACCAGCGAGTACTAGGAACGTGGCACCGCCGATAGCGAGAATAGTGAAAAATGCATCCACCCTCGTAAATGCTTCAGAAAAAATAAAGTAGGAAGCTATAACGAAAAGCAAAGGTTGCAAAACAACGATCAGGCTTGCATTTATGATGCTAGTCATCTGAGCTGCCCAAAAGTAAAGGCCTATACTTGCCCCAAAACACAATCCGGCTGGCGCTGTTTTAACGAACATCTCTAAAGTCAGTTGTTTCCGAAATAGCGCAATAATTCCCAAAGAAACAAAGCCAATCCAGGATCTCCAAAAAGCAATAGCTGTTCCATGGACATCAGAAGATGCGACTATCACAGGAGCAACAGCAACAAAAATATACCCAAATGTGCAGGCAATAAGGCCAATATGCACATCATTTTCAACAGTCTTTGAATTTTTTTCGTCCATGTATTCTTTCTAACTGGGTTCTCGCATCTTCCCAGACTCAAGCGTGGAAAGGAAGTTAGGTCACAAACATTTCCGTTCATTTCCTAAGGAAGGGTAAGATAAAACTATGGTTAATGAATCTCTGAAAATTCAAGCCATCAATTACCAGAATTTGAGATCAAATATTTCCAAAACTCAAAATTCAGAAATTGAACTTCTAGATAATGCCTGCAAAGACCTAGGTTTTTTTAACCTTGTGAATCATGGTCTGGAAGATCAGATAACCCAACTGTTTAACTTAGCGGAAGCATTTTTTGGGTTACCGCAAGAAGAGAAAGAAAAAATTCCACGTGAGAATAGATACGGCTATGTCCCAAATACTAGCGAAGCGCTTAACATGCGAAGAAAAACAGGCAAGGCAGAGTTTATTGATTTGGGTTTAAGCGATGAGGTCCAATCATCTTTTCTTGAGAAATCAATACAACAAATACAGGAATATCAGCAGCACGGGTTGATTGTAGCTTTAGAGGTTCTCAACGCTATAGGAACAAAGTTAGGTGTCGCTACATCATTCTTTGAACAGAAAATGGATAATCCACAATGCCGTTTACGGTTTCTGCATTATTTGCCGTTTAGCCCAGATAGTGAAGAATACTCATTGGGGGCGCATACTGATTATGGGTTGATAACGCTATTAGCAACTGATGGCGTTGCCGGATTGGAAATACAGAAAAAGGATGGTGAATGGTTACCTATCAATAGTCCGAAAGGATCATTAATAGTTAACCTGGGCGACATGCTCGCGCGCTGGACCAATGATATGTATTGCTCAACCCCGCATAGGGCGAGGACCCCCAAACAGGGTTCTCGATATTCAATACCATTCTTTATCAACCCTGACCCCACCGTAGTGATCGAGGTAATTGAAAGCTGTGTCAATGATGAGAATTTAAACCGCTACAAACCGATAACTGCTGGAGCATACCTAGCTTCAAGGATAGATAGCGATAACGAGCCGTACATTAAGAAAGACCTAACGTAATTCTTTAAATCTTTTAAATTTCGTTACAAGAGTTCCCTCATCTGAAGAGCAGGAATAGAGATTGATGCCTTTCTTTGCAGGGTCGCGTATAGCTGCTCCAGATCTTAAATCAAAACGACCGTTGTGTTTCGGGCATTCAATAATTAAGCCATCAAGAACGCCATCGGAAAGAAGGGCTTTCCCATGGGTGCAGACACCATCGCTCAGTATTATTTCCTGTTCACTCGGTCGGCAAAGTAGATAGGTGCCAGATGAGTGTTCCACTCTACGCATCGAACCAATTGGCAGATCCTGCACCCTGCCCAAAGTATAATCTCCGTTAAAATTAATTTTTTTCGGGAGTAGAATTGATTTTTCAGATGAGATGGCTGTGAGAACATCAGGAATATCTCTGGATACTATTTCAGCTTGAATGTCTTGATTCTGTTTTTTGAAAATATCAAGAATTTCTCGGTATGCGTGCCAACATGATGGTGATGGCTTCGGCAAGTATGGTGCTAGTTCTTTATGCAGAGAAGGTAATGAGTAGTAGGGAACTTCAGGGAAGAGATGGTGTTCTAAGTGGTAGTTCATATTTGAATAGAGAAATCTTGATATTGGGTTCATTAGAACAGTTCGCGTGTTCTCTCTATGATCAAGCACATCTTCTCGTAGCCCAGCGTGTTGAGTTAATCCGAAGAACACAAAAAGCCATGCCCCATAAATGGTGGGCAACCCAATAAGGAGTATCGGAAAGAATGACCAAAGAATTAATGAAGCACTTAGCGTGCCCAGATTGATTAATAAAAACATCCGAGCTTCCCAGAAAACTTTTCGAAATTCTGATGCTGGAACGTAGTCTGCTACTTGACTATCAATTCGACCTGTTGCGTGTTTTGCTATACGAATAAAAAGTTTAGGGCCATTGAGAAGATGGGAAAATGTCAATGGGAGCATCCAAACCTTCGTAGGCCTAGGGTAAGCAATCTCGTAGTCACGTCCAACAATAATCGTGTCCGTATGATGTCGGTAATGTGACCATCTCCAAACGGTTGGCTCTCTCCAGAGCATAAAAGAAGCTAGGTAATATACGAGGTTGTTTAGCGTTTCGGACCGGAATGCGGTCCCATGGCCGCATTCATGCCACCTAGAATCAGCAGCTCCACCATAGAGTCCGCCATAACAAAAGATGAACAGAAAAGACCACCATGATAACCATGTTATGTAGAGCCCAAAGCCTGATATGGCAGTAAGGGTTAACCATAGAGCCGTATCACGGATAGCCCGAGCGTTACCGCGCTTTGATAATGCTTCAAGTTTCCGCCGTCGAATAGGGGGCCGCCACCATACGGCGTTAGCAAGGCCAGAGCTTATGGACGAAGCATTTCTGGGCCCATCCAAACGGTAATTCGAGATCGTTAACTCACCCATGCTCAGATGTGTAACTTGAAATAAAATCAACCAAAACAGTGTTAAGAGCATCAGAAGCTACCTCAGTAACCCAATGGTTTACGCCTTCAAAGACTTCATAACGATAAGTGTCAGAAACGAACTGAGCTGTTAATTCAGCCCCTTGCCGTCCCAGAGCAGTATCGTCACTGCTCCATATGTGCATAGTCGGAAGTTCTATGTCAGGAACCTCCGTTCTGCGTTCTGAACCTTCAAGTAGGTCCGGAGAAAAACTATTCGCCCGATACCAATTTAGAGCTGCAGAGAGAGCATCAGGTGTTCCAAGAACTTCCAAGTACGGCTCCATTTCCTTTTCTGATAAATTAGCTGACTGGTAGATGCCCTTTAGGAGCTCAGCTTCATTCGCAAGGAATATATTTTCAGAACCCGATTCTCGAAAAAAATTCATGTAGCTACTCATCCCTGCTTGCTCGCCAGAAGGATCCGATAATGCTATAGCGAAAGCTTCTGGATGCGGAACCGAAATTGGGGTTAAAGTAATAAGCCTTTCAGGGTAAGCTCCGGCGAAAGTCCATGCAACAAATGCACCCCAATCATGCCCGACTAGATGAAATTTGTTCCAACTTAAACCATCAGCGATCTGAATAATATCTTCAACTAGGAAATCAGTGAGGTAATTAGTAATTCCTATTGGCCTCGCAAGTGGCGAGTATCCTCTCTGATTTGGTGCAAAAACAAGATAACCAGCGTTAGCTAACGAAATCATCTGATAACGCCACTGGTAATTGGTGCTTGGAAAACCATGAAGGAGGATAACAGGTATCCCATCTGGTGGGCCTGCAAGAAGAGCATCAAAAGTGTAGTCTTCAACGTCAATAGTTACCTGCTGGATTCCTGTTCCAGTTAATTCTCGTGTGAGAGCATCCTCGTTGCCATCAATGAATTTCAATATATTATTCAATGCCCCGTCCTCAGGATTTGTAGGCGAATCACTTTCCGTATCTATCTCTCTGTTATTTCCGGAGTCTACATTAGCTTCTTCTGTAATCACGCTTGGCAGCTCATTTGATAATTGAGACTGCTGTTTCATAGAGAGACCAGACTCTAGTTGCTCACTACTAGTACAAGAGATAACTCCACTGGTGGAAAGAGCAACGAAAGCGAAAAGTGCAAACCAAGACTGTCGGCTAGCAATTGATCGCATAAAAGCAACAGGTGTTAGGGGTTCTGTCCAAAGAAGTCATGTATCAAGGGAACGTAGTGTTCCAATGGATTAGAACTGTAGGTGGAGTCAAAAGCTGGAGCATCGTATAGAGCGCAGAATTCTTCACAGTGGTCGTAGAATTCGTTTCCAACGAACTCATCTCTAGCATTTCTGTCACCGCCGAGATGATGCCAGAAGTAGTAACCTTGAAAGATCCCATGATGTTGAACCATCCAATGGTTTGCGTCAGAAACGAATGGCTTCAAAATCGCAGCTGCCAAATCAGGGTGATTGTGGGGAGTGAGAATATCTCCTATGTCATGGATTAGAGCACACATCACGTATTCATCATCACGACCTTCTCTCTCAGCACGCGTCGCAGTTTGCAAACTATGTTCCAAGCGGTCAACTGGAAAGCCTCCGTAGTCGTCGCGCAAGTATTCAAGTTGCTGAATAACCCTTTCTGGAAGAGAGGCCGTAAGAGAACCTCGTTGAGACATAATCAAGTCCCAATCTGCTTTAGTTGATTCTTGGAATGACGAGAATGTTGCTCGTTTCGCTACCGTTTTTTTCTGCATACTTCCCCTTATGTCAGATTATGACTTTTTAGGATCAGGGACCCCAGCTCGAGTTCCTTCGTGGTGTTCAACAAACTCAATTAGGTATCCATCAAAATCTTTAACGAAAGCTACAGTGACGGGCCACCGCTCAAGTTTTTCGGGTTCCATAACTGATTCGCAGCCAGCTTCAATGGCGCGTTTGTATAGTCGTTTGCAATCGGAAGTATTGACATAGAGTTTCCACATCGCCGTACCCATATCTATCGGGTCTGTGTTGTCAAGATGTTGTGCTAATTGAATTCGCGAACCCCCCTCATGAGCTTGGAGGACTGCTTCAAGAACTCCAGGTATTTCGGTTCTGTGATGAAGAGGAAGCTCGCAGACTCCCTCCCAAAATTCAAGTGATTTTTCAATATCTTCCACATTTATGCAAAATTGTCCAAGAATCTGTGTCATTTCTACCTCGCCTTTAAAATAATTGTTCCACAACAGATGCATTTGCACTAGTTTCGTTAGAAATAATGAACGGTCTCGCCTTGGCTGGTATCTTCACAATCGGGAGGAAGCTATGAAGAAAAACTACAAAGTAGTTCAATGGGCGACCGGAATTACTGGACAGGCATCTCTGCGAAGCATCATTAGAAATCCGCGCCTCGAACTCGTAGGTGTAAAAGTATATGCTGATGAAAAAAATGGTAAAGACGCTGGCGATTTGATAGGTGAATCGCCAATAGGTGTAACTTGCACACAAGACACTGAAAAGATAATGGCATTAGATGCTGATTGCGTTATTTATTGTCCAATGCCATGGGATGTAGCGGAAATGTGTGCGATCCTCTCATCTGGAAAACATATTGTGACTCCATGCCCGTATTGGTTCCCGTATACGCAAGATAGAGAAGATGCTGAAAAACTTCTTTCTGCATGTAAACGTGGCGGTGTTAACCTTCATGCCTCTGGAATTAATCCAGGTGGTATCGCAGAAATGCTGCCGCTGACGTTGACTGGACTCTGTAACCGAATTGATCGTATCACAATGACGGAATACGGGGATTGTAGAGATTACGGATCGGAAGGCGTTATTCGCGACCTAATGAATTTAGGAAGAACACCTGAGGAGGCAGATACCAATCCAATAAAAGACCTTTTGACTAGTTTTTGGAATGAACCTATAGACATGATTGCCGAAGGCTTAGGGAGTGAAGTAATCAACTATTCTGCAGAACACAATTACGTGCTTGCGAATCAGCCAATTGAAACTGCGGCAGGAACCATCGCTAAAGGGACAATAGCGTTGAATAATTATCGTCACATAGGTAAGACAAAAGAAGGTACAGAAATAATTCAAGAACAGATTTGGTTTATGGACAATATTTCCCAAGAGCGACTTGAATCCAAAATGGAGATTCCACAAGATTCTGGTTGGCGAATACGGATTGAAGGAGATGTAAATCTTGTAGTTGATGTGAGATTAGATGCCCCAACCCAGCCTGAACGTACAGCGATGGGGATTAGCCTTACAGGATTTCATTGTGTGAATGCTGTTGAGGCAACATGTGAAGCGAAACCGCATGGTATAAAAACTTTTCTTGATTTGCCTTTGATCACGGGAATGATGGGATCGTATTCAGTTTTTGACTAAGTCAGATCATGCCACTGTTCCGAGGGTCATCCTTGTCAGAAGCAGCAAGCGGGGCACGTTCCCAAAGAGCTTCACTGTCAAAACTTAAAGTCCAATCAGGAATAAATTCAATGACTACACGATCAGGGGAATTAAGGTGGTCGATGTAAGCCTGAACGCCTTCAGGGGTAGCCCGCCTGTCAGTTGCAAAGGCTGGGTAGAACCAATCAAGTGTCTCGCGGTCCTTGTGAACGATGCAGTCTCCTTTGTACGTGATTGTCTTTCCAGTTCCCAGTCTTGTTCCGGAACTCGTTATACAAACGGAGGCACGAGGAAATCTACGTATTGCTGAAACGCGTGCCCTACCTTCAGCGCATGTCATCCAAATCTTCCCACCGTGATTGAAATAGGAAACGATGACTCCGACAGCTTCGCCCTTTTTGTTCGTCCAACTAAAGACGCATTCACGCTGTGCATCAAGAAGGTCCTGTTCACGTTCTGGGCTTAATGCACAATTTTTAAGATCTTCAAAATTCTCGTCGGTCTCTGCCATAGATCCTACTTTCTAGTATTTAACTTTCACTACGCTACTCCGAAGACTTCCAGCGTGGAATTTCTGAGGGAGAATTTGTGCAAAAAACTGTATATTCGTTTAGTTTTTTATCATGTCTAGTCAGTCTGAAGAGAAGTTAGATGTTGTCAAAGCATGTAAGGCCCTTGGCGCCAAAGGATTGGGGTCAGGTATAGGAGGGCATGTATCTCGAAAGCATCCTACTGAGGAAGCTTTTTGGATTAATGCTTTTGATCGGACTCTGGCTGAAGTAACTGAAGATGATGTCTTGCTTGTTGATTACAGTGGGAATTTGCTAGATGGGGATCGGGAAATTAGTAAAGGATTTGAATTTCATCCAGCTATCTACGAAAAACGCGAGGACGTAACGGCAATTGTGCATACGCATGGATTTTGGGGAACAGCTTTAGCTGGGTTGGCCCGTCCCTTGAAAATTCGCCATAACCTAGCGTGTTTTTTTCATGAAGATCAAACGTTAAGCCCAGATGATTCATTTAGCTCAATAGGGGAGGCAATAGGGTTTGTTAACACAATCATTATTCCTTGGCATGGTTGTATTACAGTTGGAAGAAATATTGGTAGAGCAACAGCTCTCCATGTCACACTAGAAGAAATGGCGAAGCTAGATGTCACTCTAGAGCCGTCTGATGCTCCAGAGATTCCTTATGAGTGGAGATCGCGGATTAAAGACTTAGTTGATAATCAAGCCGGTTATCTTGAGCAGACTTGGAACTTAATTTGCCGAAATGCTGGGATAGTTTAACGGTTCCAGAGTTGATACCAGACGTTGTATTCTCGCCACTTCTCGGAACGCCTTCGCGTACCCCAATTCCCTCTATTGCGTTTGTGTTTTTTGGTAAATTTAAATAGAGGCATGTAGATACTCTACTCTTTACGGGTAGCCGATTGCTATATCCCCAAAGAAGGAATTAATGTAAAATTTTCTGCGGATAGGAGCACGCATTGGGTCAGGCTAATCATCTACCAACAATTCAAAATGAAAGAATAACAAACCTTGATACGGTTCGTGGTTTTGCCACGCTTGGGATTCTGGGGATGAATGCACTTATGTTCGGATTAGCTAAACCCGCCTATAACAATGCGAACGCTCCGGGTACAGACAATTTCCTAGACTGGATTTTTGCTATCTTTGGAGAGATTTTTATAGATCAAAAAACCATGGCTCTTTTCTCAATGCTTTTTGGCGCAGGAATAGTGTTATTTGCAGACCGTGTTGAATCCAAAGGGCAAAAACCGATTCGAATTAGTCTGTGGCGGAATTTGCTATTAGCTGGTATCGGCTTCTTGCATGCGATGTTGTGGGAGGGAGATATTCTCTTGGTATACGGGTTCTGTGCCCCTGTTCTATTATTTCTTAGAAAAAAGTCAATACGGTTTTTAATATCATCTGGAATCATTCTTTTCTTGTTAAGTATTGCTCTTGGTTTAACAACACAGAATTTGGTGAATGAGGGCAATGCTTTGTTGGGAGACTACTGGGCCGGATCTACACCTATGGGTGATGAAGTATCATTGTGGTTCTTATTTGACGTCTTTAGTCGTGCGTTAGGTGCCATGCTCATTGGTGTAGCACTGTACCGATCTGGATTTATTGCAGGGAAATCTGATCATTCAACGTATAAGAAAGGAGTGATTTGGGGTCTTTCGGTGGGTATCTCTCTGGCAACATTTGGAGTGATAATTCAAGGAGTAATGGATTACGAACCGAACGTCGCGATTGTCGGTCAGTTGCCTAATACGGTCGGAACCATTCCAATGGCTATAGCCTATATTTCCTTAATAGCGATTTGGGACCGGAAGCCTCTATCGGAGTTTAAAGTTCGGATACGTTCCATAGGGCAAATGGCATTAACAAATTACTTAACGCAAACAATTATTGGGGTACTTTTCTTTGCAACGGTTTTTGATAAAGGGGAGCTTGGGAGAAGTGGAGTAGCACTATTTATTTTCTGTGTGTGGGTTCTTCAAATATGGTGGTCAAAGTCATGGCTCACGCATTTCCGGTTTGGTCCAGCAGAGTGGATTTGGAGATCAATGACGTACCGCAGCATCCAGCCCTTACGCCGAGAGAAGCCCGAATAATCCTGTTCTACTACACTGAACGTATGGGGACTTTAAAGAAACTGCGAGAAAAAATCTTCGTAACAGTCTCTCTTAACCTGCTTTTCTTCCTACCGCTTTTGTTACTCGCTGGGCTTACCTGGATTATCTACCGAATCTTGTAACAAATTCTCCCTCAGCGCGTGTCGTCTTTAAACAATTTCTTACCCGTATGCGACGTAGCCGCCGTCAACGTTAAGGCCTATCCCATTTATGAAACAACTGGCCTCTAAGCAGAGAAACAGGGCGGCATGAGAGATATCTTCTGGGAGAGCGAGTCGACCCATCGGACTGAAACTCTCATAATGCTCTTTCAGGGATGGGTCTTCTTCCATTAGGGGAATGGTCATGCCGCTAAGTATTGTTCCTGGATGTATGCAGTTAGCGGTGATGTTTGGTACCAGTTCTTGAGAAAGGACTCTGGTGAGCCCCTCTAGGGCATGTTTGCTGGCGGTGTAGCCCGCCAAACCGGGAGAGGATCGTAGAGTGACCGCTGAACCTATGTTGACGATTCTTCCAATAGGTCGTTTCTTTAGTTCCGGTATAGCGCGTCGGCAAATACGCATCGCTGCTGTCACATTTAGGTCAAGATGCATGTTCCAAATTTCATCGGTGAGTTCATGGACTTCAGAATATATAACTCTTCCAGCATTGTTGACAAGAATGTCAACTTGCCCATACCTATCCAACGCTGCGTCAATGATGGCTTCCTCAGCCCCGTTTGCGGTTACGTCCTGAGCTAAAGAGGTGACATTCTCTACTCCTTCCATAGCGGTTTCCAAACCTTCTGCGTTTACGTCTACAGCGAGGACTTTCGCTCCGCGTTCAGTGAATAGTTTCGCAACCGATTCACCCACTCCGCTTGCACATCCTGTGACCACTGCTACTTTGCCATCAAGCCTGTAAGTTTCAGACATTTCCCCCCCTATGCGGTTTATAGATAGTCAACTTGAAATATGGATAGTAATCAAATTCCTTCGTGGACAGCCATCATTTAGTATGATCCAAACCATTGAAGAAACTGAGGGAGTAATGACTGATTGGCGCAAACTTAGTCGCAGGGCTGCATTCGCATCACATAGATTAATAGGGTGGAGCTACTGGGAGCCGAAAGGAATCAAAGCCTATAGTGAGCTCGGAATACCAAATGGATTCGGCTATTACATCACAACCAGAGCTGGATTTCTCGGCGATGCTGGCCCAGATGCTGTCATAGCAGCATACTTTTCAATACATCCAGATTTTATTCGAGCAAGTTATGAACTTTTGCATGAAAACGCATCAACTATTGACGCTGTACGAGTCCGAGACGAAGCAGTTCTTCAAGGACTTCGTGAATATGTTCCTACAGTTTGCGATGACCTAGCTGCAATGTCAGAACCGCTATGGAAGGCAGCCGATTCTTTACCATTGTCAGGTCGGACCATGTTTGCGGCGCAATTACGTCACCGCCGCCCTGATGAACCTCTACTAGACGCATGGCTTGCCGTTAATTGCATTCGCGAATGGCGTGGCGATACCCATTGGGCGATCCAAATCGCCGATGGTTTAACAGGAACAGAAGCAGGAGTGCTTGACGGTGCGTGGCGGAGTTATGGAGAAGATTGGCTCCCAAGAAGTAGAGGTGCTGATGATGAAGCGCTTAACAAAGCGTATGAATCTTTAACTAAACGTGGATTAGCTCAAGAGGGTGCAGTTAATAAAGCTGGGATTGTCCACCGTCAAGAACTTGAAAATAGGCTAGATGACCTCTCTGCGGCTGCTTGGCAGGAGTTCGGTGAAGAAGAAACTCTTTCCTTTATCGACCTTATTGAACCAGTAGGGGAAACGTTAATTACTCGTATTGATGTAACAGCTGGCGAAAAGTGGATGCCTGCCGGTAGGCAATATCCAGAAATTGATTTATAGGGCGCTCAAATTAGAAGAAGCAAACAAAGTTAATTTGGTTGTGTTTAGAAAGTAGAGCTAACTAAATGATAGTTTTGAAGTATGAGTGATGAATTAATGGAATATAAGGTCCTCAATGCGGAAATAGTCCGTGAAACATTTAAGGAACTTGGGGGAAAAACAGGGTTTTTTCATAACCCTATGGACCCCAATAGCTGGGAATCAGTTTTAAATGCATATGCAAGAGAAGGCTGGAAGGTTATTAGTTCTAATGGCTATGTTTACCCCGGAGAAAATGCGACCAGCGACCTTATTGTTATTCTTGGACGAACAGTATAGAGATATCGCAATCTAGCGTATGTGACGCCATCTAGAATGGGCGATCACCGGCGATGGTTACTCGTTCCATTCTTCTGTATAAGGGAAGGAAATCATCCATAGCTACATGATGAACGCACCGGTTGTCCCACATAACAAAAGTTTCTGCCTCCCAATTCACGCGAAACTGGACACTAGGATCTCCAATAGCTTCAGCTAATTGCTCAAGTAAATACTGGCTTTCAGCAGCATCTACGCCATCAATGTGAGATGTGAAAAAATTATTAGTGAAGATTGATCGCCCGCCAGTTTCCGGATGCGTTCGAATTACCGGATGAAGAACCGGCGGATATTTCTTAATATTCTCAACGTGGCTGTCATCATCATTAAATCGTGTGCCAGGTCCAAACATCTTTGTGTAGTCATTTACGGCTAATAGTTGATCTACGCGGTCTTTTACGTCTGAATCTAATTTTTCGTAAGCAGCAGATGAGCTAGAGAAACATGTATCGCCACCAGTTTCCGGTATCACTTTGCCTCTGAGAATCGACCCCATAGGGGGTTTCTCACGAAATGAAACGTCTATGTGCCAATCCTTGGCAGCGTTATAGGTTTGGCGCGGTGAGTCTCCTCCAGCTTCTAAAACAATGACTTCAGGGTGAGCTTCAAGATTCTCAGCGAACGGATGTATTTCAAGATCACCAAATAGAGCGCCGAAAGCAATATGTTCAGGTGTAGAAATATGCTGATCTCGAAAGACAAGAACTTTATGATCTAACCACGCTTGTTTAATATCAGCGATCTCTTCCTCAGATAGATTAGCTAGATCAACTTCACTAATTTGAGCACCAATATGTTCACTGAGTTTCTGGATTTCCATTGATTCTCCCGCTGCTGATTAGAACAAGGGTACTGAAAGTCATTGGGTAGTTCAAGATAATGAGAATATACGCCCTGAGGGGGGGAGAGATACAAACGACAGGAATACCTTTTTCTTGTCAAGATTAAACCTCTGTAAACACACGTCCTCTTGAATAACGAAAGCAACTTTAGCAACCTGCATTATTCGTAGGGGATTATAGAGACCTTATTTTCTAAGGTTTCGGGAATGCACGTACGCCCCCTGGGAGTGGAGTCCATTCTCCGACTGCTTGGATTTAAGCCTCTTATGTGTTGCTAGTTAAATACTAGCCGAGGCCCTTTTTGAAAATAAGATTTTCTGAGAATTATCGTCACTTCGCCATCTTGGCCAGTGTCCTATTTCTTTTGTATGTCGGAAGTGAAATTAGACTTGAGAGTAATCTCGTAGCTTTAAATTCTGGAGTCAAACTTTTATATAGAAAGAACTTGCTCTGGCTCCATATCTTGAAGCCTGCTTTCGTACTTCTCATCTATTCTTTTCAAGTACTCATCCACTGAAACTCCATCCCTCAGCGTAATGGCGCGAATTGTCTCTGCTACTTTCAAACCAGGTATCAAGAGGATTGGGTATTTGTCATCAATGACCTCTCTCTGAGTGTTGTCAGTGAAAAATGATGTTGTTACATAAGACCCAAGCCATCCACGCCTGAGTCGAGCTACAGTGCGAGCAATATGTACTGCGTTTGTTGCTTTCCCGATCTTTTCACACTTCCCCTGACCCAAGAC
>PVBE010049917.1_pt1 | contig 18714 bp, 20 predicted proteins | sample 1631181 | NCBI WGS metagenome assembly PVBE01 (sample SAMN08397723, study PRJNA350692) | Marine metagenome, whole genome shotgun sequencing project. | isolation source: water | place: Pacific Ocean | collected 2012-04
GTTTCAATGATAAAGTCTTCTGTTGTCATAGCATTACTCCTAATATATTATTTGATTAGTCGCTTATAATATTTAGAAGTTTATGCTATGACATATAATTTCAAAGAACATCAACTAAAAAAAGTTGAACACTGCGTATATTGTATTGTAATATTTATTTTTCTCATTACCCTTTATTTTACAGATATTAACTTTTGCCAGTAAGCAGGTTTTAAATAGTATGCTGATATTTTTAATAATCATTGTTTTATACTTAGGATGGGGTGTCTATTTAGTAATAATTGATTTCACTAATCCTCATAAAGCTCCAATGTACATTTTAAATTTTAAAGAAGGCAGAGATAGATTATTCAGTATTATTATTGCAGTAATCAAAATAGTTCTTTGGCCCTTAATATATATAGTCAAAATTTTTTAATTACATTTAAAAACGTATATTATCATGCTATAAATATAAGAATATTTATTCTTATAAAAATATTAAAAACGGGGTAAAACCTATGAAAAAAGCAAAATTTATATCTATCATTGTATTAATTGTCATAATTGCAATTCTGATTCTTTCCAACATTAACAGTGCTGTAAACTTTAAAATAATAGGTTTTACAGTAGCAGAGGTTTCCACTGCACTGCTTCTTATAATAACAGCTATTATTGGATTCATAATTGGCATCATAGTCCAGTATTATTTTACTAGAAAAAAGAAATAAATCACCGAAGCTTAACAGCGCTCAATTCGTTTTAATATGGCATCCACATTCCGGATGCTATTTTTTATCCAGTTCAATCTGATATCCTGTTTTTCTTTGCAGTTTAATTTCCAGCCTATATCACTATTTCGTAGTTTTCCTGTCAAAACCTGCAATATTAAAGCCGCACTTACTGATATATTAAAGCTCTGTGTAAAACCAACCATAGGTATTTTAACAAAATAATCCGCCATATCATGTAGAGTATCACTTAAGCCCAGTTCTTCCGTACCAAAACATAGGGCAAGTTTATTGTCCACAGGAAGTTCTTCAGGGGGGACACTGACACCTTCTCTAAGCGAAGTTGCAACAATTTTATAACCTTTTTTTTTCAGATGCCTAACACAGTTTTCTGTGTTATTTGCAGCATTTGCATATCTATTTAAAGTTACCCACTTACCAGCTCCCTGAGTCACGCACTTATTTACCCTGTGCTGTTTTACATTTTCAATAGTATACATGTCCTGAATGCCAAAACATTCGCATGTTCTGATAACAGCACTTGCATTGTGCGGATGGTAAATATCTTCAAGCACAACTGTCAGATATTTTGTCCTCTTCTCAATAATGTTATTTATCTTATCCAAACGTTCTGCGGTAACAAAATCTGTTAAAAATTCAATTTGCTTTTCAGTATTCTCTTTGGATTGCATAATATATTTTATTCTATCAATTTATTGATTTCTTTCACAAAAACCTTTTTTTCCGCTGTGTCGAAATTGTTCAAACCATAATCATTGATAACAGATATCAATTTTAAAATAAACTGCTTCCTTTCATCAATAGAAATTTTAGACAGAATAAACTCCAGGCATGCCGGCATCATTTTTTGTGCCATATCAGGCATCATATTCATTTTAGAATCCGGCATATTATTGCAGCACGAATCTGAATTATTCATCATTTTCATCATCATAGTAGGCATAAGTTCCAACATATTGACACCATGCATCATTTTAGGCATCATTGATTCAATCATTTTTTTCCTATCTTCAACTGACAAATTTTCACAAAACTTCCCCATCATTTCATTCATCATTTTTTCTTTATCGCCTGAACACATTTTGTTCATCATAATTTCCATAAACTTGCTGAACATACTTAACCTCTAGAATAAATAATTTAACATTTAACTATATAATCTCAATTATAAGCATTATCTCTAACATAAATACATTTTTATTTTTTAAATAAAAACATAATTTAAAAAATGAATTATATTAAGATTAATAAAGATTTTTTTGTAAAATAATACCTTAAAGGAGGATATGAAGTGATAATAGGTATTTGTGGAGGTACTGCTTCCGGAAAAACTACATTTACACAAAAAGTATTGGAAAGAGTAGACTCAGATTACATACAGCATATGGAGCATGATGTTTATTACAAAAGTAAGGCAGATTTACCTCCTAAAATTAAAAAAACAAGAAATTTTGATCATCCTGCTTCACTTGATAATAAAATGTTTATCAAACATCTTAAAATGCTGATGGACAACAAACCTATAGAACAGCCTATTTATGATTTTACCTGTGACAATAGAAAAGCTGATACAATTACAATATATCCCAAACCAATTATTCTAGTAGAAGGCGTACTTATTTTTTCTGTTAAAAAACTGAGACAAATGTTTGATATTAAAGTATTTATAGATACAGCAAATGACCTAAGACTGTCACGAAGAATAATAAGAGATCTTCATGAACGTGGCAGATCCTCTGATTCAGTCATTAATCAATATCTGTCAACTGTTCGTCCAATGCATAACAAGTTTGTGGAAACAAGCAGACAGTATTCAGATTTGATAATTTCGGGAAATACTGAAAATTATGTAGGTCTGGATCTACTAGTTACAAAGATTAACACACATATAGAAGAACTTAAAAAAGCAAACACTTAACGCCTTGCTGGAACAGTCATTAAATAATTTATATAAAATAAAAAAGACAACAACTGTTTGTTTTATCATTTATATTTATTAATTTACTTTATCTACTCTCTAATATAAAAATATGTGAATTAAGCTGTTATATGAACAATGACAAAATAGTTATTTCAGGAACGGATATACATAAATCTTATGATAATTTCAAAGCTGTTAAAGGAATCAATTTCGAAGTAGAAAAAGCAACCTGTTTTGGATTTCTTGGACCTAACGGAGCAGGAAAAACTACTTTAATGAAGTTAATCTATGGAAGAATAAACAGAGATTTGAACAGTTCAGGCAAGATGAGTGTATTTGGTTATGATCCGGCACACAATCCATGTGATATAAAGGCCATAACCGGCGTTGCTCCTCAGGACAACAATCTTGATGCTGACCTGAACGTCCTGGAAAACTTAATGACATATTCTAAATTCTTTGGCCTGAGAAAAAATGCAGTAAAACAAAAAATTAATGAATTACTGGATTTTATGCAGCTGACAGAAAAAGCCAATAAAAAATGTATAGCTCTTTCCGGAGGAATGGTAAGAAGACTTCTAATAGCACGTTGCCTCATAAATAATCCAAAACTCATTATACTTGATGAGCCTACAGTAGGCTTAGATCCCCAGGTTAGACAGATTATCTGGCAGAAAATCAGGCAGTTAAAAAAAGAAGGAATAACAATTCTTCTTACCACACATTATATGGACGAAGCATATCAAATTTGCGACAAAATTATAATAATGGATAAAGGTAAAAAAATTATAGAAGGAAAACCAAAAAATTTACTTAGAGAAAAAATAGACAGATTTGTTCTGGAACTGCCTCCTTTATCTAAAAATAAATTAGATGAGTATCTGAAAGATAGTAAAGATGTAAATTTTGAGTATGACCAGGATCAGCCTGTTTACTGTTATTCCGAAAGTTTTAAATCACTTCAAAATATCGCTAATAAACTGTCGAATGATGATTATGTGCTCAGAAATTCAAATTTAGAAGACCTATTTATAAAGTTAACCGGTAGAAGGTTAAACGAAAACCAATAACAATAATTACAAATTTGAAATTACGAGTTAATAATTTAACGAAAAATCTAAAATCTAAAATTGATCATGAATGTTCCACATAAAACAATAAGAATCTACAGCTCTTGGTATAGACATTTAAAAGTTTACAGTAAAAACTTTTTCAGCAACTGCTTTCCGCCTATCATAGAACCCTTAATTTTCATGATAGGTATCGGGCTTGGATTAAGTCAGTATATCAAAAGTATGGATAATCTGCCTTATATCCAATTTTTGGCTATCGGACTTCCATTGGCATCCGCATTATTCACTGCTGCTTTTGAATGCAGTTACGGCACATATATAAGACTGGAATATAACAAAGTGTATGATTACATGCTATCAGGACCGTTAAATATCGATGATATTTTCATCGGTGAAATAATCTGGGCCGGAACTAAAGGACTTTTATTTTCAGCTATAGTTGCCCTTATATTTCTTGTTTTCGGTGTTCTACCGTTGAATTTTGAAATTCTAATTATTCCTGTCCTGGGATTTGTAACAAGCATAATGGTTGCATCTGTCTCGCTTATTTTTATTTCATTTATAAAAAACATAAATCAGATAAACTTTTTTATTACAGGTGTTATTAGCCCTATGTTTATGTTTTCAGGCACAGTATTTCCTTTAGGTAATCTTCCGCCTCCAATACAATGGGTAATCAATATTTTCCCATTGGCGCATACTGTTCAGCTGGCCAGAGCTATTTACGGTCCATATCCTATCCATTCAATAATATTGGATATTATTTACTGCATAGGTTTTACATTAATATTCAGTTATATAGCCATACAGCGAATGAAAAAAATTATTATTAAATAATAAAGAGAATTTCTATGAGCATATTAGCAGCAGAACTAAAAAAAGAAGCCGACTTTTTATTATTCAAATGCGGAATTTATGACACTTTAAAAGAAATTGGCAAAGTATATTTTACCGGTAGCTATGAACTTGATGTAATGGTTTGGCCAGACATAGATATATATCTTGTCACACCAAAATCTAAAAATATCATCACTGAATTAGGAATTGCCGCAGGAAAATTAATAGCAAACTATGACAGAATTGTTACTGTTAAAGTAGAACGTGATTATTGTAAAAGACTTGCAAGCTGCCCCCCAGGTCAATATTTACAGCTAAAAATAGAAACTGACAGTTTTGACTGCTTATGGAAGGTAGACATATGGGTTATACCTCAACAAGCTCTTCAGAAAAAACTTTATGAAACTGAAGATTTTCTCAAACACATGACTAAGGACAAACGCAATTTAATACTAGAGTGCAAACAAAGATTAAAAGGAGACAACTTCCGTACGCCAAGTTTTAGCAGTTATCATGTATATAAAGCTGTGCTGCAAAAAAAAATAACAAATATCACAGATATTATAGATTATGTTGGCACAAAAATAAAATTCAAAGCATAAATTATCCACTTGCTACAGTAAACAGAAAAAATCTATAAAAGAACATATGTCTCTTTTGCAGCTATTTCTTTAAAGATAAACGCCAAATGTCTCTTTTCTCCAGATTGTTTATATTCCTCTCATATAGGAATAATAAGCATTTATCACATATTATAAATAGCAAAATTCAATACCCCCTGGAGATAATTATGATTCGAAATATAGATTCAACTGATAGAAGAATGAAAATATTTATGATGCTTTTGATAGTGTTTATCTCGATAGGCATGTTTGTCAATTATATGTACTTTCCAGCAATGCCGTTAATTGCAAAAGATCTGTCTGTATCAAATAGCATTGTTGCTCAAAGTGTCTCTGCATCATTCATAGGCTATGCCCTTTCTCAAATATTTTTTGGTTCAATATCTGATAGTTTTGGTAGAAAAAAATCGTTATTAATTGGCTTAGCAATACTAATAGCAGGTATCTTATTAGCAATATCTGCGAACTCGATTGACCAGCTGATAACAGCAAGATTTATACAGGGATTGGGATTGGGATCTACATCTGTATTATATAGAGTTATGCTGAAAGATTATTTTCCTAAAAATCTTCTTGGATGGGCAGTATCTACAATAACCACATTCACCGCTCTTTTTCCAGCTTTTGCACCTTTTCTAGGAGGTATTATTCTAATTGAATTTACTTGGAAAACGCTTTTCCTCATCTTATTAATATATTCTGTTATAGGTTTTATTATTTTAAAACTTTATCTGCCTGAAACTCTTACAAAAGAAGAACGTATTCCTATAAATACAAAAAATATTATTCATAGTTATGCCTGTTTATTTATAAATAAAAAATATTTAAAATATGTTATATGTATTGTTTTTTCATACGCCTGTTTAACACTTTATATTGCTGCTACTCCTTTTATTTATCAGATTCAATTTCATTTAAATTCTGCTGAGTACGGAACTTTGATTATCATACCTACTCTTTCCTTTATTTTAGGCGGCAAGATTTCAGCATTTCTTAATAAGAGAAATATTCAGCTAAATAAAATTATTTTATCAGGTGCTATAATTATTTTTTGCTCAAGTCTTATTCTTGCTTTTGCAAAAAATTTACAAATCAACAATTACCTGATAGTAACCGGACTTGTAACAATTGAAGCTTTAGGAATATCATTAACCTACATCAATGCTACTGCAGGAATGTTAAATAAACTACCTAAAACATCTGGCCCTGGAGTAGCATTATCAGGTTTTCTACAAATGGCGGGAAGCGGAATAATTATATTCGGTGTCAGTTTCATGCACATAGATTCCACTTTTACCTTGGGCGCAGCAAGTGGCTTATGTTCGTTTATTGCACTTTTAGCCGTCCTAAAAATAAAATTAAGATTTAACAGGAAAATAAAATTCTATAAAAGTGCTAAAAAAGGATTACTGAAAAATGTTGTTCAAAATAGTTACTACTAAAGATCAGATTTTTCAGAATAACAACATCCAATAAAATCACGACAAAATAATTACTAAAAAACAGATCTAAATATATAAATTCAGGAGATTAAATTGTGAAAAAAATTTTCATTTGCATGTCATTTATTATATTTATTGCTACATTCAGTTCTTTTGCTGCTAAAAATAAAAATTTATACCCAGGTGAAAAATTAATTAATGTTGACGGTTTTCAAGCAGTAGTTAAATTTAAAAAAGGTATTGACACAAAACCTTTAGTGGTACTAATTCCTGGCTTTGCTCACATGGCTCGTATTTTTTACGGTTCCCCAGAGTGTAATCAGAAGGATTTCTTGGAATATTGGATTCATAAAGAAGGATATTCTTTTTTAGGCATATCATATCCTATCCAAAATCCAGCATTTACAAAAGTCTATCCTAATTATAATATTACTGACTGGGGAAAACAAACAGCAGATATTACATCACAATATATTAAAAAATATGATTTATCAAAAAATGTTATATTGGTAGGATGGAGTATGGCGGGAAGAATTGCTCCGACATTTAATATCGCTGCTGAAAAAGATAAAATTAATTTAAATTTATTTATCGGTCTATCTTCTGCCCCAGCACTGCCTCAATGCAATCCGGGAAACATAATCAAAGAATATAAAATGGCACCCAACGGCCTTATTCGAACACATATGTTTAATAATCTTTTTTATAAATGTATTCTCGCACAAAATAAATTAAACGGTCATCAAATTATACCAAAGCATATATATATGAACCAGTTTATGGGGAATTTACCAGTTGAACTATTTGGCTCACCTACTCGTTACAATAACGGAATATGGATTAACAATTTTGCCGAAGCATTAAAAGATAGTCATGCAGAAAATATTTCAGATTATCCAGTGACAGGTATTATATACAATTCAGGGATTTATACGTCTCCTGTTACAGGACAACTGGCTATTTTAAATAAATCATATTGGAGCCAGATAATCGATCAAAAAATATATCACTTATTTATGAAAAATAAAAAGATAGGTAAATTGAGACCTGATAAAACTGATCAAATAGCACGTATAACAAGTTCAGCAACAAAAAACTTGAGTTTATCTATTTATGGCTCACACTTTTTCTTTGTAGGTAAAAAAGGAGCTGAAAAAACCGCACAAGATATCACTGAACTATATAAAAAAGTAATTAAATATAATAGAGAAGTAAAAACAGTTTAAAGTATAAGGTTTTAACCAAAAAGCAGATAAGCATCCAGATTTGCAGAAATCATGTTTTCAGCAGAAGAAAATCAATATTCTGGGTCGCTCTCTGCCGTTATGTTTTTACATTTCCAGATTTCTAACGCTTTCAGATGACATTTATACTCCCATCTGATAATCCTACAAAATATTTTTTATCCAACATGGTAATCTGAAGGACAGAATAATCCCATTTCTTCAATAAAGTCCATTTGCTGGTATTACAATTATATTCTTCAAGTTCACCATTGCTTAAACCTACAAACAGTTTATTGGTCTTTGGATTATAATACATATCATTAACTCCTGATAAAAAAGAATCATTGTGCAGTTCAGTCCATTTTCCTGTTATTAAATTATATTCTTCAATAGAACCGTATTCTAAACCGACAACCAACGTTTTATCACCAGGTATAAGCAGCATCTTCTCAACTGATTCTTTCCAACTGTTATCATGAAGTTCAAACCATCTTTTCGAAATAAAACTATAAAGCTTAACTGAACCGTCACTAAGCCCTACAATAAGCAGTCTGCCATCTGATGCAGTCACCATACTGTTCACTGTTGAGTTCCAATCCGGTCTGTGCAAAGTTTTCCATTTATTTGTACTGAAATTGTATTCTTCTATCGCACCGCATCCGAAACCATTATCCATGCCTACAATTAAATTACTGTTATCTGGTGTAATAACCATCTGAGTCACTGGTGATAGAAAAGAAGGTAAAGCAAGTAATTTCTTTGTTTTGAAATTATATAGTTTTATTTGGTCGTTTCCTAAAGCAATAATCATATTTTTACCATTAGGAAAAATAAGCATTTGAATTAAAATGGAATTTGGTTCAATAAGATTCGTCCATTTTCCTGTTTGCAAATTGTACCCCTTAACAGAACCGTCATTCAATCCTATAATCAGATTTCCGCTAACAGGGTTGACACTCATTTGATCAATTGATGAATCCCATTTTTCATGTTTAATCGAATTACTTTCGACTGCATACAACGAACCGCATAATAATACCAGTATAAGTATCAGTATCGTATTTTTTACTTTTCCCATTTTATAGTTTTCCAATTATCTCTTTAAAAACATCAAAACACAACAGCCTGAAAGCTATATAAAAAAACGAAGTATATTCAATAAATATGAAACAATATTCAAATTCTGATTATAATTAAATCCTAAAGGTTAAAACGCAACCGTTTCATCTCTAAAATATAGAATTATTTTTACTCATATTGTTCATAGAAAATTATAAACTCAGTTTTATATTAAAATTAATAGGAAAATAAATGACTTTAAATATATAGGTATTATTATGGCCATTAATCCAATGACATATCATCCTGCAGGAGATAAAAAAAACTCTTCTTTTTTTAATGAATACCGTTTAAGAATTTATGACTGGCGCCATTCTTCTGGCTTAGATCATCTTTTACAGCATATGCGTGCAATTGTAATTCAAATTGAATCAGGAGATGCATTAGGATATTTAAATGAATTATATATAATGACTCCTTACAGGTTTTCAGTAGCCTACCGAAACAAGACTCATAATATATATATTTTAAATAATCTTCATGGCAAAAATCTCCCATGGTATATAATACTGGAACCTCTGGATATAAATTATCAGGATGAAATAACACAGTTTGACAGTCTCTATCCCATAGGAACAATAAAATCAAATGCCAGATATATAGGTGAGATTTTCCAGACTAAAAATATGCATAAAACTCGTGAAATATTGGAAAGCCACGATATACGTTTTCATGAAAAAGGTGTAGGCAAAAATGAATTCTATAATAATAGTCATTTTGTTTTTACTGAACCGTCACCTTATACATTTAACCGTTATGGATATACTCACAATGAATTATGCGATTTTGATAATTTGCAGATTGGAGAGCAGATAGAACTGCCAGAAGAAATCAAAATAACTCTTGCGCTCACAGATGATTATTTTAAAGAAAAAGGGTTGGATAAAATACTTCTAGGAGTCGATCACCTTGCAACAAGGATACTGTCCAGTAACAGAGAAGATGCTATACTTGAATTTCTTACATGCTCAAATTATTATTTTTGGGGTGCATATAATATTTCAGAAGAGAATTCGTCCACTAATGTAAACCGTCATCCAAATATAGATAATGAACGTCTCTCGCCGGCAAAAGTATTCACTGCCAACAATATACCTTATTTCCTGAATTCCTTCGAAAACACACCTATGCCGACAGAAAATTTTGTCCGTAACCTGGGCCCCAGAATGCATCATATAGCACAGGATGTTTTAGATGGAGATCACAATACAGGAGTAAAAAACATTGATTATGCTGTACAAGCAATTAAATATCAAGATATTAAATTTCTTGCTCACATTGTAGGTGGGTGCAAGGATAAACCGGATTTAAAACAGATTTTTTCAAAACGTTCAAAACATTCTATGCTGATTACAGAATATGTTGAAAGATGTCACGGTTTTCAGGGATTTTTTTCAAAAGGCAATGTTGCTGCTCTTACAAATGCAGCTGGACAAGATGAAATTATTAGTAAAAAAAATACCTGATCAGAAATATATAAATTTAAGAATCACAAATCTTAAAAAATACTCTGCTTAAGACAGTTACAAGAATGAAATAATTTTCATTCTTTCATACGCAGTTGCTTAACCGAGTTTCCTACTTGAATATTCTTTTTTTTATAGTAGTTTTACTCCGTCAAAAAATAATCAAAAAACTCTAATAACATATTAGAGTAGGAAGTTGAAATATGAACAAGAAAGAATTATACAGGGAAATAATAAACAGCATACAAAACGACCAGGACTTAATCATCAAAGATAAATTCAATAATTTAGATGAGATAATGCTTTACTATTTGACAACCACTGAGCAATTATTAATTAAATATAATGTTAAAGACGTAAAAAAGGCAACAAAAAGAATAAATACAGTAAAAAATTTCTTACGGTTTAATAAAGGCAGAACTTTAATTTTCTAACCTGTAATTATGAACTGAAACTGCAAAAATAATACGTAGAGTACCGGCAGGAAATAAAATTGTTTTATTAAAGATTAGTTATCTATTAATTTAAAATACACCTTACCCTCCTCTTCTTTTTATAGAATTATTTTTTCTATAAAGAAGAGGAGGGTTTTCTGTATAAACAGCAAATAAAATCATACTTACTTATTTACTAAACTATAAATTAACATTGATTATTATATAATGTGCAAAGTTATCATTTTTAGTATAAAATATTAAATATGAAATTTAAATTATTACTAATTATTTGTTTATTAATAATTGTAGGCATTTCTCTACCTGCACAAATTGTTCCTGCAAATGAGGAAATTAATAAAGAAATTGGCAAAGCTAACTCACAAATTTATCCTAAAATAGATCCAAAACAATACAAGACTTACTTGAACAAGCATGACAAATTTTTTGCTGAAACAAATAAAATCGTAAAAAAACATAAGCTTAACAACTGGGGGAAAAGTAACACATCACTATATAATGATACAAAAGACACAAGGGACCTACCTAAGCGAGTGCGATATAATTATCAAAATGTTTACGGTAAACCAGTACTGCACTCAAATGTAAACAATTACTCTAAGTTAATAATAAGACAAAGAGCTTATTGGAATAGTTTAAAAACTTTAACAGATAAAGATGAACAGGTTTCCAGTATAAAGAGTTTGAAAAAAGAAAAAGTAAATCGCGAGGCTGGAGAAACTCAGAAAAAAATTGATCAATCCAAACGCCTCGGAATCTAATCAAAGGTTAATTGCAAATGAAACTATCAACACCTGTTAACATTCCTGAACCAAAAGCAAAATTCAGCTATGAAACAAAATTGGCTGGAATAGGTTCGTGCTTTGCTCAGTATATTATGGAATACTTTCAAAACCTGGGATTTGATATTTCATATAACCCAAACGGAATCGTATATAATTCTTTTTCAATATCATCATCAATTAATCATATCTGTAATAAAATACCATATTCAGATAATGACTATATATATCATAATAAGCTATGGCATAGCTGGGAGCATCATGGTTCATATTCCAAGAAGGATAAAAATTCTTTTATTGACAATTTAGTAAACTCGAAAGATAATTTTCTTTCTAAACTGAAAAAAACAGATATTTTCATATTAACACCTTCTTCATCTGTGGTCTATTGTCTTAAAGATTCAGATAGGATTGTTGCCAACTGCCATAAGTATCCAGGGAATAATTTTTACACAAAACTTCTTTCCAGAGAAGAGAATTTTAAATTATTAACTCAAACTCTAAAACATATAAGAGAAATCAATAATAAATGTCTGATAGTATTAACTCTTTCACCTGTTCGCCATTATCCTGGAAATCTAATTCTTAATGCAAAAAGCAAAGCTAATATTCTATCTGCAATTTATGAATGCATAGGGAATGATAGTAATTCAATCTATTTCCCATCTTATGAAATATTATTAGATGAACTAAGAGACTATAGATTTTATAATGATGATATGCTCCATCCAAGTGATTTAGCCAGAAGAATTATTTTCGATAAATTTATAGATACATATTTTGATAACAAATGTAAAGAGAATATAAAAGTAGCTGAAAAAAAATATAAGGTCTCAAAACATAGACAATTAAATAAAAATGACTGAAAGCAAAACACCTGGAATAACAATTAAAGGTCTCAAAAAGGCCTATGTATCGGGAGAAATTAAAACAGAAATTCTTCACGGCATTGATCTCAAGATATATAAGAGTGAAATAACTGTTATTTTAGGAGCTTCAGGATCAGGCAAAACAACTTTAATGAATATAATTGGAGGTATTGATAAACCCACAGAAGGTGTAGTTAAGTTTCAATCAATAGACCTCGCAAAACAAAATGATAAAGTTCTTACTGAGTACAGAAGGAAAAATATTGGTTTTGTTTTTCAATTTTATAACCTTATTTCAACACTTACAGCAATAGAGAATGTTGAAGTCGCAGCAGAAGTATCAGAGAACCCTATGTCCCCTTCTGAAGCATTGAAACAGGTGGATCTATTTGATAAAAAAGATAACTTCCCGTCACAGCTATCAGGCGGACAGCAGCAAAAAGTTTCAATTGCCAGAGCTCTTGTAAAAAATCCTACACTGATTTTATGCGATGAACCCACAGGTGCACTTGATTTTAAAACCGGTCAGTTAGTATTAAAAACACTGGCAGATCTAAATCAAAGATTAAAAACTACAATCATAATAATAACTCACAGTACTTCAGTAGCTAAACTTGCACATAGAATTATTCACCTGGGAAGTGGTGTAATAGATAAGATAGAAATTAATAATAACAGATTAAAACCAGAGGAAATAAACTGGTGACTGTTCTCAACAAAAAGCTTTACAGAGATATTTTTCTATCTAAGGGAATGTTGCTTGCTGTTATTTCAATAATAGCTGTAGGAGTTGGACTTCTTGTCGGGATGTTTGCTACATTCAATAATCTGAATAATGCTAAAGTCTTATATTACTCACAATGCAGAATGGCAGATTTCTGGATAGACCTTAATAAAGCACCCAGAACAACAGTAAAACAAATATCAGATATCAAAGGTATCTCAGATATAAGAGAGAGAATAGTATTCCCAGTTATAGTTGATCTTGATAACGTACCAAGGCCTATAAGCGGGGCAGTATTGACACTTCCCAAAAAACAAAGCCTCAACCTCATAAATAATGTTGTTATGATGCGAGGAAGCTATTTTACTCCGGATGGAAAAAATGAAGTAATTGTCTCTGAAAAATTTGCCAATGAGAGAAATATTTCTCCAGGTACTTTCATACATTTAATTATGAATGGTCAGAGAAAAAAACTTTTTGTAGTAGGTACAGCAATCTGTAGTGAATTCATCTATTTAACTCCACCGGGATCTATAACTCCTGACCCTATGAACTATGGTGTTTTCTGGATAAAAAGAGACTTTGCCAACAATGTATATGATTTTCAAAATGCCTGCAATAGCGTTGTAGGAATACTTACCCCAGAAGCAAATAAAAATCCTAATCCGATTTTAAATAAAATTTCAAATATACTTAAACCATATGGCGTATTGACTAAAACAGCTCTTAAAAATCAGTTTTCAAACTTATCTCTTACCGCAGAGCTTGGAGGTTTACAGACAATGGCGGTAATGATGCCTATAATTTTCCTTGGTGTTGCTGCATTAGTATTAAATGTTGTAATGGTCCGTCTGGCAGAGCAGCAGAGAACGGCAATTGGCACCTTAAAAGCTATTGGAATAAAGAATAAAACCATACTGTTCCAGAATATTAAATATGGAACAATTGTGGGTATTGCAGGAGGTATAATAGGCTGTTTTCTAGGTTATCTTATATCATACTTAATGACTGCTATGTATAGCACTATGTTTACATTCCCGAGCTTAACAAACAGTATATACCCTTATACAATGCTGACAGCAGTAATAATATCAACTGTAATGTCTGTTTTTGGAACTTTAAAAGGAACAAAGGCAATGTTGAAGTTGACTCCAGCCGAAGCAATGCATCCACCTCCTCCTCAGAAATCAGGAAAATCATTTCTTGAACATTATCCGGCTATTTGGAAGAAACTGGATTTCAGATGGCAGATGGTACTCAGAGGACTTTCCAGAAACAGATCCAGGACAATTATTGGAATATTTTCCGCTGCTCTGGGTACTTCCATAGTTGTAATGACCCTGGGAATGGTAAATTCACTGGATTATATGGTTGTATTTCAGTTTGATAAAGTAATTTCTTACAGCTACCAGTTAGCATTCAGAAATGAAGTAGACTATGGCGCTCTTTCAGAAGTAAAAAATATGATTGGTGTTACATACGCAGAGCCGCAACTTGATGTGCCATGTAATTTCACAAATGGAAACTTCACAAAAAAAGGAATGATAACAGGAGTTATAACTGATGCAAAACTTACTATTCCATGTAAAACAGATGGTACTCCTGTACATGTTCCATCTACGGGCATTATAATAAATCAGAGATTGGCAGATGATCTGCATATAAACCCAGGTGATTTCATTACATTCACTCCGATAAAAGGTCTTCAGATGCCTCATAAAGTAAAAGTTGTAAATATATTTAACACAACCTTCGGTTTACCTATCTATGCAAATTACCATTATTTAAATAAACTGATTGCTGAATCATCTTCAATATCATCAATTCAGCTTAATGCTCAACAGACACCTACAGAGAAAACTGAATTTCTGAAGCAGCTCAAAAAATATCCAACTCTGTCATCTGTGACAATTACAAACGAGAGCAAAAAATTGATGATGAATGAATTCGTAGCCAAACTGGCAGGTATGTCATATACAATGATATTCTTTGCAGCAGTTATTTTCTTCGGCTCAATTCTGAATTCAGCTTTAATCTCAATATCTGAAAGAAGTCGTGAAATTGCCACTTTTAAAGTTTTAGGTTATTATAATAAGGAAATAGGTAAAATATTCCTCAGAGAAATAATGCTTATTAATTTAACGGGTGTTTCTTTCGGCTTACCTCTCGGGTATTACTTTTTATATGAAATGTGTCTGATGTATAGAAACGATATGTACTCCATGCCCTGCATAGTTTATCCTCAAACCTGGTTGTATACAGTAATTCTTTCTCTGATTTTTATTATCTCAGCTTTTTATATAATTCAAAAATCAATTAATAAACTTGACTGGCAGGAGGCATTGAAAATCAAAGAGTAAAGTTAGTCGATAAGCAAATAGTAATGGATGAGCAGTACTCTATTCGCCACCTTTACTATATTTATATCTTATGAATATAAAAATCATATCAAATGATTGTGTACTTTACTTCAGCAGCAGGCTAAAATTAATTTTATATACAGGAGAACCTTAAAATGAAAAATGAAAAATGAAAAATAAAAAATCAATAATTATCATAGTTATCATAATTATTATTGTAATCTTTCTTGCAGTGATATTTTCAAAAGGTGAACCTGTGACAGTTAGTAAAGCCATTAAAGGAAAAATAAACGAATATGTTGATCAGAGATCTATAACTTCACTACCGAATGTATATCACATTACAATGCCGTTTAATTCAAGAATACAAGGTGTTATGATCCAGCCAGGAACTAAGGTTATGAAGGACCAACTGGTAGCCCAACTTGTTCAGGCAGATTTACTAACGAATTTGAAACAGGCTGAAGCTAAGGTAAAAGTAATTAATAATAAAATTAAAATTGTTGAATACAATGCACTGGAGGAAACTGCTTATAAAGAATCTCTTGACTGGATAAAATTCATGGATGCCATCGTTGGTGTTGCAGAAAAAAGGGTGAAAGCCAGCGAAAACGTATATAAATATGCCATTGAATATCGAAACACTCAAATTTTGAGTGGTCTCGGGGTAAGTACAATAAGAAAAAGCCAGGCAGAAATGGAAGCAGCTGTAAAAATGCTGAATGTTGAGAGTGCTATTCTAACTAAAAAATCATTACAGTTTTTAGCCTTAATATTCAGATTGGCTCCAATTTATATAAATGAATACCTTGAAAGAAAAAAACTTGAAAAAGATGTTCTAGAAAATCAACTTCTTGAAGCTAATGCAAACTTAAATGATGCAAAAAGACATATGAATATGAGCCACCTTAAATCTCCAATTGACGGCATAGTACTGAAGCGCTATATAACTAATGAGCGTTTTCTAAACGCAGGAGCATTAATAATGGATATAGGCGACTTACATAATTTAGAAGTTACTGCTGATGTACTATCCACTGATGCGCCAAAGATAAGAGTGGGTGACGCTGTCGATATCCACGGTTATGCTATTGGCAATACTTCTATCAAAGGCAAAGTTAAAAGAATCGAACCTGAAGGTTTTACAAAGATTTCATCACTTGGAGTGGAAGAACAGAGAGTTAATATAAAAATTACAATTAACAGACAAGAATTGACTAAACTTAGGAAATCTGGAAAAACATTAGGTTATAAGTACAGAGTATATTCTAAAATTTACACGGCTACAAAAGATAATGTAGTAATAATACCAAGGACAGCAATTTTGAAAAATATCAAAGGGAACTGGCAGGTATTTACAGCTAATAATTCAGAAGCAAAACTCTTAAGTGTTACTGTGGGGCTGATGAATGATAACCAAGTTGAAATAATCAAGGGTATAAAGGAAAATGATTTGGTTATTTTAGCACCACCAAAATCCCTCTCTGACGGCACTAAAGTGTCATTCAGCAGCAATTAACTAGTTAATTATATTTTGAGTCAATATCAGGAAAGTTTTGCTAATGATTCCTGTAATTCAATGATTTTTCTTTCATTTTGTTTTTCTTTTGTAATGTCGGAAATAATACCAAAGAGAATATCTGAACCGGTACGTTTAATAGTTTTACTCCGTATCCATCTTATTTTCTTGGAAACAGTCATAATTCTATAATCAAGCTCAAGATGAAATTTATCTCTGCTGAAAACTTTATTATTTTCCTTAAGTACAAATTTTCTATCCTCAGAATAAATAGAATCTTTACATATACCTGGTTTTTTTATAAACTCTTTGGATTCTATGCCGTATATATCAATTACAGATTCACTCATAAAAATATAATGTGGGAAAGGCTTCAGCTTATACATCCAGATAACTTCATCTAAGTGATTTATCGTGTCTTCTAATAAACTCTGACGTTCAAGTGCTTTTGTTAAATCTGTTATATCCTTTATATAACTTATAATTTCAGTCACCTTGTCCCCATCAAATGAGAAAGGCGAAATCGATACCAACCCTGCCTTCTCTCCTAAACTTCCGGGGATTACTATTCTCTTTTCGTCTACCTCAATACCCGTTTTTAAAACATATTGTTCTAGATTTCTTAATTCATTTAATGTTTGATCATGCAGTCCGAAAATATCTGTAAAAGTACGTCCATATATTTCTTCTTTTGAAAGATTCACATAGTTTGTAAATATTGTATTTACCTGCCTGAGTTTAAGATCTCTGTTTTTAACATAAATAAAAAATTTAAGTGAATCTATTGCATCATTCAGTTTTTTGCTGTTCTCTTTATACCTGTTATTAGCTTTGGTAAGTTCTTCTATGCTGTGTTTTAAGGCTTTTACTTTTAATAGATTTTCTACAGATAGATCACCAAATTCTTTTTCTAATTCAACAGATGCATTTAAAAAATCATCTACAGTTCCATAAGTGTTATCAAATTTATTACTGTTTATTTTGATATTGGATATTTTTTTTACATTTATATCAAGAATCTTTGCAAGCAGCTTAATTTCACCGTCAGACGGAACTGCAATGCCTTTTTCCCAAGTCCATATAGTTTTAGTACTTTTACCAAGTTCGGAAGCTATATATTTTATTGTAATTTTCCTGCTCTTTCTCAGTTCTTTAAAAAGAGTATATTTGAACTCCGTTTTATTACGCATCGTAAGACTAATGCTTTCCTTTTAAATTGCATTACTTTTCGTAATATATTTATATCACATAAACATCAAAAAAAGTAATATTATTTTCTTTTTAATGTATTTTCTTTTTACACTTTAATAATTAATAATTTTAAAATTAGATTTTTTTATAAATGAAAGGAATAAGACAATGAATTTCATAACAAAATTAACAAATGCCTGCAAAAAAGTTAACTTACAACTCGAAGAAATGAGTAATATAAAACTATATAATTTATTCAAATAAATATTTAAAAAAAAGGAATTGGGAAATGAACTTCTTATCAAAATTATCAAAAGTTTTAAAAAAAATAAATCTGCATCTTGAAGATATGGGTCATATAAAAATATATAATTTA
>PVBE010854787.1_pt1 | contig 18713 bp, 19 predicted proteins | sample 1631181 | NCBI WGS metagenome assembly PVBE01 (sample SAMN08397723, study PRJNA350692) | Marine metagenome, whole genome shotgun sequencing project. | isolation source: water | place: Pacific Ocean | collected 2012-04
CTAAAAGATAGCGACTTTCCCGCCGGTCCATATCTTTGATGAAACTGGTCATGGATTCGTTGACGAATAATCCCGCTTTGCCGGTTTCCGGATGGGTGCGGACTACGGGATGTAAAGCCGGTGTATACTTGGCTTTTTGTTCTCGTTGGAAAACCTGGAAATCCTTTTCCCATAAACTTGGCCGCACATGTTCGCCGTAAGGTTGATAATTGTCATGGTAGGCGAATAAACCATTGATATGAGTTTTCATTCGGTCCGAAAGCGCCTCATAGGCGGCGATTGTATTTACCCAAATAGTGTCGCCGCCTTCGGAAGGAATTTTCCGCGCGTAGAGCGCCGTTCCCATAGTTGGCCTCTCCATCCCGGCAAAATCTGTATGCCACAAATCAACAGTTACATGGGGCGGATTATCTGAATCGGATTCGAGTATATCGACTTCAAGGTGATCCTTATGTTTTTCAAATCCGGATTTTTCATTTGGTTGAATGTCACCAAAACGACGAGCAAATACTACATGTTGAGATTCCGTCAATTGTTGATCGCGAAAGATGATAACTATTCGATCTAATAAAGCCCTATGGATTTCTTCGAACTGATGGTTCGTTAACTCTTGGGACAAATCCACATCTTCAATTATTGCGCCGCAAGCTGGCGTCATTTCTTGTACTTGAATAGCTTCATAGGGCATCGAATATTCTTGTCCGTCATCAAATTAATTGGGGCTCTGGTGCAGTTTTCCTAACAGAGGATCGGGTTCAGCTTGGTTTAATATTAAGCAGCTTGGCGTTGGTGGATCAAGCGCCGGTTTTTGATAGTAAGTTTTTTGATCTTTTCTCTCCTTTCAATGATAGCGGTGTGACGCCCGAAGTAGGCGTCGGTGGGTGTAATGTTTCCAATACTCTCATGGTAGCGTTTATTGTTGTAATAATCGACGAAGTCACCGATTTGGTTTCCAAGGTCACCCGGTAGAAAGTAGTTCTCCAACAATACCCGGTTCTTCAGTGTTTGATGCCATCGCTCGATCTTTCCCTGGGTCTGGGGGCGATACAGTGCTCTGCGGACATGATCCATGTCTTGGTCATCGTGCCACTCGGCCAGATCGCCGTAGATATAGAATGAGCCGTTATCACTGAGCAACCTCAGACTATAGACGACATGCTTACGTTGGGCATGGGTGTCCTGAATGCAAATTGGACACTCTAAGCACCAATAGATCTCACAAGTTTGATGACTTCATGATTGCAGCAAAGGAAGTCCAGGGAGATCGATATGGCTACTCATTTATTAGAAAAAGAGGAAGAGCATGGACTACTTGTCTCTGATGAGAACGGTAAAGTCAGTATCCTATGCAGGCGACACGGTAACTTCAAAATGCGCCCATCAAGTCATTTATATTCGCCACGGTGACCATCTGGTGCGGGATCCGGCGAGTCGGCAAAGCTCAGAGCCAAGGAAAAAATACTGACAATTCTTAGATTCAAGCTAATCTTTGTCTTTGGTTCAAGCGACCATAACTCTTGTATGATCTTAAATTGATCCGCAAGCGCGGCTACGGTTACCGTAAGCCAGGTTTCGTTAGCGCAACCAAGAAAAACAGGATTCTATCCGGTCTACTTCAGGCAATTGCCGGCCCGATTCTTGTCGAGGACAAGGTCGCTGCCTGAATCAATATGTTGTGGCCCAGAAGCACTTCACCCATTGTTGATTACCGAAACTTGAATAAATTGAATTCATTTCCCTTTTTTTTGAATTTAAAAACGTATATCAAGTGTCGGACACAATTCATGACATATGGTCCCAACATTCCTGGTATTTGGGCAAAAAAGGTAAATGGCTGGGTAGAAATCGGCTATAATTGGCCTAATTGAAATACCGGAGCGTCGCCAACTTGTTTCCTAAACTACAATATTTCCTCATTCGGCGGACCGGTGTAGCCGTGAAAAAACAGTGGGTTGATTGGACGTCGCTGAAACTATTTCATCCCAATGCCCGTTTGCATTTTGGCAATTGGCTGCCGTCGGGCGCCTACAAGGAAATCTTTGTCCAGCATAGCTACCGGCCTCCTGTACCATTGGGCGAGGGTGCGCGTATTATCGACGGCGGCGCCAATATCGGTTTATCCTCTCTATATTTTTTGGCAAATTTTCCAACGGCGAGAATTGAGGCCTATGAGGCTAGTCCGGCAGCGTTTGAATTACTGCAACAGACCATCCGATCTTTAAAATTAGATCCGGCGCGCTATACATTGATCAACAAGGCGCTTCACAGCAGCGATGACACAATTAACTTTTTTGTTCTTCCCCATACGGCTTCGGCGCTCAACGCGTCAATATCCGGGCGGGATTCTTTGGATCAACTCGGTGAGCAGATCGAAGTGGCGGCCGTCGATTTCAGAAAAATTTTAGAAAAGCCCATCGACTTCCTGAAATTGGATGTAGAGGGCCACGAATATGAACTTCTCGACCTGCCGGAAATATCTCCATCGACGATAAGATCCATGGCCGTAGAGTTTCACGATCTGCAGCAGAATAGAGATGAATTCGTCAGTTTGGTAAGCCGATTCCGCGATCAAGGTTACCGGGTGGAATCGGTCGAGGGAAATGAGATTTCTCTTTTGGACGATAAATTGTTTTGTGACGAAATAATTATAAAAATATTTGTCTCGTAATTTTTATAAGAATAGTCCTATAGTTTTTGTCCGTGAAACCTATTAAAGGCTAGTTAGATATTGCCAAACACCAATCAACATCCCGGCAATGAAGCTTGGCTTTTTGATACTTTAGTTCGACTGGAAGACAGCGGCGTTTTAGTTTATTTTTTGCCGCCATATCGGTCTGCTAATACCCGCTGGTGCCACCGTGATTGACGAGGGTGTCTGGCCTTTGATTAAAACCCACTACGAGATCACTGACGATAATTTTGATGTCACCCAGGCGTCCCACGATTTATTGCGCTTTCAGCCCTTAACAAATCGATCAACGGTTTTTTCAGAAACGAAATTAGCGTGCTCCCGATATCGGCTGACCGCCTAGGCTGCGGCGGTCAATGGCGACGGCTTTGATGAGGGCGAAAACGGTCTTGTCTTCAGATAATTCGAGATCGGTGAAGGACTTCCGCGTGATCCTTGCGATCAAAGGTGCGCCGATATCCATCAGGATATCGATTTGCGAACCGCCGTCGTCTCTGATCTCGGTGATCGCGCCTTCGAATACATTCAATATGCTGGTGCCTTCCGGGCGGGCCAGCATCAAGGACACATCGCGGGCTCGTACATGGGCGCGCAATGGCGTTCCCGCCGGCAGATTTACTCCGGTTACCCGGAACGTTCCCCCGCCAAATGCCAGTTCGCCGATATCGAAGACATCGTCATAGCGTGAAAATGTGGTTGATAAGACCGCACCGGTATCGAATCGTCCGGTTAGGGGATGCAGATCGAGGCGGCTCATAATTTCCTCGACGCCGCCGGTCGCTGCGATCCGCCCGTTGGACAGAAGGACCATTTTATCAGCCAAGTGGATGACCTCTTCAATGGCATGACTGACGTAAATGACCATCATACCGATTTCGTCCCGCAAGCGTTCGATGAATGGCAGGATTTCATTGCGTCGCTGCACGTCGATAGACGCCAATGGTTCATCCATTAACAGCAGGCGTGGATTGGACAGCAGGGCGCGTCCGATGGCGATTCTTTGCTTCTCGCCGCCGGAAAGGTTTTTGGGACGACGATCCAGCAGGGAAGCGATCCCCAGAAGATCTACAACCCGGTCAAAGCTCATTTCTTCATTGGATGAACCGCCGCCTGAAGAACTTCCGGTCATGCCATAGGTTAGATTGGCCCGTACGTTCATATGAGGGAACAGACGGCTATCCTGGAAGATGTAGCCCATGCGTCTTTTTTCCGCCGGCAGGTTGATCCCCTTTTTGGCGTCGAACAGCACGTCTTTGCCGATGGAAATATACCCGCAGTCGGGTGATACCAACCCGGCAACCATGTTGATTAGTGACGACTTTCCGGCACCGGATTTACCAAACAGGCCAGTAATCGAATTGCCATCGGCTTCAAACTCGGCATCCAACCGAAAATCCCCGAGGCGGTGGTTGAGTTTGACCTTCAGCATGATGTCAATCCCCTAGTCGGCGTCGAATGCGCCGCGCGAGTATTTCCGAAAACATCAAGGCGAGCAGGGCCAAAATAACTGACAAGACAACAAGGCGGATGGCGCCTGCCTCATCGCCGGGTGTTTCAACCAACGAGTATATCGCCAATGGCAACGTGCGGGTTTCACCCGGGATGTTGGAAACAAAGGTGACCGTCGCGCCAAACTCCCCAAGGCTGCGGGCGAAAGACAGGATGACACCGGCTAGGATACCTGGTGAAATTAGCGGTAGGGTGATGGTAAAAAACACCCGCCAGGGCGAAGCGCCGAGGGTTCGGGCCGCCGCCTCCAGTCCTTGGTCAACGGCCTCCAGAGAAAGTCGAATGGCCCGGACCATCAAAGGAAAAGCCATAACCGCGGCCGCGATGGCGGCACCTTTCCAGTTGAAAGCTACGGTTATGCCGAACATCGAATGCAAAAACTGACCGACCGGTCCTTGGCGGCCCAAGGTGATCAACAGCAAATAACCAACCACCACGGGCGGTAAAACCAGTGGTAAATGGACGATGCCGTTCAGTAGCGTTTGACCATAAAACCTACAACGCACCAGCATCCAGGCGATGAGGATACCGAAGGGCAGGCTGACCAAAACGCTCCAAAAGGCTACTTTAAGGCTCAGCGCCAGAGCTTCCGTTTCCAACGGGGTAGGGGCGAACATCGTTCTATTTCACCAAAAAACCGTGCCGAGTGAAAATACTTTTAGCCATGGGTCCCGACAACTGATCATAAAATTGCCGGGCCGTTGCCAAGGCCGATTTGGAAATAACCGTTGAATCGTGGTGTTTGATAAGTGCGGACGGATAGACAATCGGGTCATGACTGGCATTTGGAAAGCTATAAACCTGCCGGACTTTGGCATTCATGTGAGCGTCTGTGGCATAGACTATTCCGCCGGATGATTCGCCGCGTTCAACCAAGGCTAGGGCAGCCCTGACATTGGCCATCGGCGCCAATCGGTCCTTGACCATTGTCCACAAGGTGAGGAACTTTAGAGCCTGGACGCCGTAAATTCCGGCCGGAACGTGAGCGGGATCAGCAATCGCTAGTCGCCGGTCTGATAACAATAAATTTAAATTTTGCGGTGTTAGCGCAGTGATCGTAGGGGCCGCGGAAGGCGTGATAAGGACGAGACGATTGGAAAAAAGATCACGTCGGCTGCCCGGTAGGAGCAAGTTTTGATCTACCAGATAGCCCATCCATTTCTGATTTGCCGACAGATAGATGGCGGCTGGTGCGCCCTGGGAAATTTGGCGAGCCAAAGTTGAACTAGCGGCAAAGGCGGTGCGAATGCGATCGCCGGTTCGGGCGTTGTATTGATCGGCGAATTCCTGCAGGGGAGCGGTAAGACTGGAGGCAGCGAAGATCAAGACGTTCTCCGCCTTAGCCGGTGTTTTCACAGTCGAAATCAATGCCAAAAGGCAGCCGACCAAGAATATAATTCTGCGGATCGCAGTCATTTTCTGTCGTACAGATCGTCAGGGTCTATTTCGACATTGGCGATATCTTGAATTTCCCCGTTGCGTACAGCTCGGAAAAAGCAGTTTCGTCGGCCGGTATGGCAGGCCAATCCCGTTTGATCGACTTGCAATAGAAGCGTATCGCTGTCGCAATCCCAGCGGAATTCTTTTAGGGCCTGGACCTGTCCTGAACTTTCGCCTTTGCGCCATAATTTTCCCCGGGAACGGGACCAATAGACCACCTGACCTTCAGACAATGTCGCGGCGATGGCCTCCCGGTTCATCCAGGCCATCATCAATACTTCGCCATTGTCGAATTGCTGGGCGATCGCAGGGACCAGCCCATCTTGATTGAAGGTCAATTCCGCCAAGACCTCTTCGGCGATCGAAGTGCTCATTAAACTGCCAATCATTATCCTGTTTCACGCAAGTAATCGGCTTTAAGTCTTTGCCTGTCAATAATCTTATCTGCTGCCTTTGAACCCTCAATTCAGAACTTTGGATAACGGCACTTACGTTGCTGTTACTATTTGTATCGATGTTCAACGGGACCGCGGTGATAATCTGCAGCTAATATCAAAACGGGTTGCTAAGGCGCATCAAGAAGTGAGAGAAAGCCCACAAAACAAAGCCGCAATGACGACTTTATTCTGAAAAAGCGTTTTCAGGGTTTACGCAAACATCCCGCAATTGCTCGCGTCATACGGCGCATCAGATGGAAATAAGCTTCGGGTCCGGTTGGCGCCAGAGTACCGAGCGGGTCGAGCTCAGCCAAATGAATCCCAGTGGTTGTGGTAATTGTTTTTAAGGATTGTGAACTGAATTGCGGTTCTGAGAAAAGGCACCTCACGCCGTTCTTTTTTATCTTCCGTCTGGTTTGATGAATTCCCCGAGCGCCCGGACGCCGGTCGGCGCTCACCACGACGGCGCCCTGTGAATTTAATTGATAACGCTTTTCGAAATAGCGATAAGCGTCATGATATACCATGAACGGGGTGGTCCTGACAGACGCCAATTGTGACCGGACTTTCCCATCAAGTTCACTCAACTTTGATTGCAACGATTTACCATTGGATACATAGAGGTGCCGGTTTGCAGGATTGAGCCCACTGAGACGCTGAACTATCTCCTCGACAATAGTTATCGCATTACCGATATCGAGCCATAAATGGGGGTCTAATTCAGAACTTGAATGATCGTGATCAGAACTCTTCAGCAGTTTTAACCCCTTAAGCCGAATGAGCTCAACAATTTTTCTTCTGTCCTTGATTGACTTAATGGGCCGTTGCAGCGTCGTTTCAAGAGCGTGGCCGACCCAGACTACCAAATCGGCGTCATGGAGGGCGCGGGCCTGCGAAGGCTTCAAACTGAACTGATGGGGAGAAGCGTTTCCCTTAATCAGCAATAACGGGAGATCTACACCTTTCATGACGCTACTAATCAAGGAATGAATTGGCTTAATCGATGCCACGACCAGAGGTGATTTGGCGACCGCCGCGGATCCCGAAATCAGAACCAGCCATAATGTCAAAGTAGTCGCTAGAGGCGATATCATGAAGTGCATGGGGCAAAGGGCTTTTCTTTTTCAGATATTGTTATATTATAACATACCATTTTATTTAGGTATCAGATGCGTAAAAAGACTACAACGAAAAATACGGTTAAAGCCAATCGTAATTGGCGTGGCTCCCACGACCACAATGCTTGCGTCGTCGATGCTTTGTCGACGGCATCATCACTCTGCGACAAAAGGCGGGTTCGGCTTACGGCTTTAAGACGGCGCGTGCTTGAATTGATCTGGTCCAGTCACAAACCCATCGGCGCCTACGCCTTACTTGATATTCTTAAAAGCGAACACAGCAGCGCTCAGCCGCCAACGGTTTACCGGGCTCTCGATTTTCTGAAAGAGCAAGGACTGGTGCATCGGATTGAAAGCTTAAATGCCTTTATCGGCTGTGCCGAACCGTACCATAGCCATAGCGGCATGTTTTTCATTTGTGACCATTGCGGTGATGCGGTTGAAATGGAGGGTGCCGGTATCGACGCGGCCATGCAGAATACAGCCGAAGCCCGCGGGTTCCAAATTCAAACAAGAACCATTGAAGCGTCGGGTTTATGCCCTGGCTGCCAAATGGCCTGAGCACCGGGCGCAATCGAATGGCAGAAAAATTTCTAGTGGAAGCCAAGGGTGTCAGCGTTACGATTGGCGGCAAATCGATTATTCAAGCGATCGATTTATCGGTTTCAAAAGGGGAGATCGTAACTCTCATCGGTCCCAACGGGGCTGGAAAAACAACCTTGATAAAAGCGGTCCTCGGGTTGCGGGCTATCCAGCAAGGAGAGGTAAAACTAAAACCTAAATTGAATATCGGCTATATGCCTCAGCGCCTTTCGGTTGATCTAAATATGCCCATGACGGTACGCCGGTTTGTCGGGTTGGCTGGTCGGGTCGGATCGGGAAAACGGCAGGCGGTCCTGCAGGAGGTTGGAATTCAGCAAATCATTGATTCTTCCATACATTATATTTCCGGCGGTGAAATGCAGCGCGTCCTGTTGGCACGGGCCTTGCTCCGCGATCCTGATCTGCTGGTCTTGGACGAACCGGCCCAAGCTGTTGATGTCGTAGGGCAGGCCGATCTCTATCAGCTTATTTCGCGCATTCGCGATGATCGGGGATGCGGCGTCCTGATGGTTTCCCATGATTTGCATCTGGTGATGTCATCGGCGGATAATATTATCTGCATCAACAATCATCTGTGTTGCCATGGCCATCCCGAGGCCGTCAGCCGCGATCCCAGCTATGTGGAACTGTTCGGCGAACAGGTGGCTCAGAACCTGGCGCTTTATCACCATCATCATGATCACACCCACGCGGTCGATGGCCATGTTGTTCTTCAAGGCGACGGGACCATGAACTCCGAAGAGAAGCGTGACCATGGATGATTTTATTTTCCGCGCTATGATAGCTGGGTTTGGCGTAGCCGCGGTCACCGGACCGCTGGGTTCATTTATAGTCTGGCGCCGCATGTCGTTCTTTGGCGATACCTTAGCGCATTCAGCGCTGCTGGGTGTCACTTTGGGGCTTTTACTGGGTGCTAATCTGATCGTCGGCATAGCGGCAGTTTGCATATTAGTGGCAGTTGCCATTGTATTGCTGCAGCAACACAACCGGTTGGGCGGCGACGCTATCTTGGGCATCCTGTCGCATGGCACGCTGGCGTTGGGATTGGTCGTTGTATCTTTCCTCGACAATGTGCGGTTTGACCTAATGGCCATTTTATTCGGTGACATCCTATCGGTTACCAATGACGAAATCTTTTGGATTATAGCGGTGTCCGCCGTCAGTTTTTTGATTCTCGTGTTGATCTGGCGGCAATTGCTGTCGATCACCATTCACGAAGATTTGGCCCGTGCCGAAGGCTTGCCGGTGATACGTGTGAATCTGCTGTTTATGGTTCTAGTCGCCTTGGTGGTCGCTGCGGCGATGAAGGTTGTCGGGGTTCTGCTGGTGGCTGCCATGCTGATCATACCGGCTTCCGCGGCCCGCCACTTTGCCCGCACACCTGAACAGATGGCCTTCATGGCGGCCATAGCCGGCGCTGTAGCCGTCGTCGGCGGTCTGGCTGGCTCCTTAGCGTTCGATACGCCGGCAGGGCCATCGATTGTTGTCGTTGCATTGATCGTCTTTGTGGTCAGTCAGGCTGTTCCGGACGTCAGCCGGCAGCCGTAAGGCGCTTAACGCCGGCAGCCAAATCCTCAATCAAATCATCCGGATCTTCGAGCCCGGCGTGGAAACGGACGCAGCGCCCGTTGTCGTGCCACTCGGTGACAGTGCGGGTGGCATTGGTCGGTAGCACCAGGCTTTCAAAGCCACCCCAACTGCCGCCAAGGGCAAACAGTTCCAAACCATCCACCAAAGCAGCCATGCCGGCCGGCGAACACTTTTTGAAGACAACGCTGAACAAGCCTGATGATCCGGTAAAGTCACGTTGCCATATTTTATGGCCGGGGCAATCGGGAAGGGCGGGGTGCAGCACCCGGTCGACTTCCGGCCGACCTTTAAACCATTCAGCCAGTTGGAGCCCGGTTTTCTGGTGACGAGCCAGCCGCGCGGACAGCGTTCGCATTCCGCGAAGCCCCAGATAAGCATCATCGGGCGCAGCGTTATTTCCCAGCACCCGCGCGGTATCAATGACGGTTTCCGTATCTTTTTCCATGAAGGTGACGGTTCCCAGCATGGCGTCCGAATGGGCTACGTAATATTTAGTCGCTGCCTGTACTGAGACGTCGACACCGTGATCGAAGGGTTTGAAATAGTATCCGGCGCTCCAGGTGTTATCCATCACGACCTTGACCCCATGCTTGTGGACGGTGTCGGCGATGGCGGGTATGTCCTGAATTTCAAAAGTATGCGAGCCAGGAGATTCGACATAGATGGTATTCGTGTTGGGGCGGATCAAATCTTCGATGCCGGCGCCGATCAGGGGATCGTAATAGGTGGTTTCAACACCGAAGCGTTTGAGGAAATCTTCACACAGGCGCCGGGTCGGACCGTAAGCGTTGTCGCAAACCAGGACGTGATCGCCGGTGCCGACAAAAGCCAGCATGGCGACGCTGATAGCGGCCAGACCGGACCCGACGGCGACAGTTCTATCACCACCTTCTATCGTCGCAACAGCCTCCTGGAAATCTCTGGCCGTCGGCGTGCCGTGACGGCCATAGAGAAAATTATTAATCGGATCGGCGCGTTTTTCCTCGAAATCCTTCATGGTCGGGTAGGAAACCGTTGAAGCGTGGTAGATCGCTGGATTGACGATACCGTGATTTTTCTCTGGGTGACTGCCCGCATGCACCAGTTTTGTGTCTCTTTTTGTTGGGTGTTTCATTTTCTATACTTTATCGTTGAGGCGATCGAAACCGCGCTCCAGGTCGGCGATCAGATCATCTGGGTCTTCTTGCCCGGCATGCAGTCGCAGGGCCGGACCGGCGGCGTTCCATTTGGTTGCGCTACGAGAGCCTCTGGGATCGAACGGAATGATCAGGCTTTCAAAGCCACCCCAACTGTAGCCGAGGGCAAAGAGATCCATGCCGTCGAGCATGGCGTTGACTCTTTCCCGGCTGTAATTCCTCAGGATTATGCTAAACAAGCCGGAGGCACCGGTGAAATCACGCTGCCAGATTTCATGACCGGGACACTGGGAAAAGGCCGGGTGCAGAATGGTGTCGACTTCGGGTCGGGCCGCGAGCCAGTTAGCCAGCTTCATGGCGTTTTCCTGATGACGTTCCAGACGAACGCTTAAAGTTCGCATGCCTCGGAGGCCCAGATAGCAATTGTCCGGCTCTCCCCCATGCCCCATGAGGCCCGCCGCAGTTTTAACAGTCAACCAGTCTTCTTCTGATTTAGCCGTTATGTGACCCAGCATAACATCGGCGTGGCCGGCCAGATATTTGGTTGTCGCCTGAATTGAAATATCGACACCCACTTCGAAGGGTTTGAGGTAAAAGCCGGCGCTCCAGGTATTATCGAGCATGACTTTGATATCTTGATTGCAGGCGGCTTCTGAGATCGCCGGCAGATCCTGGACTTCAAAGGTCAGCGAGCCCGGGGATTCGGTGAAAATCACCTTGGTTTCGGGCCTGATGATATCGCCTATGGCGCCGCCGACTAGGGGATCGTAGTAGGTGGTCTCTATGCCGCAGCGGTTCAAGATGTTGTCGCAGAATTTCCGCGTTGGCCCATAGGCGCTGTCAACCATCAAAAGGTGATCGCCTGCCTTCAAATAGGCCATCAAGGCGACGGCGATGGCCGCTAGACCTGAAGCTACCGTAACCGATCGGTATCCGCCTTCCAGTTCTGCAATGGCTTCTTCGTAAGCGAAGGTCGTTGGGGTTCCATAAAGGCCGTAGAAAACGGTATCGAAGCGGTTGGCCTCCGCCTCGTTCATAGCGTTAACGGTCGGGAAGGTTACCGTCGATGCACGGTACACAGGTGGGTTCATAACGCCCTGCTGTTCTTCAGGCCGCGAACCCGTGTGAACGATCTGAGTATCGGGACGGTGTTTGGAGTTCATAGCGGCTAATTACGCGCGGGTTTCAATGGACGTATCGTCGCGGCTGCCCCATTCGGACCATGAGCCGTCATAGATGGCGGCCCGGGTGAAACCGAGCAGATACAGCGCCATTACCAAGGGCGCTGCCGTGACGCCGGAACCACAACTGGAAATGACCGATTTTTCAGGATCAATTCCTGCGGTCTCGATGACGGCCTGAAGTTCATTGGCCGGACGCATCATCATGTAGTGGGTCGTGTTCAGAAGTTCCTGGAAAGGCAGGTTGAGGCTGCCCGGGATGTGGCCCGGTTTAACGTTCGGCCTGGGATCCGGTTCGGAGCCGTCGAAACGACCGGCGGAGCGGGCGTCGATAAGCTGTTCCGCGCCGCTTTCCACGTTGGCCTTTATTTGATCGACCGTGCGCAGCAAGCTGTCGTCTAATTTGGCGAAGAAGTGCTTTTCCACGATTTCGGGCACCTTGTTTTCGACGTCTCTGCCTCCCGCCAGCCATTTCTCGAGGCCGCCGTTTAAGACGGACACCCGATCATGGCCAAAAAGGCGCAGCATCCACCAGGCCCGCATGGCGGCAGCGCAACCGCCATTGATATCATAGGCGATGACGTGATGTTCGCTGCCGATGCCCAAACTGCGCATACGGCTCGAGAATTTTGCCGCGCTCGGCACCATATGGGGCAGGTCGGATTCAGAATCGCAGATGTCATCGATATCAAAGAACACGGCGCCCGGTATATGGCTGTCCGCAAATTCCTCTTTAGCGTTGCGGTTCGCCGCTGGCATGTGGAAGCTGGCATCGACAATGGCGATATCGGAAGCACCCAGATTTTCCGCCAGCCATTCTGTAGAAACGAGTGCTTCTGGATGCGTGTATTCCATGATGATTATTCCCTTTGTTTTAGGCGAGCCAGTCAGGGTAGGGCAGGCCTTTTTCTTTCAGAAACCCTACATTGAAGAGACGGCTTTGATAGCGTGTTCCCGAATCTGCCAGAATCGTCACAATGGTGTGGCCCGGCCCCATTTCCTTGGCCAGCCGGATGGCGCCAGCGACATTGACGCCGCTGGACGTTCCCACGCAGAGCCCTTCATATTTGAGCAAATCAAAAATAACTGGCAGTGCTTCTTCGTCCGGAATAAAATAGGTAGCGTCGATGGGCGCGCCCACCAGATTGTCGGTTTCCCGCCCTTGCCCAATCCCCTCGGTGATGGATGTTCCCTCGGCTTTCAGCTCGCCATTTTTGTAAAAATTAAAAAGTGCTGAGCCGGGCGGGTCGGAAAGCACGACTTTAACGTCCGCGTTGCGTTCTTTCAGGGCCATGCCAACACCGGCAATGGTGCCGCCCGTGCCGACGGCGCAGGTGAAGGCATCGATTTTACCATCCAACTGATCCCAAATCTCGGGACCCGTGCCGAGACGGTGGGCGTCACGGTTGGCCGTGTTGTCGAACTGATTGGCCCAGATGGCGCCATGAGGGTGGGTTTCCGCCATCTCTTTGGCGATGGCTCCGGATACATGAACATAGTTGCCGGGGTCCTTGTACGGTACGGCGGCCACTTCCCTGAGGTCGGCGCCGGCCAGTCTCAGCATATCCTTTTTCTCATCCGTTTGGGTCTCAGGAATGACAATGATTGTACGGTAGCTGCTGGCGCATCCCACCAGGGCGAGGCCGATACCAGTATTGCCGGCCGTACCTTCTACGATAATACCGCCAGGCTTAAGCAGGCCTTTTTCTTCGGCATCCTTGACAATGTATAGCGCTGCCCGATCCTTGATCGAACCGCCCGGATTGAGGAATTCGGCTTTGCCATAGATATCGCAGCCGGTATTTTCTGACGCTTCACGCAGTTTGATCAAAGGAGTGTTGCCGATGGTGTCTCTGAAACCGTCACGGAGGTTCATGGTAGCTCGCTTTTATTGTTCTGTTGTCTAGGTTGCCGGAAGAATTCTAATCGTTCTACAAAGATTGAGATTAGCCGGGCAATAGCAGCCAATCAAGCATTCCACACGTCAGAAAAGCGAAGTCACGAATTATTGTCTGCCGATTCTACCGACCAGGCCAAGCGCCATTTTTCCCGTAAATTTTTATGATGCAATTTCAGCCATTGTAAGGCGATAATGGTCATTCCATTGGCAATTTCTCCGCGATCCAGCATGGCGAATGCCTCCGCGGCGGTAACGGTGAAGACGCGGATATATTCACCTTCGTGGGCGATGCCGTGCAGACCGCCGGCTCCCTCGGCATCAACCTGTCCACAATACAATCGAATAGATTCTGACGTGCAGCCCGGGCTGGAGAGATAGTGGTGAATGGGCTCCAGTTCGTGAATCTCCAGTCCTGCTTCCTCGTGTACTTCCCGGTGTGCGGTATCTTCCGGCAAATGACCCGTTTCAACAACGCCGGCGACGCATTCAATTTGCCAGGGTGAAAAATCATGGGCGGTGTAGCCGCCAATACGGAATTGCTCGAGAAGTACAACTTTGTCACGGTCGGCATCGTAGGGCAGGACAGCAACGGCATGGCCGCGTTCCAGTACTTCACGCGATATTTCGGCGCTCCACCCTTGGTCGAACACCTTGTGGGTCAGCTTGTAAACGTCGATGCGCACATAACCACGGTAGGGCGTACTGCATTGGGCGACTTTAATTTCATCTTCGCTCATAGGGTTACTATAGCCGCTTTGTCGGCTAGGTGGAGGGGAAAAATTCTCCAACCAATTACGTATAGCCACCCATAAAGGTAATTTTGTTCTGCGTGATATTTTACAAAAAGCCATCGAGGTCGTTACCGAGGAAGAGCTTTCAATAATTCATAAACGCTGGATCGGTGCACTTACCACGAATGATCAGGCCAGCCGATCCTCGGACATTTCTCCTCCCATGACGGCGTGTCGGTCCTGCCGCCTTAATTTGATAAGAATGAACTAAAACAGAATAAATCGAGTGTCTTACCCTGGCAGCGCGACTAATATTGCTTTAAATTAGTTACCTAAATCCAGGTGCTCAAGGGACGACTTAAATATGTTTGAATTTGCCGGGGAATATGAACCCGCTGTTAATTGGTTATTTCTCGCCGCAACGGCCGTCATCGCATTCAAAGGAATTTCCACCAAAAATCCGGACGGAAAAGCAGACTTCGTCCATCTTCTATTCGGCTGCATCGCCGCGGTATTTTTTATGCTGGTGCTGTTCCAGGATGTGTTGGGGATCGTCCAGTTTTAAGGTTTGTACATTCGTTGCTTGGCGTCAATTTCTGGTACTTTTAGAAGGCGTTCCCCAGGGGGTAGCTGCAGCTGCTTATGGATATAGATCGCCCGATCTCGAATAGTTGAAGGCTTGGACGTGCCGTAAAGAATCTTATCGAACAGGCTCGGGCCATCCAGAATTCCCTGGTCGGTTTTAAGCGCCATCACATAATCATCGAAGGCGGCTTTATAATTTTCCTGCCGGTCCTTTACGATACCGCGGTTGGCGTAGGCAGCTGCCAAGGCACCGCGTCCGGTAGTGTCGTCGGGCTCCAGGTTTTTTTCCAGGAATTTTATCAGATGGGTTAGTTCTGAATTCGCCTCCTTGTTTTTTCCCATTTGAATAAAAGCCAGGGCGCGCCCCATAACGGCGCCGCGATGATTGGGTTGCTCTTCGAGTGCTTTATTAAAGGCAATAATCGCTTCATCGTATTTTTTATCACCCAGGCGAATGTCGCCTTCGCGGGTGTAATAATCACCCGGTTCTTCATTGAGGAACACTGTCGTGCCGGTCCAGATAGTAAACATCACCAACGTTCCGATGGCGCAAAGGATGATAAAGCGTTTCAGTACGCGTCGATTCATTGGGGCACCGAGAATAGTTGTGCGGTGTAAAAATAGGCAAATACCAAACAAAGTAGAATAGAGGTCATGCCCGCGCGCTTTTTGAGCACCAGTTTTTGTTCATTGTCGGTCGATCCATCGCGTTTTTCGGCCCGTCGAATGGACAGGGACCAGATCAATTGGCGCACGGGTAAAAACAGCACTAGACCCAATACAATCGCCCAGGCAATTTGAAAATCGGCAGTGAAATACGCGGCCATAAAACTCCTCTCTATTCCTACTTTTTACTATTGAATTTGGAAAAGAAAAAGGGGGAAGAGACGAGCTCTTCCCCCAGAGTACTAGATTTATAGATTTATTTATTCGCTGGCCTGGGGAGCCACGGCCTGGGGAGCCACGGCCTGGGGAGCCACGTCGCCGATGTCTTCCACCAACGCTTCGACTTCCTTATCAGGCACGGTCGACATTTCCATCTTGAACGCGAGGAACCACATCATGGCTACGCCAAGCAGCCAGAATAGGATCTGCCATGCCCAGATGGACGGAATGCCGAAGGTCCAGGCATCGACGCCCGCATTCGGCGCACCGAATACGTCGTTACCGATAACGGCGCCAGGGCCGACACCAAAGAACAACCACCCAAGGGCGGCAGCCCATGCCCAAGGAACGAGTCCTTTTTTCTCAGGCGACAGGCTGGCATGCTCACGCAGGAAGTTGTGATACTTCATGCGATGAGAGCGAGATCCTCCGTCCTGCGTCATAGCGGAGATCGGAATACAAACAAGGAGGTTGAAAATAATGCCCCAACCAGCTGAATGTATGGTCCACGGCCAACGACCCCATGGCAGCGCGCCACCGGTGAGTTTCTGGCCAATGGTTTCCGTAAAGATCACAGCCAATAAGCCGGCTGCCAAACCCCAGGTTGCACCCTGACGGGTGATCCACGGGAACCAGGTCACAGCAGCCAGTGACGGCCACATCTGGAAACCGAAGGCTACAGCCAGACCGCCTAACAGAACCAGAGCATCGCGGGAGAAGGTAGCCACTAACAAAGCCGATATGACGATGAAGGCAACACCAATCCGGCCCCACATTTTCTGTTCATCATGGGAAGCAGACGGGTTCAAGAACCGCTTATACAAATCACGTGTCAGCATACCGCCGGCAGTCGACATATAGGCCGCGCCGGTGGATTGCATCGCTGCCAGAGCACAGACGGCCAGGAGACCGACGAGCCACGGAGCAGCATCCGAGATCGTGTTGATGTAGTGCGGTACAATGGAATCCGGCTTTTTGGCAATTCCGGCAGATAGTATTGTCGAAATATTTATACCTGCTTCGGTCACTGCCGGGTTGGCGCCCAGAAGATGAGCACCCATGCCCTGGAAGGCCGTAAAGAAGAACAGGATCAAACCAATACCAAAGGACGACGCCCAAACTTGCTGCATCGCAAATGGTTTCGGATCTTTGTTGCCAAAAGCCCACATGGAGAACGCCGGAGCAGATTGAATGCCCATGAGCGCAAACATGTAGGTGAGAACCATAATGCCGGTCCAGAGACCACCAACGGGCGTTTCTTTACCTAAGCCAGCGGTAAACTGAATAACACCAGGAATAGCGAAGTAGGCATTATAGTCGCCGCCGCCATATCCTTTGGTTGTTCCCCATTTACCAACGCCGGAAGCACCCAGTTTAGCAAAGCCGGCATTCAAGGCATCAAAGCCACCGGCAGCATTCAAAGCAATAAAGCCGACGATGATAATACCAGCCGCCAACAAGATACATTGTAGCGTATCCACGTAGGCCACAGCGCGTAGGCCGCCGGTGCCGACATAGATAAGCACGACCAGCGACAGGACCCACATACCAACATTCACGGAAATGAGATTGTCGGTCAAAACGTTGAACAAGAAGCCGGAGGCTCCCAGTTGCACGCCGAGGTACGGGATCGAAAACAGCAACGCCACAAGCACGGTGAGAATCCGGATGCCATCACCTTGGAAGTAATCCGAAAGCATTTCACCCGGTGTGACATAACCGAACCGCTTGCCGAGCATCCACTGGCGTTTCAAAAACATAACGCCGGTAAATGGAATTGTTATCGTATAGAAAGACGCATAGGCATATTGGAACCCGTCACGATAGACGAGACCCGGATGTCCCATAAAAGTCCAACCCGAAAACGATGTTGCCGTCGCCGCAAGGACGAACACCCACATCGATATTTGCCGACCGGCGATAAAGTAATCACCCGCCGTCTTTGCCATTCGCGCACATTTTACGCCCCAGAAAATACAATAGGCCCAATAAAGCACGACGAAGGTAAAGAGCCACATTACTTTTGCACTCACCTTAAAACCCTCCTAATTGTGAAGCACTCCAACCGGATCATCCCTGTAAAAATAACCCGATCAAACACGATATAAGTTCACAAAGTGGGTTCAGGGGTCAATGAACTATTGTTGTTTAGGGGGTTTTCTTGTAAATATTCGACATCTTTGGAATGTAAAGTTGTAAATTTGAAAATTTACGAAGGGTCTTTAGGGATGGCGCGAAGACCGCGGCTAGGGGCAAAAATCCGCAGATTGCGGGGGGAACGGAACATGACGCAAACGCAACTTGCGCAGCGGCTCATGATTTCAGCGAGCTATTTAAATCTCATAGAACACAATCAAAGATCTGTCACAGTTCCGCTTTTGTTCAAATTGGGCGAAGTGCTCGATATCGATTTACAAGCTCTTTCGCAGGATGACGAATCGCAAGTTTTAGCTGAATTAATGGAGATTTTGAGTGATCCATTGTTCACCGCCGATGAGGCTTCGAGTGATTTAACCCGTGAGGATCTCAATGAGTTGGTCGCCCAATCACCGGTTGCCAGCCAGACGATATTAAAGGTCTATCGCGCCTACCAAAAAGCGCGCGACGATATTCAGTATCTTGGCGAACGTTTGTCAGAAGATTCCCTTTATTCGGCTTCGGCCCATGAATTACGGACGGTTCTGACATCGATCCGTTCGTTTGCAGAAATTCTCCACGACAATACAAACATTCCCGAAGAAGATCGTCAAAAATTTCTTGGCATTATGGTGAAGGAGAGCGAAGGGCTCTCGCAAAATATCGATACCTTGATGAGTTTCGTTTCCGCTGAAGGGGTCAACCGTTCGGTCGGTACGCGCCCGCCGTTGGATGAAGTGAACGATTTTCTGCAAAGCCACCGCAACTATTTC
>PVBE012556926.1_pt1 | contig 18712 bp, 20 predicted proteins | sample 1631181 | NCBI WGS metagenome assembly PVBE01 (sample SAMN08397723, study PRJNA350692) | Marine metagenome, whole genome shotgun sequencing project. | isolation source: water | place: Pacific Ocean | collected 2012-04
GCGGTTCATGGGAAGGCGCGGGTCGGAAATCACCGCAGAGAAGAAGATGTTCCCCTTCCAGGTCACCGGGGGGTCAGGTTCCCACCATGCTTGTTCGGGATTACCTTTACTTCCTTGCCTTCCATGACGGCGACGACCGAATTTGTCGTGCCCAGATCGATTCCGATGATTTTGCTCATTTCAATCTCCTTGCAGGGTTTGTCCGGGGTATCAAACGCAAAGCATATGCCAATCAGACCCAACATATCGATTTTAAGTAGTTGAAATCCAATATGTTACAATCGCCAAGGCTGCCCCCTTCCAGAAATGCGTGCCAGAGTGTCAGAGGAGACTGTCAGCCCGGGCCGGGATATGGTCGATAACCAAGAAGAATGATCGCGCGAATCATCTTCGGAAACCGGTTTGCCTGGCTCAAATTCGGGCTGGCGCTGGGAATCGTCACACTGCTCTCCCGCCAGGCGGAGTGGTATTACAGCGAGAACAACCCGTCGATCGGGGCGATCCGGGAGGCTCCCGATCGTCATGAGGGCAAAAAGATATACCTGCCCGTCCGAAAGATCGAAGAGGCGGAAGAAGGGACTTTCCTCCTCGTGGACGATCGCATTCCGATCCGGGTACGCGCCCCGGGGACCTGGACCGCGGGAGAATATGTCGTGGTGCACGGGACCGCGCGCGGGGGGGAGATCGAAGCGGGAAAGGTCCGTCGCATTCCCGGGTATCCGTGGAAACGGGGACTGGTCTACGGCTTTTCCGTCCTGGTCATGGCCGCGATCCTGGTCGGCCTGCTGAGACACATGGATCTCCGAAAGGGAATTTTCCTTCCGAGAAACTGATGGCCGATATCGCGACCCACTACCTGATCGCCCGCGTTCCGACGAGCCGGTTCGCGAAGCCTCTCCAGGCCGCGGTCCTGCTCGGCACCGTCCTTCCCGACATCCTTTCCCACGGCATGGACCTGCTCCTCGAATCGCCGCACTACTACGTGACGCCTTCCCACTCGATCCTGGGAACTCTTTTCTACACGTACCTGGTCGCCTTCCTCTTCGAAGAAAAAATCCGGGGCCGCGCGTGGGGGATGATCTGGGTGGGGGCGCTCCTGCACGTCCTCCTCGATCTCTGCAAGGAGAACATGGGAGCGGGAATCCTCGCGATCCTGTCCCCGTTTTCCGTGAAGAGATTCGGCTTCGAGTTGTACGACCCGTACTCCTGGATCGGAACGGTTCCGATCGCCTTCGGACTGGTCCTGCTCTGGGAACTCGCGGTGCGAAAGAGAGGCCACCGTGTTTGGGAATAAGTTCTACCACGTCAAGGTTCTCGGAAGCCTGGGGCTCTTCCTGGGGCTTTGCGTCTACGGCTACCGGCAGGGGCGATGGATCAATCCCGACCCGGTCCGCGCCTCCGTGATCCAACCCGGGTATGACGGGAAGGAACTCTGGATTCCCGGAACGACCATCCTCCGCATGGAAAAGGAGGGGTTCGTCTTCCGACAGAAGAAGCGCGAAATCCAGGTTCGGGGGAAGCGGGACTGGATGCGAAAGGGCATGACGATCGAGATGACCGGAATCTACTCGGCGGATCCCCCGACGCTCAGGCTCATCGACGCGCGCCGGGTGACGATGCCGGGATGGTGGTGGATCATCTTCGCGGGATCGATCGTGACGCTCGGGGGAGTCCTCCTGCTGTTCCTCCGCCGGTTCCGCATTCGCCGCGCGTCGTGGGAGGCGAAATGGCCGACCTCCTGACCCATGTTGCGGTGGCAAACCTTTGCGGGAAAGCGACGAAAGAGAGCCGGGTCCGCGCGGTCTTCCTCGTCGGAACGTGCGTCCCGGACATCACGTACAAGGGGTTGCTCCTTTTCGCCGACTCGCCGACATGGCTGGCCGAACCGAGCCACGCCCCCCTGCCCCTCCTGGCTCTCTGTTACGGGCTGGCGATGCTCTTCGCGGAGAGCTTCCGAAAACAGGCGTTCGGCGCGCTTTACCTGGGGGGACTTCTCCACATCCTCATCGATCTCGGGAAAAGCTACTTCGGCCAGGGGGTCATTCTCCTCGCCTTCCCCTTTTCCATGGAGAGGTATGAACTCGGCCTCTACCGCCCCGAGCAGGCGGTCTACATGATGGCGGGAGCGGCGGTTCTCTTCCTGGCGACCGAACTCGTTTTCCGAAGAACAAGACAGCTCTGACCCGGGATCCCGACAGCTTGACGGTCGCTCCCCGCCCCGATATCCTCGACCCAGGAGAACCTGCCATGCATTCGTATCCCCTGCTCGTAGCTCAAGACGCCGACTATGCCATCTGCATCTCGCAGGAAAATCTTCCCGACCATGGAGAACTCCTGAACTTCTTCTACGACGCGGAGGCGGAGTACTTTCTCCAGGAACTCTCATCCGATCCGGGGAACCTGGAAACGATGGGCATCGTCCTGATGGATGCAACGCCCTGGATCCAGGCCAATGCGATATCGCCGTCGGACCTCTTCCAACTCCTGGCCGACGAACTGGTTTCCGGACACGTTCTTCTCGTGCGCCACGTACCCGTATACGAAGGGGTGGGGGTTCTCCAGGAGGCTCCCGAGCCTGAACCGCCCCCGCCGCCTCCCGCTTCCGAGACCTCGACAGAAACGACGCGGTGCTCGGCGGAATCGATCACGATCAAGTGCGGCCACTTCTCCAAGAGAAACTACCAGTTGAAAATCGAGAAGGACGTCCGGCCGGAAACCGACACGATCCGCGTGGTCTCCGGCCGGACGATGAACGATTCGGACGAGATGGAAATCGAGATCGAGGGCACCTGCGAAGAGGGCCACGGGGGATGCATCGAATCGTCTGGCGACTCGGAAAATCTCGACCGTCCCAATACCGGCCTCTACTGCCCCTCGATCGAGGTCCGTGGTAGTGGTGTCACCGTAGAGCAACCGGGACCGCTGAAAGTCAAACTGCCTTCCCGGAAAGGAACCTACCCTTCCGAGGACTTCGTCGACTTCTTCAAGAAGATGATCGTTCCGAACAAGTTCACGCCAGAGACGTATCACGTCAAGGCGAAGGTCTGCGGCAGGACGGAAAACATCAAGAAGGCGAAGATCGAGGCCGTCCCGAAAGCGGGATGGAGCGGGTCGGTCTCCATGGGATATTCCCACTCCACCCACAAGGACAGCAACTTCAACCAGAACCAGGGGTACAAGAATCTCAAGAAACAGGGAAGCTGGACCCTCTCCGGGGACATCAAGGCCTTCTACAACGAGAATGAATGGAAACTGGGGGCCTCCGGAAAACAGGACGCCGACGGGAACGTCATCACGAAGGGACTTTTCGACGGCGCCCAGAAGGTCCTGGACACCATTTGCCCGCTCTTCGGGGAGATCAAGACCACCTACGGAGATATCACGCTCAAATGGCCGAATCTTTCGATCGGCGGCGGGATGGAAGCGATCGAAAACAAGGAGGATCCCCAGATCGGATGGAAGGGGAATATCAAGGTTGGATTCTCCCCCCTCCTCGGCGCCACTTTCAAGGTCGACATCCTGAACATCCTCATCAGCATGGCCGGGAACCTCGCGGGGGGACCCGCTCTCGCCAAAGTCCTGATCAAGATGAGGGAATATGCGGCCGCGCCCATCAAGGACAGTTCCTACACCGGTGCTGCCGCCACGATCGGCATCGATTTCAGCGTGGGGACGACGATTTCCGGGGGCCTGGAGTGGACGACCGAGGATGGGAAAAAGTGGGACGTCGACGGGAAAGTCGACAACAAGATCGAGATCAAAATAGAGGGATACGCCTCGGCGGAAATAAAGGCGTTCATCGTGAGCGCCGGGGCCGGCGCCTCCATGGGAGCGAAGAGCGCGTTCGGAGTGGAACTTAAAGCGGAGAGCAAGGACGATCAGCCTTCCGCGTACGGGAAACTCTACTTCTCCGGGATCACCCTCTACTACACCTATTACTACGAGGTCACCCGCTCGGGGACCACGAACTCCCGCAGGGGTGCCCCCCCGCCCATCGACGCGAAGGTCAACCTGCAGGAGAAGCACGAGAACAAGTTTGTCTGGGTAAAACCCTCCAGCGTCCGGTGGCCCGCATCCTCCGCCAAGCTGGCGCTTTGATGGGAAGAGCATGCTGACTGGAAAACCGTTCTTCATGGTGGGCATCGACGTTTCCGGGTGCGTCTACGATATCCGGATCAACGACATCACCGTCCTCGCAAGCCTGGACGGGCTTCCCGTCACCGTGAACCTCCCGGTGAACGAATCGATGATCACCGGAAGGAACCGGTTGAGCGTGATCCTCCACCCCCTGCCCGGGGAGGAGGAGATTTCCGGTTCCGCGGAAGTGACCGCCACCCTGCTCAACCGCCAGAGCGGCACGCCGAGGGAATCCAACCTTCGCGTTGCGGACATCCGCTACCGCCACGGACCGACCGAACCGGAGGACCGGGTAAAGGAAAGTTCCCCGGAAGGCGCCGTCGACTCCACCGGGGGATTCGCCGAGTCCCCCTTCGGAGACGTCACCGTCGGCGCCGTCGAGACGATCGCCTCGCCGGACGGGAAGCAGGTCATCGTACAGAGGGAGATCGAACTGGACACTTCCCTCCCCCGCTGGTCCTGGACCGACAGCGACCTGATCCCGGCGACGGACGAGACCCGGAACGAACTGGTCCAGGAATACCTCAGGATCCGGGACATGTTGAAGGCGGGGAACGTGAGTGGAATGTTGGCGCCACTCTTCTCGGAACGGACCCGGGAACTGGCGACCGCCTACTACACCCCGGAAACCGAGATGGCTCCCTCGGACCTGGAAGAGATCGGCGGGGACCCGGATTACGAAATCAGCGACATGTACGAAGACCGGGCGCTCTTCCGCGTCCTGGGGGAGGGAAAGCTCGCCAAGCTTCTTTTCTGGAACGGCGCTCCCCTGATCGGGTTCAATCACAAGACGGAAGAGATGAGCCGGGACTTCGACATCACGTTCCGCAAATCCGGCGAAAGCTGGATCATCACGAGGTAGAACGCAGGAGGCTGAAAATGGCTGCGAAACCGTGCCCCTTTTGCAAAGAGGAAATCCAGGAAGAGGCTGTCCTCTGCCGGTTCTGCAAGACCGACCTTCGGGAGGAGGAGACCGCCGTCCGGGCGCCCGCGGCGCCCCCGAAGAAAAGCAACTCCACGATGATCATCGTGATCGTCTGCTGCGTCCTGACCCTCCCCTGCCTGGTCGGGGCAGGCGCGGTGTTTTTTTTCACGGTCTCCCCGGGCAAGGATGACCATCATAAGCAAATCGTGACCCGGTCTATACTCGAAAATGTGGATTTAACGATCCAGGAGTTTAAGATGGACCACGGGAGGTATCCCGACCATCTCGAAGACCTTCTTCAACGTCCCGGGTATGTTGCCAAGGAAGAGTGGAACGGGCCTTACATGCGCAAGCCCGCAAGGGACGGATGGGGAAGGGACATGCACTACGACGTTCCCGGGCCGGGAGGCCGGCCGTACCATCTCTACTCCCTCGGGGCGGACGACCTGCCGGGGGGGGAGGAGTCCAACGCCGATATCTCCAATATCGAGGAGGACGTGAAGGTCCCCTGGATCCGGTAAAACGAAATTCGATTCGGATATCTCCAGTTCCGACATCACGTGGCAGAATGCCCCCGGTTTAGAACAAAGGAAGGATAGCGATGGCGACGAAACCGTGTCCTTACTGCAAAGAGGAAATCCAGGCCGAGGCGGTCCTCTGCCGGTTCTGCAAGACCGACTTTCGGGAGCAGGAGACCGCCGTCCGAGCGCCCGCGGTGCCCCCGAAGAAAAGCAACTCCACGATGATCATCGTGATCGTCATCTGCGCCGTCCTGGGCCTCTGCGTGGTGGGCGGAATCTTGGCGGCGATGCTCCTCCCCGCCATCGCGCGTGCGACGCGGAACGCGCGGGTGACCAACTGCGCGAACAACCTCTCCCAACTCTGGAAGATGCAGAACAACTACATGGTCCAGTATGGAGGGTCGCGCAAGTTGTTGCCGACAGAGACGGGCGGGGACTTCTGGACGAAGCTGTCCGACCCGGAAATCGGGATAATCGACTCATCGCTTTCGGAAATCTACCATTGCCCCCTCGAGGAAGTGTCCTACCCGGGCGGAACCGATTACCGCGGTCCGGCCTGGAACGTGAACAAGTTCAAGGACGGGGATCCGGTCGGGGCGGACAAGGTGACCAACCACAGCGACGACGGTTCGGAAGGGGGAAACGTGCTCCGGAAATCGGGAGACGTCCAGACGGTGGGCTCCAATGACGCCCTGTGGACGTATGCGGCGACCAAGACCAACTAGACCGCCTCTTCCCGGATCGGCTTGTCGCGCTGGACGACAAGCCGCTTCTTCCATCGCCGGTCGTTCGTCTTCGGATGGTCCCGGCGCATGTGCACCCCGCGGCTCTCCTTCCGGTAAAGAGCGCTCTCGGTCACCAGTCTCGCGAGCGTGATCAGGTTCTGCAGTTCCCACGCTTCGGGGGAATCGAAGTTCCGGTCGAGAACATACCCTGACCAGAAACGGATCGAGTCGAGCGCATATTTCAGTCCGGCCGCATCCCGCTCGACCCCCACGTTTCGCCACATGAGACTTCGAAGCGAGTTCCGCAGGTCGTCGATATCGAGTTCCCGGCCGGCATGGATCCGCCCGCGATGTTGCAGTGAAATTTTCGGAACCGGCTTCGAAGCCTCCGCCGCCGCAAGCGCGCCCGCCCTCTGTCCGAAGACGACGCATTCCAGCAGGGAGTTGGACGCGAGCCGGTTCGCCCCGTGGAAGCCGGAAGAGGCGCACTCTCCGCAGGCGAAAAGATTGCGCACGGAAGTCCGGCCGAAACTGTCGATCCGGATGCCACCAATCATGTAGTGCGCACTCGGACGCACCGGGATCAGGTCCTTCGTCAACTTCAGGTTGTACGTATCGGCCACCTTCGCCAGGCCCGGGAAACGCTGGCGAACCCTCTTCACCTTCCGCACATCGAGATAGACCTGGGTGTCCTTCGTACGAAGCATGTGATCGAGGATCGCCCGGGACACAACGTCCCGCGGCGCCAGGTCCTCCATGGGGTGATACTCTTTCATGAAGGCGCGACCCTTCCGGTCCCGAAGCACGCCGCCCTCTCCCCGGACCGCCTCGGTGATCAGCGCGCGACTAGCCCCCGCCAGGTAAAGGGTCGTCGGATGAAACTGGAAGAACTCGAGATCCACCAGTTCCGCCCCGGCGCGCCAGGCCAGCGAGATACCGTCCCCCGTCGCCACCGCTGGATTTGTCGTTTCCCGGTAGAGTTGCCCCGCGCCACCTGTCGCCAGGATGGTGGTCCGCGCACGGATCCAGTGCAGGCCCTTCTCTTCCGACCAGGTCACGGCACCCACACAGGCAGAACGGTGGGTGACCAGGTCGAGCACGAACGTGTCCGGAAGAATGCCCACGTTCTCGGCCTTGCCCGCCCGCTTCAGAAGAGTGGTCGACAGCATCGCCCCGGTACGGTCCCCCTTGTGAAGAATCCGTGCACGCGAGTGCCCCCCTTCCATCGCGAGAGAAAACTTCCGCCCCTCCCGGTCAAAAGGAGTCCTCCACTTGATCAATTCCCGAACCCGGTCTGCTCCTTCGCGAACCACGATCTCGACCATGCCGGGATCGGCGAGACCACAACTGACCCGCATCGTATCCTCAATGTGAGATTCAAACGAATCCTGCTCGGTGAGTGCCGCGGCAATCCCGCCCTGGGCATAGTAGGAATTGCTCTCCTGCTTTTCCGCCTTCGTCACCATGAGAACCCGTCTCTGGCGGGAAGCTTCAATCGCGGCCCGGAGCGCGGCCAGTCCACTCCCGACGATGAGAACGTCCGTTTCCTGCGAGGGGAGTTTTCGAAGATCGAAGGGGGCCAGGTACCGGAGGGTCATTTTCCCTGGGCCTGCTCGCCGAGGTAGAGCGTCCCGTTGCGATGACAAACCAGGAGTGACTTGATCACGTCGTCGTCGAACTCTTTTCCTCCGCGGGCGGCCATGTCTTTCAGGACATCCTTCACCTGCAGACCCTCGCCGCCGACCCCGCCGCGGTGGCACTCGTCGTCGAAGGCGTTGGCGACGATCAGGATGCGGGCCAGAAGGGAAATTTCTTCGTTCGTGACCTTGTAGGGAAAGCCCGACCCGTCAGCGCGCTCGTGGTGGTGTCGCACGATCGGAACGACCGCCTCCATCCCCTCGATCTGCCCGATGATCTTTTCGCCGGCGTAGACGTGCTGGTCGCGGATCTGATCCTTCTTCACCCCGATCAGGGAATGATGCACCGCCAGTTTTCCCACGTCGTGCAGGAGGGCAGCCAGGTGAAGATGGTAGAGCTGTTCCGGGGCGAGTTTCAACTGCCGGCCCATGGCCGAACAGTACTCCGCCACCCGCTCCGAATGGCCCTTGTTCCTCGTGTCGAAGATCTCCATCGCGGTCACGAGCGCCTTCACCGTGCGGACGAAGCCGGCCCGGTTTTTTTCCACGACGCGATGTCCCGCCATGAAGAGGGAAAACTGGAGGGCGCCCTCCGCGGTGATCTCGAGATCCGCCTGGTCGAACGGTTCTTCCGTTTCGCTCGAATGAAAATAAAGAACCCCCTCCACCTTCTCCCGGTAAAGGATGGGGGCACAGATCACGGACTTGATCTTGTTCAAAACGATCGACTCGGAGAGGGCGAAGCGGTCGTCCACGGTCGCGTCCGAGGTGAGGAGCGGGACGCCGGAGGAGAGCACGCGCTTGAAGATGGTCCGGCTGACGACCCGTTCTCCCGGGGATCCCTTTTCGAAGAGGACCTTCGCCTCCATCTTGTCGGTCGCCGGGTCGCGCAGGAAGAGGGTTCCCTCCCCGGCGCGGATGCTCGTCCCGATGAAATCGACCGCCTGGTCGAGAAACTTGTCGATCCCTTCTTCTCCCTGGAGAATCCGGCTGAGGTCCCCGGAAAACTGCAGGTACTTCGACCTCTGAAGGACGCCTTCCTTGACCTCCCCCCCCGAGACCCCCAGGTCAAGTTCGAGGGTTCTCGACTCGATGTCGGCGCCATCCTCCTCCCCATCCGTGAAAAGATCCGACGCCTCCCGGAGGGCGGCCTCGGCGTCCTTGTCCTCGAAGACGAGGATGGTCGTGCCGATGAGAAGTTCGTCCCGCACCTTGAGAACCTCCTCGTCAATGCGCTGGCTGTTCACGAAGGTGCCGTTGGTGGAGACCAGGTCGCGGACGAAGCAGAGTTCGCCGATGCGGAAGATTTCCGAATGCTTCCGGGAGACGCCCTGATCGAGGATTTGGATGGTCTGATTCTCATCGCGGCCGAGGGTGATCACCTCGTCCATGATCTCGAAGATCTTTCCCTTGTGCGGTCCCGTTTTTACGCGGATATAGGGCATTCTCGGCTTCGATAATAGAGGTGTAATCATGATATCGTCGGGAGAAACCGGGTCAAGCGAAAGGGGCTACCCGGAGACGATCCGGCCATCCACGAGATGGAGGATGCGCCGTGCCAGGGAGGCAACCGTTTTGTCGTGGGTCACGATGACGAAGGTCTTCCCGGTCTCGCGGGAAAGGCGGACGATGAGGTCCTGGATTTCACGGGCGGTGGCCGCGTCGAGGTTCCCGGTCGGTTCGTCGCAGAAGACGACGTCCGGGTCGCCGATCAGCGCGCGGGCGATCGCGACGCGCTGACATTCCCCTCCGGAAAGCTGGTGGGGAAAATGGTGCATCCGTTCCCCCAGCCCGAGATCGGCCAGGAGTTCGCTGGTCCGTTTCCGGGAGCGCCCCCGCGCGCCGAGCCATCCCCCCACCGTGTGGCGGATCATCAGCGGCAGGATCGTGTTTTCGAACGCGTTCAACTCCGGGAGAAGGTGGTAATGCTGGAAGACGAACCCGAACCCGGAATTTCGCACCATGACCTGCGCGGCCCCGTTCATCGACGAGAGAGGCTTGTCCCGGAAAACGGCCTCTCCGGACGTGGGACGATCGAGAAATCCCATGATATGAAGCAGCGTGGATTTGCCGCTCCCCGACGGTCCGACGATCGAGACGATTTCGCCTTCTTCGATCTCCAGCGAGACGCCTTTCAACACCCGGAGCGTGGAATCCCCGCTCGGGTAATCTTTTACGATCGAGTCAACGCCCAGAAACATGTCCGCCCCTATTCCCGGATGGCTTCGATCGGGTCGGCCTTTGCCGCCCGGATCGCCGGGTAGATGGAAAAAACGAAACTGACCGCCAGCGTCATCACCACGATCAGCGAAATGGTCGTGGTATCGACGAAGACGGGGATGCGATCGAGGTAATAGACGTCCCCCTTGAAAAGTTCCAGCCCCGGCCATACCGGGGAGGGAGAGAGGAAGACCACCGGAAGGGAAATCCCGAGAAGTTGAACCAGGCCGACGAGGAGACCGAAGAAAGAAATCCCCGCGCCGAAACCGAGGAGAGACCATCCCCTCCCGTCCCGCCGGCGTCGAAGCCGTTCGCGGAGAAGAACGAGAAGAACGGGAAGGAGGCCGACCACGAGCGAAATCCAGAGACGGGCCGGATGGCCCACCTCGGGGTGGTCGTCGGCCAGCGCGAAGGTACAGTTCTCGTGCGGATCAAGCCACGCGAGGAAAAACCACGTTCCCAACCCGATCAGGAGGCCGGAAGCGATTCCGATCGGAAGCGCAAAGACCCGGTTTTTCATGTAGAAAGTCACCCAGATGGCGACGAGCCCGACAAGCCCGGTCGACAGGAACGACACCGACAGGAGGGCAATCCCGCGCGGCAGTTGGTTGAATTCCCGGGAACCGATCTCGACGAAGTCCGCGATTTCGTTCGCGTTGAAGGAGAAGGAGAGCCCGAGGGCGATCCCGATCAGCGAACCGACCAGGCCGCAGAACATTCCCGAGAGAAGGAAGACCATGATGATGCCACCGGGGGAAGCGCCGAGCGCGCGCATGATCCCGATCTCCCGTGTCTTCGCCCGGACGACGAGCGTGTAGATCGCCATGATGTTGAAGCCGGCCACGATGATGATGAAGAAGAGGACGATGATCTGGATCCCCTTCTCGATGGAAACCGCCTGGAGGAGGATCGCCTTCGCCTCTTCCCAGGTTCTCGTCTGGAAACGACCGCACCTTCCGGACAGGTGGTATTCCTCGTAGCAGGGGCGATGCCCCCGCTCTTCGCCGAACCCGTGAAGCGCGTCGACGATTTTCGCGCGGACGCTTTCGATCTCCCCGTCGTAATCCTCCAGCGTGATCGCGATCGTCGTGATCGCCCCCTTCAGTTTCAGGAAGGATTGGGCGTCGGAGAGGTCCATGACAAGGAAGCTGTGATCATACTCCGCCATGCCCGATTTGAATTCGCCGACGCTCTGGAATTCCTGGTGGAAGGGACCGCCCTCGTACCGGACGGTCATCAGGTGAAAGCCGCTGAAGCCCCAGACCGGAAATTCCTGCCCCCGCACGACGCCGCGCGGAACCTCGGTCCGAACGCCGTCCTGCGACGGGTTCGATTTGAAATCGAAATGTTCCTTTCCTCCCGCCTTGAAGTAGCTCTCCAGTTGCGAAACGCCCCGCTCCTGTTCCGGCTCGATCCCGAGAAAGGTGACTTCCTTGTAAGTGTTCCGGAACTGCAGCCAGGCTTTCCACTCGACGCGGGGGGAACAGCCCTTTACTCCGGGAATCTCCCGGATGCGGCCGCACAACACGTCGTAGTCGCGGATGAATACGTTCGGCGTTGCGGGGATCACGACCAGGTCGGCCTGCATTCCGCGGATCCGCGTGCGCAGGTCGCGGGAAAAGCCCCCCATGACGGAGGTGACCACGATCATCACCATGATCCCGATGGCAACGCCCGCGATGGAGAAATAGATGATCCGGTGGGAGCGGAGGTACCTCAGGGCCATGAAATACTTGTACACCTACTTCTCGACGTCGTCCGTTTCGGCTTCCCGCATCTGGGGGAAGAGGATGACTTCCCGGATGGAGGGGTTGTTCGTCAGGAGCATCACGAGGCGGTCGACCCCGATCCCGATGCCGCCCGTGGGGGGCATGCCGTGCTCCATGGCGAGAAGGAAGTCCTCGTCCACTTTCCCCTTTTCGACAACCTCCTCGCCCTCCTGCTCCATCAACCGGCGGCGCTGTTCCTCCGGATCGTTGAGCTCCGTGTAGGCGTTGGCGAGTTCCATGCCCGCCATGTAGGCTTCGAACCGGTCGGCGAATCCCGGGCGGTCGGGAACCTGTCGACAAAGCGGCGACATCTCGATCGGCTGTCCAGTGACGAAGGTCGCGTCTTGAAGTTCCGGCTCGATCACCTCGCCGAAGACCTCGTCCACCAGTTTCGCGAGGTCCATTTCCTTCGTGTCGACGCCCCGTTCCCGGAGGATTCCGCGGAGTTGTTCCCCGTTCGCGGGATCGATTTCTTTTTCCCGGAAAAGATCCAGGAAGTCCCGGCGCGGCCACGGCGGGGTGACGTCGATTGTCTTCTCCCCGAACGTGAGCTTCGTGTCGCCGGTGATTTCCTTCGCCAGGGAGGCGACAAGGCTTTCGGTCAGTTCCATCATCGTGCGCAGGTCGCCGAGCGCGTGGTAGAGTTCGAGGAGCGTGAATTCCGGGTTGTGGGAGGTGTCGATCCCCTCGTTCCGGAAGACCCGGCCGATCTCATACACCTTTTCGAAGCCGCCGACGATGAGCTTCTTGAGCGGGATTTCAAGCGCGATGCGCATGTAGAGATCGCGGTCGAGCGCGTTGTGGTGGGTGATGAAAGGACGCGCCGCCGCGCCGCCGGGAATCGAATGGAGCATCGGCGTTTCGACCTCCAGGTAGCCCCGGTCGTCGAGGAAGCGGCGCATCTTCGAGAGGATGTTCGCGCGGTTCTTGAAGGTGTCCATGACCTTCGGATTGGCGATCAGGTCGAGGTAGCGCCGGCGGTAGCGCAGTTCCGGATCGGTGAAGCCGTGCCATTTTTCGGGCAGGGGGCGAAGCGCCTTGCAGAGAAGCGTGAAGTCGGTCGCGAAGATCGAGATCTCGCCCGTCTTCGTTTTCCCGAGCGTTCCGGTCACGCCGATCCAGTCGGCGTTTCCCGCGAGCTTGAAGAGGGGCCACTTCTCGGGCAGGTTGTCCTTGCGGGCGTAGACCTGGATCTTGCCGGTCCAGTCGCGCAGGTCGAGGAAGGCGGCCTTTCCGAAACTGCGATGGGCGGTGACCCGTCCGGCGACGGTGAAGAGTTTCTCTTCCGGTTCCTTCCCGAAGGCGTCCACGACCTCCCGGATCGGGCTGTTCCCGTCGAACCGGGCGCCCCAGGGGGAGACCCCCGCCTCGCGGATGGCGTCCAGTTTCTTCGTTCTCTCTTCGAATTCGGTGCTCATCAGCCCCGGATCCTACTCCATGACCCCAAAAAGTCAAGGATGCCCCAATTCATCCCTTTTACGTCAAAGACTTTGACGTAAACGGGGTGAGTTGAGCCGGCAGGGGAGAATCGGTAGACTGGCCGGGTGAAGTACAGCTATTCGCGAGAACGGCGCCTGACCCGCAAGGCGGACATCGATCTTGCATACAGGAATGGAAAGCGGGTCATGCGCGGGAGGGTCCGTTTCTTCTTTCGGCGGAACGATCTGGACGTTTCCCGGCTCGCGATCAGCGTCCCGAACAAGGTGGGCAACGCGGTGGAGCGAAACCGGTGGAAGCGGTTGATCCGGGAAGCGTTCCGCCTTCACCCGGAGATCGGACCGGGGCTGGACATCCTGGTCGTTCCCCTGCGTCCGCCGGAGAATACCCGACGGCAGGAAGTGGAAGCGCTCCTTCTCGAGTCGGTCAGCGCGGCGCGATGAAGTACCTGCTGATCGTCCCGATCCGGATCTACCAGGCGACCGTTTCGCACGTTCTTCCCGCCTCGTGCCGGTATTGGCCGACCTGTTCGGAATATGGGCTGGAGGCGCTTCGGAGACACGGATTTTTCCGGGGATCCTGGTTGACGACGAAACGGTTGCTTCGATGTGCTCCATGGGGGGGGTGGGGGCACGACCCGGTGCCGGATTAGGAGTCCTACTTCTTCTCCACGAAGTAGAGGATCACCTGGATCTTCTTCGTGTCCTGGTTCTCCCTGCGCGACTTCTTTTCGCCCTGTTTAAACAGATCTTTCCCTTCCTCTTCCGCTCCATCTTTCTCTTCCACTCCCTTCCGTTTGTTTTCGGCGCCGCTACCTTTCGGAACATTTTCCAGAGAGGGAGATTTCTCTTCCGGGGCCTTCCCGCTGCCGCTCCGCGGTTCATTCTTGGTGGTCTGCAATTCCTTCTCGATCTGCGGTTCCTCCTTGTCGTGACTCCGGTCACGGGGAAGGAGCGCAAGCCTTTCATCCTTTTCCTGGTTCCCTTCCCTTTCCTCTGCCAGGCGCTTCTCCTTCTGCCGAACCAGCCGATCCATGAGGCTCTGTTGCCGGAAGCGCGTGTAACCGTCCGCCATTACGATGACGTCGTCTCCTTCGCCCAGTTTCGCCTGCAGGTCGGCGAGTTGTTCCGGCATCAGTTCCACGAGGAGACAGTTCTTCCGGGCGAAAGGACTCTCATCCCACGCGCCGGCCCCGGGAACGAAGGAGATCTTCTGCCCGCGAAGGCTCTTCTCGAGTTCCGCGCGAAAAGCCGGGATGTCGGAAGACTGTACCGTGATGAACCGGGCACGGGGAGAACCCAGCCCCCGGTAGGATTTCGATCTCCCGGAGAACCGTTGCGTCTCCCTCAGGGACTGGTCGGAAATACCACCACTCTTTTTCGCATTCCTGTCGAGCTTCTCCCCTCCGGACGCAAAGTTCATGCTGTCCGCCCCCCCGGGAGGTCGCTTGGGTTCCATCGCGATCGTAGCGGGAACATCCGCGGTCTCCGTCGACGGTTCGACCGACTCTCGCGGGAGAGAGGAGATATAGACCACGTTCACCGCAACGAAAAGAACAGCGGCGGCGCTCAGGGCCGATTCGATCCAGGACCACTTTCGCCGGGGAAACGAATGCACCTTTCCGCCACCCGCGCTCCCGGAGATCTCCTTCCGGACGCCCTCTGAAATGGAAGCGGGCGCCGGGTGTTCCGGCAGGGATTTCACCGCCCCGACCAGGTCGCGCAATTCTTCCAGTTCCCGCCGACAGGACTTGCAGGCCGGAAGGTGCTTCTCCACCTCCGCCCGTTCGTCCGAAGTGAGCTCGCCGTCGAGCCACCCGGTCAGCAGTTCCCTGTTCCATTCGCAACTCATAATCTTATGACGCTTCCTCTCTCCGGGAAGTTCCCGAAAATTGTTCCCATTTCTCCTTCATTTGAAGGCGGGCGCGGTGAAGCCGGGAACGGACGGTTCCCTTGGGAATCTCCAGGATCTCCGCGATCTCGTCGTAGGAGAGGTCCTTGAGGTCCTTCAGAACGATGATCTTCCGATCCTCCTCCCCGAGAAGGGCCAGGACCCGGTGGACCTGCATCTCTTTTTCGTCGGCCTCGATCGGGGCGGAGGGATCCGCCTCGTACCCGGGATCGACGCCCCCCTCCCCCTCTTCCGCGTGAATGCTGACCGCCCGGTGCCGCCCCATTTCCCGGTGCTGACTCACGCCCTGGTTGAAGGCGATCCGGTACATCCAGGTGGTGAAGGAGGAATCGCCCTTGAACTTCCCGATGTTTTTCCACGCGTTGATAAAGGCGCGCTGGGTGACGTCCTGGGCGTCGTCCCAGTTGGAACGAAAGCGATAAACCGAGTTGAAGACCCGCTCCTGGTGTCGTTGGACGAGTTCGTTGAAGGCGTCCTGGTTTCCGTCCTGCGAAAGCCGGACCAGTTCCCGGTCGGGCAGGTCCTTCATCGCCGCCTCAGTCGCGCACGCATCGGAACCCCGTGTCGGGATGGGTTACCATCGGAGGATCGAGGAGCCGGTTGGAACAGCGAAGGGCTTCCTTGGACGTCATAAAGGAACCGCCCTTCAGGACCATCATCTCCACCTTCTTCCCTTCCTCCTCCACGACGACCTTCGTCGAGGTCCATTCCCAGACGTTCCCGGCAAGGTCGTACAGGTCGAGTTCCCCTTTCCCGGCGGGGAAGGAACCGACGGAAAGCGGTCCGGGGCGCCGCGTCTTGTACCGGTGCCAGTACTCGGCGGAATTCGCGAGGTAGTCGTCCGCCCCCGGGGGCGGGAACTCGTCGCCCCAGGGCCAGGTCCCGCTCATCCGAAAACGGGCGGCCTTCTCCCACTCGTCTGCGGTCGGCAACCTTTTGCCGGCCCACCGGGCGTACGCCGCGGCGTCGGCATGACTCACGAAAGTGACCGGATGTTTTCCACGCCCCTTCGGAGGCATCCGACGATTCCATCCGGCGACGGAGGGGGGCGCCGGGTGATCCGGCCGGGAGAGCAGGAAGGCGGCGTAATCCTCGTTGGTCACCTCGTACTGGTCTATCCAGAAGACCTTCCCCTTGAAGGAGCGCGCGGGCTTCTCGTCCTCGTGCGCGTCGTCGCCGATCCGGACCTCCACGTCGCCGACCCGAACCATGTTGCGATCGTGCACGACCCGTTCCCACTCCGCGCGGAGTTTCTTCAGTTCGCCTGCCTTTTCGGGATAGTTGGAGAGGGTGATCCCCAACCACCGGAGGGCTTCCACGATATTCCCCGCTTCCTGGAATTTTACCGCCCGGGCCAGGTTGATCTTGAAGACCCCCCTCATTTCCCGGACATGGTCCAGGACCCCGCGCCGGAACGTCTTGTAGTCCGGGTCTTCCAGTGCGCGGGGTTGTGCCTTTTCAAACGCCCCGAGGCCCTCCACCGCCGTATCCCAGAGGTCCTGTTTCCTCCACTCCGTTTCCCAGCGATCGGAGAGTTCGAGGAGGGCCACCGCGAAGCGATCCCGTTCCTCCTGCTCCTTCGCGAACACGTCCCGGAGTCCGGAGATCTCCTTCTGAAGTTCGTCCAGGTCGTCGGACGGCCGGATCTCCCGCGCTTCGGCGATCGCGGCGAGGGCCTCTCCGAAGTCTTTTCGGGAAAGCGCTTCGTGCGCCGCCGTGAGCAACGCGGTCCGCTTCTCTTCGTCCTCTTTCTCCCGGGATATTTCCACCTTCTCCGAGGGTTTCTCCACGGGTTGGGGCTCCACCTTCGGGAGAGGGGTGGCGACGACGGGAAGTTCGGGCTCCTCCTCCCCCGCCATGCGAAGCCAGAGAAAGGCGCCGAGCAGGAGAACCAGGACGCTGATCCCGATGAAGGGCCAGGGGTTGTTTTGGTCGGAGGGTACGTCGGTCATGCGGACCCCCTACCGCTTCTTCCTGACCTTTTCGATGCGCATCTTCGCCATGATCCAGAAGAGCTTCCTCTGGTGCTTCTTGTACGTCTCAGCATCACCGGTGATGGTAACGATTACGAGGTGATTATTGTTCTTCTTGTTGATGAAAAAATATTGTCGAACGATCTCCTTCGGGCCGTTTTGCCCGGAGTCGTCGATCACGCACTCGACGTACTGTGCGTTCGGCCGCCCCGCGCCAGGGAACTTCCGGGAGACGTTCATCTTCGTGACGATCTTCCGCCCCTTGATCGCCTGTCCGTCCTTGTCGGTCCCGTACCTTTTGATCTGGTTGGTCGCCATTTCCTTCAACTGGGGGAAGCTCTGGTTGTCTTCCTTCACGTTGAAATAAACCTGGACGCCACAACCGTCGATCCTGTGGTAGGCGAGCACCGACGTGCCCCCGAAGAAGACGTCATCCCCTTCCCCGGCCTTCTTGCAGGACCACTCTTCCCCGGAGGGACGGTAGATGATGACCCCGGTCTCCTGGTCGACGGCAACCTTGGGGTTCTTGGCTTGGGCGAACGCCACGCCCGCCGTAAGAAGGAAAATAAGTCCGGAACCTGCAATCGTTTTCATGGGATGGAGCACCTCATACTTGAGCCTACCTCTATATACGCCCCGGGGGACGTCACGTTCGGCAAAATCGGAAGGAATCAGCCCTTGTTTTCGCGCCCGGAAACCCCGTCCAACGCCTTGTGAACGGCCTTGGCAGCTTCCTCGATTTCCGCTTCACTTCCCGAAAGGTAGAGCCGTCCAAATGCGCCGGAGAACCGGCAGTCGATCAGGTCGATGGGAGAAGCCTTCTCCGCCTCGTTGGCGGCGAACATGGCATACCCCGCGGGATGAACTTCGAGGATGTACAAGGTCTTCCCGGGAAGAAACATCTCCCCGAACCGCACCCGGTTGATCAGCATCGCCTGGTAGTCGCTGATCTGGGTGATAATCTCGCTCGTCTTGACTTCCGGCTTGAGGCGGTCGTCCTGGGTAAGCCCGACCTGCTGGAGAACTTGGTTTCCCGCCTCCTGGACCTCCGCCTGGGAAGCGTGGTGGTACTCCAGGACTCCGAAGGCGCGCTCCACGATCTGGATGGCGGGCCGAACCGCGGTCCGCTTCAGGGCCACATCCGTGATCCGGTTGATCGCGATTCCGGGGGAGACTTCGATGAGTTGGGCCGCGTCCCGCGTGATCGGCAGGTACCCCTTCGCAATCGTGCAAAGGTAGCTGGTGAGCTGGGGCTGAAGCGAGTCCATAAAAATGAACGTCCGGAGATCGACGCTGGCCATCTACGCCTATTCCTTTTCCGCCGCGTCGCGGTTCCAGGTGGAAGAGGCGGGCAGGATCTGTTCGACCTCGGAATGGGGGCGCGGAATCACGTGGATGGAGACAAGTTCTCCGACACGCTTCGCCGCGGCGGCTCCGGCGTCGACGGCCGCCTTGAC
>PVBE010781885.1_pt1 | contig 18711 bp, 16 predicted proteins | sample 1631181 | NCBI WGS metagenome assembly PVBE01 (sample SAMN08397723, study PRJNA350692) | Marine metagenome, whole genome shotgun sequencing project. | isolation source: water | place: Pacific Ocean | collected 2012-04
AACCTGATTGGCGCCGGCCACATAGGCGGCGTCCGCCAGAAATTTGAAATGCGGATTGTCGCGGTTGAGAATTGCCATGCCGCCCGGTTGCAGCCCAGCAAATATCTCCGCCTTGGCCTTGGCAATGTCGGCAACGCTATCGAAGAATTCCATATGAGCGGGTTCCACGGTGGTAATTACCGACACCAGCGGGCGCACCAGATAAGACAACTCCATCAATTCTCCGGCATGGTTCATACCCAATTCAAAAACGGCATAGTCGGCCTCTAGCGGTAACCGGGCCAGGGAAAGCGGTACGCCGAAATGGTTGTTAAGAGACCCCTGTGTGAAAGAGGTCTCACCCTGCCGTGACAGCAGTTGACCAAGGGCTTCCTTGACGCCGGTCTTGCCGACACTGCCGGTGACGGCAATGATTTTCGCCCTCGACCGTTCGCGTCCCGCTTCACCCAGGAAATTGAGTCCGGCAAAAGTATCAGCGACCTGGAGCAAGGGTGCATCTTCTCCGACGCCGTCCGGCCGACACGCCACCATTGATGCAGCGGCACCCTCGGCCAGCGCCGTGGCAACATAATTGTGGCCATCAAAATTGGGACCTTTGATGGCAATAAACAGATCACCGGGGGCAAGGGTGCGCGTGTCGATGGAAATACCAGTGGCGTTCCAGTCGACAAGCGCTTTGCCCATGGTGGCCTGTGCCGCGTCTGCGGCTCTCCATAAAATCTGCGGGAAAATCTGTTGGGCGGTCACGATTTCACCCCCTCAACAATTTTGCGGGCGACCGCGGCGTCATCAAACGGCCGCACCTCATCACCGATAATCTGACCTTGTTCATGCCCTTTGCCGGCAATAACCAGAATGTCATCCGCCGCCAATCCGTTGACGGCTTCGGCGATGGCCTGTTCACGATCACCGATTTCCAGCACCCGGGGACAGCCCTGCATGATTTCCCGGCGGATGGCGGCGGCATCTTCACTTCGGGGATTATCGTCGGTAACGAAAATCTCATCGGCCAGGCGTTGCGCGACTTCACCCATTTCTGGCCGCTTGCCGCTGTCTCGGTCACCTCCACAGCCAAACACCGTCTTTAACATTCCTCCGGTGTGAGGCCGGAGCGCCACCAGGACATTTTCGAGGGCATCAGGGGTATGAGCGTAGTCGACGTAAATACCGGCGCCACTGGGATGGTGGACAGCTAATTCGAGCCTGCCGCGGATGCCGTTCAACCCTGCCAGCGCGGCAAGTGCTTCTCCCGTATCGCCGTCTTCAGCCAGTATGACACCAAGAGCGCAGAGAGAATTCATGGCCTGAAAACCGCCGATCAACGGTAATGTAACTGTTTTCTTCCGACCCAATATCGAAAGATCAAGTATTTGCCCATGGGGCGTGACCTGCAGGTTCAATAACCGGATATCTTCGCCTTCCCGCCCATAGCTCACCACGCGCTGGCGTCTGGTTTCGGCGGTCTGGCGCAGGGCTTCAAAATGGGCGTCATCGGCATTGAGGACGGCGACACCGCCGGCGCTGACGATATCCGAAAACAGGCGCAGCTTGGCGGCAAAATACTCATCCAGGGACCCATGGTAATCCAGATGATCCCGGCTGAGATTGGTAAAAGCGGCGACGGTCACTTTGACTCCATCCAACCTGTATTGGTCGAGCCCATGACTGGAGGCCTCCAGAATGACGTGATCAACGCCCACCTCAGCCAGACTTTTTAAACTAGCATGCAGATCGGCAGGATCGGGCGTCGTCAAATTCGCGGGTGCCGGAACCTTCAACTCGCCACCGGGCGCCACCACACCGAGAGTACCCAGACTGGCGGCTTTTAAGCCAATCGCCGTCCAGATCTGGCGGGTGAAATCGACCACCGAGGATTTTCCGTTGGTACCGGTGACAGCCGCTGTGTGCTGCGATTGAGGCTGATAAAAGCGGGATGCCAGGGTGGCGTATCGCCGCCGCGGATTGCGGGCGGTCAACATGCTTACGCTTTGATCCGCGCCGTGATCCATTCCAGCCACCTGGGTGCCCGGTGAGACCAAAACAGCGACGGCGCCACGGTTGATGGCATCGGGTATAAACTCGCGCCCATCGGTTTCACTGCCTTCCAACGCTGCAAACAAATAACCGGGTTGAACGCGGCGGGAATCGGACGTCAAACCCTGGATATCAGCATCGTAAAACGTGTTACCCGAAGTCTGTCCCATATTTGATCCGGGTATGTTTTTCGTTCGATCCATTGACATTAGTTCACTCAACAACAAGAGGCCTCCCCCGCATATAAGGCTGCTTTATCAAAGACTTTTGCGGTTTAATTGTGGTCGGCTTGGCCTTTTCGGCCTTATTTATTTTCCCTCTGTTTTTGGTGTTGGCGGCGGTTACCTGACGACGCGGTTTCGCAGCTTGCCTTCCATGTTTGCGCTGATACCCGACATCGGGTTCCAATCCCAAAAGCGGTGCCATACGGCGCACTACATTGGCGACCACAGGTGCGGCAACCCAGCCGCCTGTCGCGTAGCCATGGGTGCGCTGGGTACCTTTGGGCTCATCGATCAGCGCCAGGATGACATAGCGCGGCGATGTTATGGGGAACGCCGCAATGAAGGAGGAAATTACCCGCCGGTCACCATATCCGCCCCGCCTGCCCGGCTTGTTGGCGGTGCCGGTTTTGCCGCCGATCAGATAACCTGGGACGTCAGCGTTTCGACCGGTCCCTTTTTGCACGATCAGACGCATCAGGCGCTGCATCTGGCGCGAGGTTTTAGCCTTCACCACCCGGACACCCTTGGCGCGCTTACCCACGGGTGTTTTAACCAAGGTAGGGTTGTAGAGAATACCGCCATTGACCAAGGCGGCGACCCCGGCGGTCAGCTGAATGGGACTGACGGCAATGCCGTGACCATAGGAAATGGTCATAGTGTTTATTTCCCGCCAACGGTCCGGCGTTAACGGTGCGCCGATCTCTGGCAGTTCGATGATTGCCGGGCGCAGCATACCGAATTTTTTGAGATATTTTTGCTGACGCCTGGTGCCCACATCCAATGCCATCTTGGCAGCACCGATATTCGACGAATGGATAAGAATCTCAGGCACCGAAAGCCAACGGTTTTTGCCATGATAGTCGGATATGGTGAAGCGGGCAATGCGGATGGGTTTGGAGGCGTCGTAGCCGTCGCTCAGTGACACGACACCGGCATCAAGCGCCATGGCGACCGTAAACAATTTGAAGGTAGACCCCATTTCATAGACGCCCATGGTGGCCCGATTAAATCCGGCGATACCGGCGGCGGTCATCGGATTGTTGGGATTGAAACCAGGCAGAGAAACCATTGCGCGAATCTCACCGTTTGTAACGTCAAACACGACTCCGGTAGCGCCGATGCCTCTGAATTCAGTCATAGATTTTTGTAATTCTTCGTGCAGCAAAGATTGAACACGAATGTCGAGAGACAGGGTTAATCTTTCCTGCCCGCCGTCTTTGTCACCCCTGAGCGATTTATTAAAAAAGCTCTCGATCCCGGAAAGGCCTTTGCCGTCGATATTGGTTAGGCCGACGGCGTGGGATAACATAGGCCCATGCGGATATACCCGGCGCTCGGTACGCTGAAAATAAAGGCCAGGAATTCCGAGGGCGTTGACCGCAAACTGTGTTTTGGGGGTGAGGTTGCGGTGCAGCCAGATAAAAGTTTTCTTCGATGCAAGTTTCTGGCTGAGTCTGGCGGGGTCCAATTCGGGGAGAACCTGCGCCAGTTTTGCGGCTGCTTCCTTGGGATCGAGGACATGACTCGGATTGGCGTAAAGAGAGGCGGTCGGCAGGCTGGTGGCCAAAAGAATTCCGTTCCGATCGACTATATCGGCGCGCACCTTGGTCGCCTTGAAGGTTTCGGCGATGCGGGCCTGATAATTTTCGCCGGCATCCCGAGTGATGGCCAGTTCCACCAGCCGTCCCGCAATAACGGTAAAAGCCATGGTGAACAGGACACCGGTCACCAATAGGCGGTTGCGGCCGGTTTCCAGTGCTTGTTTTCGGATACCGTCAATTTTTATGCTTGAGGGTATCTCGGGTGATGCTGCGTCGAAGTCATGTTGACGCGAAGCGCCGATATTTGAATTATAGGTTTTATTGCTGCCGGCTTCTGGAAACACATTCTGGGGTAAATCTTCCGTCGCCGTCTGCATCCCCTTGGCAGGTCCTTCGAGACCCCCTGCAGATGAAAAGGGATGGCGGAAATGTTTGAAATTCACCTTTCGGTACCCCCGTCCGTCGGCTTGAAGGAAATGTTTTTCTTGTCGTCGGGCAGTTCACCTTGTGGCCGGTCAACCGGCTCAAAGGACATTAAAGGTATGTCATCCTCGATTTTGATCTGCTCCGGATCGGTAGGCTGCATATTCAAATAGCGATCGGCTAAAACCTTGATGCGGGTAACATCGTTGAGATGGCTCCATTCAGCTTTCAATACGTGAACTTCCTCCTGGTCGGCAAGGATACCCCTATTCATGAGATCGAGCTCCGCCTCGAGATCGGTCACCTCATACTTAAGATAGAAAAGCGCGACGCTCATGGCGGCGGCGATAAGGAGCGTGAAAATGGTGGTCTGGCGCATTTGTTCTGTCCTTCCTCAAGCTATGTTCAACCAAGCGGAGGCCTGGGTACGTTCCGCCGCGCGCAAGCGGGCGGAGCGGGCTCGGGGGTTGTATCTACATTCCTCTTTGTTGGGTTTTTGAGCGCCCCGCTTGGTCAGTTTGAAGCTCGGGGAGAGCGCTTGGTGCGGCGTTTCAGGCAGATGGCGGGAGCCGTGCGATTTCTGACCGCTGCGTTGACGGAGAAAGGCTTTAACGCGCCGGTCTTCCAGGGAATGAAAACTGACCACCGCCAACCGTCCACCCGGAGCGAGCAGTTGTTCAGCGCCAGCAAGACCGCGATCAAGCTCATCCAATTCGTCATTAACATGAATACGCAACGCCATAAAGGTGCGGGTCGCCGGGTCAATACCATCTTTTGAACGGCGCACAATGGAACGCACCACTTCGGCGAGCTGACCGGTGGTGAGAATGGGTTCGGCTTTGCGGGCTTCGACGATGGCGCGGGCGATCCGGCGGGATTGCCGCTCTTCACCATAGTGATAAATAATATCGGCCAGCTCTTCCTCGGGGATTTGATTAATCAGATCGGCGGCGCTTTGACCTTCGTCGCCCATGCGCATATCGAGGGGACCATCAAAGCGGAAAGAGAACCCGCGCGCCGGATCATCGATTTGCAGGGACGATACGCCGAGATCAAGTGTAACGCCGTCGATATGAGAAACGCCAGCATCACTCATGAGCCTTTCCATGTCGCCGAAACGGCCCTGCAATACAGTCAAGCGGCCGTCATAGCGGTCGCCCAATTCGGCGCCAAAGGTCACTGCCGCCGGGTCGCGGTCGATGCCGAATACCCGAGTTGCCGCCACCGCCAGAATCGCCTGTGAATAACCGCCCCGGCCAAACGTACCATCAACGTAAACGCCGCCGTCCCTGGGTTGCAGGGCGGCGACGACTTCATTCACCATGACGGGAATATGGCCGCTATCCGTCATCACCACCGCCTTTCGGGGGATCGTTGTCTTTAGGGTGATCATTGACTTCTGCGGCAGGTCGTAATTTCAAGGTTGCGCCGCGGGACCGGGCGCGCTCAAAAGCTTTGACATTATGGGATTCGTAAGCTTCTAACTGCCAGATCTGAAATCGCGTACCGCGGCCGACAAAGACGGCTTCAGACCCAATCGCCGCATATTCGATTAATTCCTTCGGCAGAATCACCCGGCCCTCGGGATCATAGGTCATGGGATGAGCATTTTCCAAAAGGGTTGCCGCCAAATCGTCCTGCTCGTCGGAAAAGAGAGTGAGATCGTCGAGGCTGGTAATGAGCCGCTGGATAAATGCCTCACCACATCCTTCAATGGCGGGATATTTGAAGGAGCGGTACACATAGATACCAGAAAAATCTGAAACTTCGTCGGCAACAGCGAGAGAATCGCGAAACGGCTTGGGTACCGATACACGTCCCTTTTTATCAATCTTATTGATGTGCCTGCCGATTAACGCAGCCATTGTTATCCCGCCTCAACACTTTTTTGGAGTTATTCGCAATAGGCCCCGAACCCAACGAAATCTCTCCATTTCACCCACTCCCACTGAGTATAATTGGGATATCATGGGATATAATGGGCGTCAATGGGATAAAATGGTATTATTTGGGTTAATAAAGTCTTTCGAAAAGTAAAATAACCTCCAATTCATACGGTATTGGGGCGCCGATAAATAAATGGTAAATAATATTTATTCTGCTTATGTTCTTATATTTGAACGGCATCGTTACCGGAAGCAAATATGAAATGAATTGGTAGAGAGGGAATTAAAGTGCCGCCACGTCTTAATGGACGACGCTCCGGAAATATTCAATGGTTTTGCCGAGCCCTTTTTCCAACTCAATGGTAGGCTGCCAATCCAGTTTTTCTTTGGCCAGGCTGATATCCGGGCATCGCTGAAGCGGGTCGTCTTCAGGCAGCTGCTCATTGACCAATTCGGAGTTGGCACCGGTCATATCGATTACCAATTCGGCCAGCTGTTTAATGGTAAATTCACCGGGATTACCCAGATTGATGGGACCTGTCACATCATCCGACGCGGCCATTAACCTGATAAATCCTTCCACCAGATCGTCGACATAACAAAACGACCGGGTTTGGCTGCCGTCGCCGTAAATGGTAAGCGGATTCCCCTGGAGCGCCTGGACGATGAAATTGGACACCACGCGACCATCATCGGGCCGCATCCTTGGACCATAGGTATTAAATATGCGCGCCACCCGGATGTTCAGTTGATGCTGACGGTAATAGTCGAAAAACAGCGTTTCGGCACATCGCTTCCCTTCATCATAGCAGCCGCGCGGACCGATCGGATTTACATTGCCCCGATAGTCCTCTGCCTGGGGGTGTACGGTAGGATCGCCATAGACCTCGCTGGTCGAAGCTTGAAATATTTTGGCGCCGCACCGCTTGGCCAAGCCGAGCATATTGATGGCGCCGTGAACACTGGTCTTGGTAGTCTGCACCGGGTCGTACTGATAGTGGATAGGTGAAGCCGGGCAAGCCAGATTGTAAATTTCATCCACTTCGATAAAGAGTGGAAAGGTAACGTCGTGACGCATCAATTCGAAATTGATCCGATTCATCAAGTCCGCTACATTGTCTTTAGTACCAGTAAAATAATTGTCGAGACAAATAACGTCGGAACCTTCTTCGACCAATCTCTGGCACAAATGGGAGCCGATAAATCCGGCCCCACCGGTCACTAATATACGTTTGCGTGATGGCATGAGACTATCCTAATCGCCTTACGTGAACCTGAGGCTGACTTGCAACGGGCTTGCTATTGCTCTTTAGTTCTAAAGCATTAAATTTAAGTTTGCAAAAACCGTACGTGTTCATTCTCTATCACCACGCAAGTCAGACGATTAGAAAGATAGGCGCCGGTATCAATACTGATTCGATTAGCCATAATTTCAGGGGCATCGCCAATAGTATGGCCATGAACAATAATTTTTCCAAAATCAATATTGGAGTTCATAAAGTCGTCTCTTATCCAGAGCATATCTTGGATTCTTTGATTCTGAAGCGAAACGCCCGGCCGAATACCGGCATGAACGAAATAGTATTCGTGATATTCGAAATAAGTTTGTAAACCCATTAGAAAACAGCGGTGATCGGGCGAAAGCATACGTCTCAAAAGGCTCGCCGTTTCCACAAATTCTTCCGGGCTGGAGTTGGCCGAAAGTTCAAGGCCGAAATTATTCAAAAGCGCCGCACCACCATTGTTCATCCAGGCTTTTCCCAACTCCCCGGACGCCATGAATCGTAGAAAATAATCTTCGTGGTTGCCCTTGAGATATACGCTCTCAAAGCCAAGTTCTTCGTTGGTCTTATCAGTAGAAATTAGATGATCCAGAACCTCCATGGATGATGGTCCCCGATCGATATAGTCGCCAAGATAGACCAATATTTTCCGTCCACCAAGTGCCGCTCCATGGGCAGATGCCGTCTTGGCGTCATCTAGGATCAGCGCCTGAATTTCCCGCAGCAGGTCAACCCTGCCATGGATGTCGCCGACAGCATAGATGCGAGTATTGTCCTGAATCATTCCCTGTCCTTGTCGCCCGACCTAAATATTCTGGTTTGAGATACCGGTTTAATCGTTCCTGCTCAATTTAAATCATTGTGATTATCTATGTTGATTTATAAATGGTTAAACGTTTTTCCCTATAAGAATCCATTGGATTAAATTTGTGTTACTGTGATCTATGGCTGACGAATCACCGGTTGTCACTTCTGTTTCGGAACAACGATCTCCTGAGAGTTCGCTGCTCGACCATGTCGAACGCGTTGTGCACAACCGCAGCGGCCGCTTTGCTGTTGTATTGCATCTTTCGAGCTTACGGGCACACAACCGGCAACCCCATCATATCCGCATCGCCAGCCGGACCTTCGATTCGATTTTAAACGCTGCCAACACCCAGCTCTATACATTAACATCCGGCAATATCATCCTGATGTGCAAGGACGCCAGGGTTGATGACGGCAATTTGGTAATAGACAAAATCCGCGCCCTGTTTCGAAACGATCCGCTGACGTCGACCGGACGCGGCAGCGGAAAATGGAGATGGCAAAACGCTGCTCACAAAATTTGGATTTCATCGAATAAATCTTGGCCCGGAGAAAATTCAGTTTCGGCTCAGCTATCTATTTTAACTGGGGGTAAATCAATGTTTGGTCGTTTAGCCAATTTTTATTTTAGGAAAAGCAGCGCGTTAATTATTGGTAGCGCCCTTATGGGCATAACGCTCAGCGGGTGCGCCAGCGGCCCCAAGGTTCCCGCTTCGGAAACTTTGGTTAACCAGGCCCAAAAAACGGTGGAGATATTAAAGAACCGCAAGGATTTGACAAATTTCAACCGCTACCTGAAATCGGCAGCTGGCGTTGGGATATTTCCGGCTGTCTATAAGGCGGGCTTTTTCGTCGGCGCTGAGGGCGGTAATGGCGTCGTAATCGCCCGAGACGCCAGTGGCAACTGGGGCTACCCCGCCTTTTATACGTTAGCGGCGGGAAGCTGGGGCCTGCAGTTTGGCGGTCAAAAATCTGGCGTCGTCTTCATTATGAGGAGCCCTGGTGCCGTTGAGGCGATTCTGAAGTACCAGGGGAAAATAGCCGCTGATGCCAGCGTTGCCGCCGGCCCGGTCGGTACGGGCCTGGAAGGCGCTGTGACCACTAATTTGGGCGGCGACATCATTGCCTTTGCCGATTCCAAAGGTTTGTTTGGCGGCTTTTCCGTTGAAGGCGCCGCCATCATCCGCCGCAACGACCTCAACGCCGAATATTACGGCGCCAAGGTATCACCACGGTCCATACTCATCGACCATGCCCAACGCAACGAACAGGCGGAAAACTTACGCTGGTCTTTGATTGTTCGTTGATCGCACTTCAAAGAGCGACATATCGAGGCCTTGACCGGTCAAATAAATTAAGTGAATTGTTTGGCATCTGTGTGTTTTTTTGGCAAACCATGCTGATGTCAAATAATTGCAATTCATTTCCAAGAGCACCGCAATGAACAAATCCCAGCCCGATACAGAATCCCCAGCCGGGGGCCAGGATTTTATCCGCGATATTATTCAGCAAGATTTGGACGCCGGACGTCATGAGAAAATCGTTACCCGGTTTCCGCCTGAGCCCAACGGCTATCTGCATATCGGTCACGCCAAGTCCATTTGCCTAAATTTTGGCGTCGCCCAGGAATATGGCGGCCGGTGCCATCTGCGTTTTGATGACACCAATCCGGCCAAAGAAGAACAGGAATTCATTGACGCTATTGAAGAGGATGTGCGCTGGTTAGGATTCGATTGGGGTGAACATCTTTACCATTCTTCAGATTATTTTCAGCAGCTTTACCAATGGGCGGAGCATCTCATCGAAAATGGCTACGCTTATGTAGATGACCTTTCGGCCGATGAAATACGTGAGCACCGCGGCACCTTAACCGAACCGGGAAAAAACAGCCCCTACCGTGACCGCAGCGTAGAGGAGAATCTGGATTTTTTCCGCCGCATGCGCGCGGGCGAGTTTGAGAATGGCGCCAAGGTTCTCCGCGTTAAGATCGACATGGCGTCGGGCAACATCAATATGCGCGACCCGGTTATTTACCGCATTTTGCATGAACGCCATCCGCGCACGGGCGATCAGTGGTGTATCTATCCTAATTATGATTTTGCCCATGGCCAGTCGGACGCCATTGAACGGGTCACCCACTCCCTCTGCACTTTGGAGTTCGAAGATCATCGGCCGCTTTATGACTGGCTGATGGAACATTTGCCGGTCCCGTCACAACCTCATCAGTATGAATTTGCCCGACTCAACCTGACCTATACGATTTTGTCCAAGCGCAAGCTTATGCAACTGGTAACGGAAAACCATGTTTCCGGATGGGACGATCCCCGCATGCCGACCATCAGCGGTCTGCGCCGACGTGGCTATCCCGCCGCAGCTATTCGAGATTTTGCCGGACGGATCGGCGTCTCGAAATCCAACTCCACCATTGAAGTGGCGATGCTCGAACACTGCGTTCGGGAACTACTGAATAAGACGGCGCCCCGCCGTATGGCTGTGCTGCGCCCGATGAAGGTAGTGATTGAAAATTATCCGGTAGGCGAATGGGAAGAGCTTACCGCCATCAACAATCCGGAAGATGAAAGCGCCGGCAGTCGGCAGGTGCCGTTTTCCCGTGAGCTCTATATCGAGCGGGAAGACTTCATGGAGGACCCACCAAAGAAATTTTTCCGGCTGGCCCCAGGTCGGGAAGTCAGGTTGCGCTATGCTTATTTTGTCACCTGCTCCGATGTGGTTAAGGATGAAAAAGGCGAAATTACGGAAATCCGGTGTACCTATGATCCGGCTACCAAGGGCGGCAATGCACCGGATGGAAGGAAGGTAAAGGCTACCTTGCATTGGGTATCTGCGCAGCACGCTAAATCCGCTGAAGTCAGGCTTTACGACCATCTCTTTAATCTGCCGAATCCTGACAAGGAAGGGGAATTTCTAGGTAACATCAACTCCGATTCACTGGAAGTGTTGGAACAATGCGCCCTGGAACCGTCATTGGTGGATTTGCGAGAGGATGATCTACTGGTCGACGAAACCGTCCAGTTTGAACGGCTGGGGTACTTTTGCCTCGACAAAGAGACAACCGAGGACCGCCTCGTCTTCAATCGCACCTTAGGTCTGCGCGACTCCTGGGCAAGAATGCAAAAACAGAAAAATAAAAAATAAAAAATAAAAAACTTTATCTAAGGAGAAAAACATTATGACCAAAAAAATAGAACATCTTCATTGGCCTGATGCGCCGGATATGTGGATGCCCTACGCGCCGGCGATCAAAGTGACCGGTGGATCAACAATTTATTGTGCCGGCGTTACCGCGGCACCGGTCTATCACCACCACCCCCACCGCCCAGAGGAATTTGACGCCATGCCCAACGATATGGATGGTCAGGCGCAAGCGGCTCTCGATAACCTGCAACGCGGATTGGAGGCCGCCGGCGCCACCTTTGCTGATATCGTCGTGGCCGACCGGTATCTGACCAATATGGAACAACAGGACGTTCTCAACAAAGTATGGGCGGAGTATTTCGGCGATGCCAAACCCGCAACTACTACGGTGCAAATCGTCCGTTTGGCGACGGATCCGCGTTGTCTTTTGGAAATAAACGCAATCGCCGTTGTCGACTAAGCCCCCCAGCGTTTCATTTATACATGGGCAACTCTAAAAACACCCACCCCACTCATTGATCTGATAGAATCACGATATTACGGCATCGGGGACATGGCGGAACCCTTGTTCGTTCCATAGGTCTGACACGAGCCAAAACCATAATCGGCCTGAAGAACCTCGCTTACAACATGAATCGTCTGGTCCAACTGAAGAGGCTCGCATCACATGAGCAAGTGATGGCGACAAATCCATCATTCTCTGCCCCATAGACAGTAACGATTCGTTTTGGCGAACAACTTCGCCCGAGTAAGACATTGATTGCTTCCCGTAAGGAACCAACGACATCTGATGAAAAGCGTTTCAAACAATATATAAAAAATGCTTTCGATTGGTATCGGGAATTCAATATCCGAAAAATCCTTGAAATAAAGCGGTTTATTGGCGGTTTCGCCACCCTACAAAGATATAGTTTTAGTATCCAACTATTTTATTGCAAGGTTTATTTGTTTTGATTATAGTTATCATACTTAAGTTAACTGGATAAGGTGCCGTGGCATGCTAACGATTGAACAAAATGATCTGGTGACCCTCACGGGCAGGAACACTGCCGGCGGGGAATTGATGCGGCGCTACTGGCAACCGGCCGCGTTAACGGAAGAATTACCGTCCGACCGGCCGGTAAAATACATCAAATTAATGGGCGAAGACCTTGTCTTATTCAAGGACGATCAGGGCCGCTATGGGCTGGTTGGAAGACATTGCTCTCATCGCGGCGTCGACCTTTGCTTTGGGCGGCTCGAAGACGGCGGGTTGCGGTGTCCGTTACATGGCTGGCTGTTCGATGTTGAAGGAAAATGCCTGGAGCAACCGGCGGAACCGCCGGACAGTAACTTTCACACCAAAATAAATCATCTTTCTTATCCCTGCACCGAACGGAACGGGATAGTCTTCGCCTATTTGGGCCCGTTTGAAGAAGGTGCTGAACCACCTGCCCTGCCCGAGTTCGATTGCTTTGTCGCGCCGAACGAATTTACTTTTGCCTTCAAAGGTTTGATGGAATGCAACTGGCTGCAGGCCCTGGAAGTAGGCATCGATCCGGCGCATGCTTCCTTTCTGCATCGATTTTTCGAAGATGAAGATACGGCCGACGGTTACGGTAAGCAATTCAGGGCGGCAACGGCCGACGACGCGGTAGCGCCGACCAAAATACTCCGAGAGCATCCCTGTCCCAATATCGAAGTTGAGGAAACGGATTACGGACTTCGAATATTTGCCTTACGTGATCTGGATGAAGCCAGCACCCACGTCCGCATCACTAACATGATGTTTCCCAATGCCATCATCATTCCCATGAGTCACGACATGACTATCACCCAGTGGCACGTGCCCATTGATGATAAAACATGCTATTGGTACGCAATTTTTTCCGCTTTCGATGAAAAGGTAAACAAAGAAGCCATGCGACAGCAGCGGCTAGAAACCTATAGCCTGCCCGACTACCGGTCCAAACGAAACAAAAGCAACAATTACGGTTTTGATGCCGACGAGCAACGCAGCCAGACTTACACGGGCATGGGTATGGATATCAATATTCACGATCAGTGGGCCGTGGAATCCATCGGCGCCAGGCAGGACAGAACCACCGAGCATCTTGGCGCTTCTGACAAAGCCATTATCGCCAACCGCCGCATGTTGTTGCAGGCAATTGAAAGCGTTCAGTTGGGAAAATCACCACCGATGTTCCAGACCAACGGAATGTCGGCAATTGTTCAAAATCCAATCGCCATCGATACCATCGCCATTTCAGCCAGTTGGCAATCAGATTGGCAGGATAACGACTTGGCGCGGCGAAATAAATCGGCCTGGGCCGCCAAACCCTGATTGTCTGGCTGTCCCTAAATCGAAATGAAAAACATGGAACTTAATACCGGGAGTATGGGACGCGCCAGCTTTGTGAAACAACACGGGTTGTGGAATGAAGAACAGGCCGACGCGGCGACCCGGATAGAAAAACTGGCCAACGAACAGGACCTTGAAGTTGTCCGCCTGTCCTTTGCTGACCAACACGGCATTCTGCGCGGCAAAACCATTGTTGCCCGGGAATTGTCCATGGCCATGCGCAATGGCTGCGCCATGGTGACCACCCTGCTGGCCAAGGATACCTCCCACAAAACCGTTTATCCCTGGTTTTCGGAGGGCGGCGGATTTGGCATGGAGGAGATGACCGGCGGCGGCGATTTCATCATGGTACCCGACCCGACGACATTTAAAATCCTGCCATGGGCGGAAAAGACGGGCTGGATTCTGTGCGATATCTATTTTCCCAACGGCAGGCCCGTTCCCTTTTCCACCCGCCAGATCATGAGGGATGCATTAGCCAAACTCGATGCCAGGGGATTCGATTATGTCGCCGGTCTGGAAGTTGAATTCCATTTGTTCAAGCTGGAAGATCCAAGCCTACGGCCGGAACAAGGGGGACAGCCGGCGGAACCGCCAACGGTCAGCCTGTTGGCCCACGGCTTTCAGTATTTGACAGAGCAGCGTATGGATGAGTTGGAGCCATCGTTGGAGAAAATTAGGCGCCATCTGGTCGATTTAGATTTGCCGCTCCGGACCGTCGAGGTTGAGTTTGGCCCAAGCCAGGTTGAAATCACGTTTGACCCCGGCCAGGGACTCGACCCTGCCGACACCATGGTACTGTTCAGAAGCGCGGTGAAACAGATCGCCCACCGGAACGGATTACATGCCACCTTCATGTGCCGTCCCAACCTGCCCAACCTGTTTTCCAGCGGCTGGCATCTGCATCAAAGCCTGCGTCGCAAAAGTACCGGTAAAAATGCCTTCATACCTAAAGCAGATAAAGACATATTATCGCCCCTGGGCAGGCAATTCGTCGCCGGGCTTCTAAAACATGCCCGCGCCGCATCGGTATTTTCAACACCTACGATCAATGGTTACAAGCGCTTTCAGCCTTACTCTCTGGCGCCGGACCGGGCACTTTGGGGCCGCGACAACCGAGGCGCCATGCTACGCATCGTCAGCGGCGCCGGCGATGCCGGTTCGCGCATCGAAAATCGGGTCGGTGAACCGGCTGCCAACCCGTATCTCTACATGGCGTCTCAGATCTATTCCGGTCTGGACGGCATCGAAAATGAACTGAAACCGGCGACACCGGTTGATGCACCTTATGATACGGATGCCCCCCCCTTGCCGCGCAGTCTATTGGATGCCTTGTTTGCGCTCCGCGAAGACTCCCTGTTTGCCGAAAAATTCGGCCGGCAGTTTGTCGACTACATATTGCATATCAAGGAAGCTGAAATTTCCCGTTTTTTCTCGACGGTTACCGATTGGGAACACAAAGAGTATTTCGAGATTTTCTGAGTCTGCTTACCCGGTCACGACAATTCTGTAATTTTTCTCATTTGAACAATCTACTTTCTGTTCGCGATCTCCACCGGTCGACGCAACACATGCGTTAAATCTCTCTGCTGGTGTTTCAAACTCCAATATTTTGCGAGGCCGTTCATTCAACTGCCGCGCCATTTTGTTTAGATGTGCCTGCGAGTGCACCGACAAGTCCGTTCCTTTGGTGAAGTATTGCCGGAGCAGACCATTTAAATTCTCATTTGAGCCACGTTGCCAAGGGCTTTGCGGATCACAAAAGTAGACATCGATATTGGTCGCCAGGGTAAACTGTTTATGACCGACGAGTTCCTTACCCCGATCCCAGGTCAGGGATTTATACAATTCAGCGGGGAGTTTTTTGGCATATTCAGTAAGGGCAGTGATAACTGTCTGAGTATCCTTTCTGGTTACCTTTACTAACATCACATAGCGCGTATGGCGCTCTACCAAGGTTGCGATATGGCTGTTCTTTGAAACGAGTCCGCCGGGCGTTGGAATTTCTGTCGACGGGATACCCACCTTTGCCAACAACCGCTTCGTTGAGCTGATGGGGTATAAAGATTGTAACGCATTCATGTCCTGCCCAATAGCCGATCTTTTTGTCGATAAAGAAGGCAGCGTCTCGGATGCAGAAATTCGTCTAGTTCGCGAAAATGGTGATGAATTTTGGACGCTGATTTCACTTTTCCCTTTCATCTTAGGGAGACAACAGGCCACCTTGGTCTGGCTTTACGACATCAGTGACCGCCTGGAACAGGAGAAAGCAACACAGGAATCACACGATGCATCAGCGGAGATAGAAATGCTTTTGCGCGACACCATGCGAAAGCATTTCCGAAGGATTTGTGATCTATGACGCCGATGACAAGATGGTTATCTGCAACGAGCTGTACAAAGGGCTTTTTCCCACGGTCGCCAACATCATGGGACCCGGTGCAACTTTTGAAAATTTGATCGATGTCGGGCTGGAGCGGGATCAGTAAGGCGGTATAACAGCCGACAGGGACAAGGCAGATATCAAGAAAGAGAGAATGGATCATCACAACAATCTGACCCGTGTCGGCGTTGATCAGAAGATGGCAGATAGTCGTTGGATGATGGTGCTGGAACGGCGCACGCGGAGCGGCGGCATAGCCGGAATCCGCGCCGATATTACCGAGCTTAAAGAAGCTGAGGCCCTTCGACTTCGTCAAAAGGAAATTATTGAAGCAACGCTCGAGAATGTTGAGCGGGGCGTGATCATAGTGGACGATGGCGGCTCCATCCTAGCCTACAACAATTTCTTTGAAAACAAAATCGGCTTTGGCATCGGCGGCTATACTAATTTCGAGGAATGGGCCACACCTGACGGAAGCGCCTATTCAATCACGCACATACCGTTGGATAGCGGCGGATATGTGAGAACCTATAACGATATAACCATCCGTAAAAAAGACGAGAACGAACTCAGAAAAAATAAAACAGGTGGAAAGTTTCAATAAAGTTACCGTCGGCAGAGAACTCAAAATGATAGAGTTGAAAAAGGAAATAAACTCTCTTCGTGAGGAAACCGGCGATCCGGACCGCTATCAGGTATTTTGAATCTCGTAAAAAACACGTCGAATTAACCGCGGTTTTACAGCATCTTCAGACCAAAGGCAGGCGTTTGTTCAATCTGTCCTTTTGAAAACCGGCCGTGATTTTATAGGCGTCGGCCAGTTCTTTTATTTCTTCCGGGCTGATGACGTCATTGATGTTGTCAAATTCCTCGCCGCCGGTGCGATTATCAATCTCCGTCAGAAATATGTCGGGACCGCTGCTTCTATTCATGCGGACGATCTCCGCGGTGGCCGGAAGCCGTTCCGCCTCATAGACTTTGAGCGCCTCCTGGAAACTGTCATTGTCCAATAAGCATTTGGTTAGCACTCTTGCATCCAGCACCGCTTGGCACGCGCCGTTGGAGCCCCGCGGCAGCATCGGATGGGCGGCGTCGCCCAACAGGGTCGTGCGGCCATAGGTCCATTGCTTAATGGGTTCCCGGTCGATCATGGGAAATTCATAGATGGCGTCGGCGTTGTGAATAAGGTCCGGGACATCCAGCCAGTCGAAATGCCAATCGGCGAAGGAGTCGATGAAATCCTCAATACGGCCTTCCCGGTTCCAATCTTCCGTTAAATAGTCATCGGTTTCGATTTCGGCGATCCAATTAATCAAGGTCTGACCACTGCCATCTACATTGTCGACGATGGGATAGATAACAAATTTTCCGGTTCTGAGGCTGCCGGCGAGAACCATACTATGGCCTGAGAGAAATTTTTCGGTCCGCGTCACGCCGCGCCACATATTAATGCCCGAATAGCGGGGTGGTCCTTCGGACGGAAAATTTTGGCGCCGAAGGGTGGACTTGATACCATCAGCGGCGATAACAACGTCTGCAGCCACCGCACCCAAGGAATCACCGGTTACGGGATCGTCGAAATACGCCGTTGCGCCATCGCGGTTCTGATCGGCATAACGGCAATGATGGCCAGTGATAATCCTTTCCGCCCCTAACCTTTCTTTGGCGATTTCCAGTAATATCATCTGCAACCGGCCGCGATGGATCGAGAGCTGAGGCCATTTATAGCCGGCCGCCAGCCCCCTAGGTTCCACCAGAATTTCCTGGCCGTGCTGATTGTAGAAGCACATTTCCGTATTCTCGACGGCCTCTTCGGCCAATCGATCCAGGACACCGAGCGCTTCAAATTCCCTCGTGGCATGGGGCAACAGATTGATGCCAACCCCGAGAGGTTTGATTTCCGGCACCGATTCGTAGACGCGAACTGGAATATTCGCTTGATGAAGACTGAGCGCCAGGGTTAACCCGCCGATTCCCCCCCCGACAATCAAAACTTCCATATGATTTTGCTCCGTTTTTTTTATCAAACCTTCTCAGGAAAGAGTTTTCTCAACCCGTCTGAACTCGCCTCCGAGACACCCCGCTCGGTGATCAGACCGGTCACGTAGCGCCGTGGTGTAACGTCGAAAGCGTAATTGGCTACCTTGCTGCCTTCCGGCGTAATGGTAACGTTGGCGACACCGCCGGACGCATCCCGCCCGGTCATTACGGTCACCTCTGTGGCGTCGCGTTGTTCAATGGGAATATCCCGGACACCGTCTTCCACAGTCCAGTCGATGGTCGGCGACGGTAGGCCCACATAGAACGGCACATCGTTGTCATGGGCGGCCAGCGCTTTAAGATAGGTGCCGATTTTGTTGCAGACGTCGCCGGTATAGGTGGTCCGGTCGGTGCCGACGATGACCAGATCAACCATTCCATGCTGCATCAGATGTCCGCCCATGTTATCGACGATCACCGTGTGCGGTACGCCATGCTGGCCCAGTTCCCAGGCGGTCAGACTGGCGCCCTGGTTGCGGGGCCTGGTTTCATCGGCCCAGATATGAACATCGATACCTGCGTTGAAGGCTTTGTAGATGGGTGCCAGCGCCGTGCCCCAATCCACCGCCGCCAGCCAGCCGGCATTACAGTGG
>PVBE011897762.1_pt1 | contig 18710 bp, 13 predicted proteins | sample 1631181 | NCBI WGS metagenome assembly PVBE01 (sample SAMN08397723, study PRJNA350692) | Marine metagenome, whole genome shotgun sequencing project. | isolation source: water | place: Pacific Ocean | collected 2012-04
CAGCTGTAGCGGCACCTGCGTCAACCTCAAGACCGACAACACCAACTGCGGGGCCTGCGGCGCGGCCTGCAAGGCGGGCGAGGTCTGCTCGGCGGGTAAGTGCGCGCTCTCCTGCCAGGCCGGGCTGACCAACTGCGGCGGGCTCTGCGTCAACGTTCAGACCGACCTGCTCAACTGCGGCGCCTGCGCGTCCAAGTGCAAGGCGGGCGAGGTCTGCTCCGCCGGCACCTGCGCGGTGAGCTGCCAGGCCGGCCTGACCACCTGCAAGGGGGCCTGCGTCAACCTGAAGGCCGACAACAAAAACTGCGGCGGCTGCGGCTCGGCCTGCAAGGCGGGGCAGGTCTGCTCGTCGGGCAAATGCGCGCTCACCTGCCAGAGCGGACTGCAAAATTGCGGCGGCACCTGCGTCAACCTCGGCAGCGACATATATAACTGCGGGGCCTGCAGCAACACATGCAAGGCGGGACAGATCTGCAAGAGCGGCAAGTGCGTGCTCTCCTGCCAGGCCGGGCTGACAAACTGCAGCGGCACGTGCGTCAACATGAACAGCGACCTGCAAAACTGCGGCGCCTGCGGCAACATCTGCCAGGCCGGCGAGGTCTGCTCGTCGGGCAAGTGCGCGCTCTCCTGCCAGAAGGGGCTGACCAACTGCGGCGGCCAGTGCGTCAACCTGCAGACCGACAACAAAAACTGCGGTGTCTGCACCACGTCCTGCAAGGCGGGCGAGGCCTGCACCTCCGGCAAGTGCGTGCTCTCCTGCCAGGCCGGGCTGACCAACTGCAGCGGCGTCTGCGTCAACGTGAAGACCGACTACAGCAACTGTGGCGCCTGCGGCACCAAGTGCTCGGGCAGCGCCTTCCTCTGCTGCGGCGCCAAGTGCGTCGACCCCCTCACCGACGCGTCCAACTGCGGCGGCTGCGGCAAGGCCTGCTCCTCCAAACAGAAGTGCAGCGCGGCCAAGTGCCAGAGCAACACGTCGGGGTGCCAGGTGGTCCAAAACCAAGCCGACCATTTCCAGATCGTTTGCACCTCCTGCGCCAGCATCCTCGCCTCCACGCCCACCGCCAAGAGCGGCGTCTACACCATCAAGCCCGCCGGCGTGAGCTCGGCCTTCGACGTCTACTGCGACATGACCACCAACGGCGGCGGCTGGACCCTCATCGCCACCACGGCTGACGACAACAAGGCCACCTGGACCTACAACAACCGGGCCTACCTCTGGAACACCACCGCCGTGGGCACCCTGGCCAACAGGCTCAAGGACTTCAAGTCGCCCTCCTACTATCAGGTGCCGTTCAAGGACATGCTCTTCCGCGACAAGGCGGGCTACTGGGCGGCCTACAACGGCGTGAGCAGCAGCGGCAGCACGGTGCACAAGTGGATGCCCCAGTCTCTGGCCTGCGCCACCACCGCCGGGCGCTCCTTCAAGATGTCGGCCGGCAATATCAAGGCCACCGGCGGCAGCACCGGCATGCAGAGCACCAACGTCTACTTCACGGTCTACGACTCGGACGGCTGCTGGTGCAACTCCGACGAAGACGCATACGGGCCGGCCTGGGGCTACCGCAACAACAACAGCTGCTGGCCCGACGACGTGGGCGGCTACGGCTGGGGCCCGGGCCGATCGAGCTGGGGCGCCATCGAGGGCGGCAAGGCCACCCTCAGCCCGACCAAGCCCTACACCTCAACGGAGTCGAACACCGGCGGCTACATCATGTGGTTCGTGCGCTAGAAACGTCGAACGCTGACTACGCGTGCTCGATGTTGGTGTGGTTCGAGATCTCGCTGTTGGTCGTGCACAGGTCGCGCACGCTGAGGTCGTGGACGTCGCGCCGCCCCGTGAGGCGCGCGAAGGTGGCCAGCTCCTCGGTGCAGACCCGCAGATAGTTCTCCACCCGCCGGGCGGACAGGTCCACGTCCAGCCGGTCGCGCAGATCGTGGTCCTGCGTGGCGATGCCCACCGGGCACTTGCCGGTGTTGCAGAGCCGGTACTGCTGGCAGCCGAGGGCCATCATGGCGCCGGTGGCCACCGCCACGGCGTCGGCGCCCATGGCCAGGGCCTTGGCGAAGTCAGCCGACACGCGCAGCCCGCCGGTGATCACCAGCGAGACGTCCTCGGCACCGGCCGCGTCCAAAAACTCCCGCGCCCGGTGCAGGGCGTAGATCGTGGGCACCGAGGTGGCGTCCTTGATCTGCGCCGGCGCCGCGCCCGTGCCGCCGGCCCGCCCGTCCAGGGTGACGAAGTCCACGCCGGCGTAGAGCGCCACCACCAGGTCCTGCTCCACCCGCCCGGCCGCCAGCTTGAGGCCCACGGGGCAACCGCCCGAGCCCTCTCGCAGCCAGGACACCTTCTGCTTCAGCTCCTCCTTGTCGCGGATGTCCGGGAAGCTCGCCGGGCTGGTGATGTCCACGCCCACGGCGAAGCCGCGCACCTGCGCGATCTCCTCGGTGACCTTTTCCGCGGGCAGGTGGCCGCCCATGCCGGGCTTGGCCGACTGCCCGATCTTGATCTCCACGGCGTCCGCCGCGCGGAGGTTCTCCTCGGTGACGCTGTAGCGGTTCGGCACGTACTCGAAGATGTGGCGGTGGGCCGCCTCCCGCTCCTCGGGCAGGATCCCGCCCTCGCCGCTGCAGATGGCGGTCTTCACCGCGCCGCTGCCCATGGCCAGGGCGATCTTGGCCTCCCAGGAGAGGGCGCCGAAGGACATGTGCGAGACGTAGATCGGCGACTCCAGCACCAGCGGCTTGCGCGCCCCGGGGCCGATGACCGTGCGCGTGGACACCGGCTGGTCGTTGTTCAGCGGCAGCCGCGCCAGCTGGGCGCCGCGGACGAGGATGTCGTCCCAGGAGACCACAGGTTTGCGCGTGCGCATCGGCTCGATGATCGACTCGCCGGTTTTGGCCATGCGGTGGATGGCCGCCATCTGCGACTCGAGGTCGTCGGCGGGCCTGCGCCACCGTCCGAGGTACTCGGCGGGCTCGCCGCTGACCACCTGCTGCACCGTCGGGAGCTGAGGCCCGGTGCCTTGCTCCGGCATCGGCGCCGGCGCCCCCTCCTGGACGAACTGGTCCTTGGTCGCCTCGCACACCGGGCAGGCAAAGTCGTCGGCCAGCTCGCCGAAGGGGCCGTCCGGCTGCTGGTGGACGTAGCCGCAGACTGTGCATACATATCTGGCCATGAAGACTCCGCTCCTGTGGGAGGTTGCGCCGAAGAAAAGTATCTCCCCCAAAGGTGAGGGCGGCAACCTCCAAGAGCCAGCAATGACACACGCCGAACGCCGGCGCCAGGTGTGATATTCTGGTCGCTCGTCACAGGAGTAGGTAGATGCGTTACACCCTGACCTTGATCTGCGCGCTGTCCCTCATCGTCACGGCGGCGCCGGCTAACGCTCACTGGTGCAGCAACATCTGGAACGCTCCGGCGCGGCTGGTGGTCAAGCCGGAGAAGAGCACTGTGCTGCTCAAGGCGGGCCAGCCCACCAGGCTACGGGTCTACCTGCAGAACAACTTCCCCTACAAGCTGGTGTCGGCCCAGATGCGCGGCCAGGCCTCGGGCTACACCGTGGCGGTCTCCCCGTCCAGCCAGGACATCTTACCCGGCCAGCAGGCGGGCTTCGAGCTGACCATCACCAAGGCCAGCGGCACGGCCACGGTGAAGATCAGCACTCTGGGCCTGCAGGTGCAGTTCCGCCCCGGCAAGCCGCCCAGCGGGTGGATGGGCGAGGGCCACACCCTGGTCAAACAGAACCCGGCCGAGTCCACCCTGCTCAACGGCACAAAGTACAGCATGAAGATCCAGGACGCGTCGCTCATCGCCTCCACCCTCTCGCGGCTCTACCCCACCACCAAGCTGGCCTCGGGCGCGCCGTACTTCGGCCGCACCGGCATCCAGCAGGTGATCCACTGGTTCGGCTACCGCTTCTGCTACAGCTCGAGCGGCTCCTGGCGCTGCGGCAGCCAGCAGTGTCCCTCGGCTTGCTCCGAGGGCAGCGCCTGGAACGCCACCAACCAGTTCCCGTTCAACTGCATGCGCGCCGGCGCCGAGGTGGCGGCCTGGCACGCCAGGGCCAAGCTGGGCAGCGACCTGCCCGCGGCCCGCGCCGCGGCGGTCAACGCGCTCAAGGGCGGCGGCACCTTCCACCACAAGTGCATCGCCGCGGTGGTGGGCGGATACCTCTTCCAGGGCAGCGCCAGCAGCAAGGCGCTGACCGCCGCTTTGGACAACGCCTCCAACAACGTGCCCCCCACCTGTCGCAAGGCCGCCCGGCGCATCCTCGACGGGAGCAACGCCGCCACCAGCTGCAGCGGCGGACCGTTCTACGAGAACGCGGCCTGCGCGGCGGCCGAGGGGCTCCGCGGCAAGGACGGGCTGGTCAAGTCGGTGCTGGTGGCCAAGGCCGGCGACGGCGGCGGCTGGGGCTGGACCAGCGGCTACGAGAACCTCTACTACGCCATGATGCTCTACATCGTCACGGCCCACCGGACGGCCAGGGAGGGCAAGGTCACCTACTACCCCGACGCCGGCGCGCCGTTGACCTTCAAGCCCGACACCAAGCCCGTGGGCAAGGACAAGGGCAGCGACACCAAGGCGCCGGGCACCGACGCGGGCGCGGCCACGGGCGACAGCGCCGGCGACGAGCCGGACGACGGCGGCTGCAGCCACGGCGAGCCGCGCGGCGGGCCGGCGCTGCTGGTCCTGCTGCTTCTGGGGCTGGTGATGAGGCGCAGGCTTTAAGTCTGCCTACTGGGAGGGCGCGAGCTCCAGGTGCTCCTCGATGCGGGTGACCCGCTCCTCGATGTCCTCCACGCGGATGTCCCGTTGCTGGTTGCCGTACTCCACGGCCCCGAGGATCTGACGCAGCACCGTGCCGTTGCGGGCGGCGTGGGCTTCCATGGCGTCGAGGCGCTGGCCGTGCTCCTTCAATGTCTCGCCATGCCCCTTGAGAATGCCACCATGTTCCCGGCGCATCCCACGGATCTCTTGCCGAAGTCCCCTTAACTGCTCTCCATGGTCTTGGCGTTGGCCTCGGATTTCGTCGCGAATCTCCTTCAGGATCGTCCCCGTCAGATCGCTCATCGGTACCTCCCGTGGAGCCTGCGCTCCACCTGATATCAGTGTAGCAGATACGGCCCACAGCGGGCCGCCTGACCTCCTGTTTGCACAGGCCGTGCCGTCTCCAACGCATTGAAATGTCGTCTCCGATTCTGCTTATTTGGCCTGCATTTCCGGCTGCCGGTCCGGCGGGTGCGGTATCTGTGCGCAAACACAGCGATCCGCTATAAACTCAATTCATGCTCACCCGAGGCGAGGCTGACCGGTTCGTGGCCGAGGTGCTGGCCCTTCATCGGCTGGCGTCGGAGCCCGAGGCGCGCCTGGCGCAGCTCATGGGCGCCTACCTCGCCCGCGTCCCCTTCCAGAGCCTCGGCGCGCTGACCACGCGGGCCGTGCCCACCCTGGCGCAGGTCGAGCGGGACGCCTTCAGCCGCGCCGGCGGGCTCTGCTTCACCATGAACGTCTTCTTCCAGGCGCTCTTGCGGGCCCTGGGCTTCGACGCCTGATTCGCCCTGGCCACCATCCACGACGACCTGAAACACGGCACGGTGCTGGTGCGCGGGCTCACCACGCCGGACGCGGTGCACAGCGTGGAGGTGGGCTGCGGCTACATCGTGCCGGTCCCCCTGGCGCTGCCGGACAGCGGCGAACCCACGCGGCAGCACCACGGCGCGCTGGTGGTGGAGCTTCGCCGCGAGGGCGGCGTGGTTGGCCGGTATCACACCGCCGCGGGTCGGCGGTCGCGCTTCTGGGCGCTGGACCCGCGTCCGGTGGAGCTGGAGGCGGTGGCCCAGGCGGTGCGCCCCGCCTACGAGGGGTACGACCGGCTGCGTGTGGTGGTCGCGCGCGAGCCCGGGCTGCGCCTGCTGACCTTCAAGGACGACCTGCTGCTGGAGGAGACCGCAAACGGCGCGCTGCGCCAGCGCCGGTTCCCCGACGAGGCCGCGCGCCGTGAGGCCCTGCGAGCGCGCTTGCCGTGGCTGGACGAGGACCTGATCCGTCGCGGCCTGGCCCGGGCCGGCTGGCGCCAGGGCGACTTCCACGGCCGCGGCTGAATCCGCTATTGGTCGTCCGGCACGAGGAGCATGGCCCGGCGCTCGCCCGGCTGCACAACGGCGCCGAGACGCTCCGGGTTCTGGCTGCGGCTGCAGTCCAGCATGGCCGGCCCGTGGTCCGGGCGGCTCGGGTTCCGCCCCACCCGGGTGTCCGATGGCGGGAAGAACAGCGCCAGCAGCATGGTGAAGTGGGTCACCACGGCGATGTTCTGCTCGGGTCTCGCCAACAGAAAGCGGAGGAACTCGGCCGCGCGCAGGTCCAGGGCCAGGCGCGACTCGCCGCCCGGCGTCCAGAGCACGTCCGCGTCGTGCGTCACGTGGGAGAAGTCCACGCCCGGAAACTCCGGCGCGATGGCGGACAGGTCCCGCCGCCGGGAATGCACCTGCCCGCCGATCACGGTCCGCAGCTGCTCCAGGGCGATGAGCTTTTTGTCCGGCACGGTGGACGTTTTGCAAAAGGCCACGGTGGCTGTTTGCAGCGAACGGGTCATCACCGAGACCAGCGCCACCTCCGCCGGGCAGTCCACACTGTGGGCCGAGGCCTGGAGCCGACCCTCGACCGACAGGCCGGCGTCCACCAGCGTGGGATGCAGCGATTCGCCGGCACGGATGAAGTGCACCACCCTGGCCCCGGGCCTGGCCAGCAGCTCGTCGGCCCGGGGATCGTCCAGGTCGTGGCACCAGAGGTGGGGCGTGGGCGGACAGCGCGTGAGCCAGGCGGTCTGATAAGGCGCCAACTGCAGGCTGGCCCTGTCCCGGGGCAGCTCCACGCAGTCCTCGGCCGCCAGATCCCGCAGCACAGCCTCGCCGTCCAGGCCCGCGGCCTCCAACAGCGGCGCCGCGGTCAGCGCCACCGCCTCGCGGCCGAAATTGGTGAGACAGAGCACCAGGTCCCCAGGTCCCCCGGTCTCCAGATCCTCAGGACCTCTCTCCGGCGGCCGCCGCACCAGCGCCAGCACCCCGGGGGTGCCCGGCTCCAGCACCTGCTGCGCCCCCTCGGGGTGAAAGGCCGCGCAGCCGGCCCGGGCCCGCAGCAGGGCGAGCATGCGGTGGTACACGGCAAAGCGCGCAGAGCCGGGGTCGGCGATCTCGGCCTCCCAGGCGGCCACGTCGAAGCGCCCGCGGTTGATCTTGCGATTCTGGCACTGGCCCACCGCGTCGGCGGCCGCCGCGGCCACCCCCTCGTGGTCGTTGTCACCGGCCACCAGCAGCGAGAGGTACAGCGCCGGCACGCCGCGCAGGGCGAGCACCACCGCCTGGGTGGCCAGGAAGCGGTCCACGTGCGCGCCCCGGCCCTCGTCGTCGCCCGCGGCGCAGGCCGACCAGTAGGTGCAGTTGAGCTCCCAGGGCCTCGGCGCGGCGCCCCGGGTGCGCCGCCGCGTACGCAGCAGCGCGCCCCTTTTTTTGGCCGCGCGCACCATATTGGCCATCTCCTCGGCGGTGATCAGCCCCTCCATCCAGGTCAGGCCCACGCCGTCGTGGGAGGCGGCCAGGTTGAGGTAGGCCCGCCCAGGCGGCGCGTCGGGCAGCTCGGCCAGCCACCACGCCAGGGCCCGCGCGTCGTGGTTATACAGGCTGTGCAGCAGCAGCCCGGACAGCGGCAGGTGGTAGATCAAATCCGCCTGCCGCGCCGGCTCGCCCGCGCCGAGGTAGGTGTAGTTGTCGGCCTGGCTGACGTTGGTCACCGAGGGCAGGATCGCCACCGCGCCGGCCCCCGCCGCGGCCAGCACGTCCTGCATCAGGCGCACGAGCTCGTGGTTCTCCGGCTGGTTGACGCAGGTGGTGCCCTCCGCCTTCCAGACGTAGCCGAAGGCGTCCAGCCGCAGAGCCCTCGCCCCCCGGGCCACGGACTCCAGCATCACGCCGAAAAACTCGAGGGCCAGGTCGGGCTCCCGCCAGTTGACGTCGACGAGGTCCGGCGAGTAGGTGGCCCAGACGTGCCTTTCCCCCTCGGCGGTCTGGTGGGGGTAGGTCAGCGGCAGGTCCCGGGCGCGGAACACCCCGGCCAGCCAGGGCGCCTCCGGGGCGGGTACCGTGATGAAGTAGCGTCGCCCCGGGTCCTCGCCGGCCAAAAATTGCAAAAACCACGGATGCGACGACGAGCAGTGGTTGAGCACCACGTCCATCATCAGTCCGAACCTCCTGTTGAGCCGCTCCAGGTCGTCCCAGGTGCCGAGGTCCGGATCCACGCCCGAGTAGTCGGTGATGGCGTAGCCCTCGTAGCTGGTGCTCGGGTGGAAGGGCAGCACGTGGACCATGCTGACGTGCCCCGTCAGGTGCCGGCGGCACCACCGCTCCAGGGTCTCGAGGCCGGGCTCCCGCCGCCGCCGCAGGTGGTCGCCGTAGGCGATGAGCACCGCGTCGCGCTGGTCGAAGCCGGGGCCGCCCGCGTCCTGCGCGTCGCCCCGCGCCTCCATGTTGCGGGCGATGGGCTCGCGCCACCGCTCGATGACCTGCAGCAGCCGCGGCAGCGCTTCGTCTCCGTCCTCGCCCCAGAGCCGCCGCAGCCTCGCGCCGAGGCGCTCCCGCGTCCCGTGCTCTCCGCTCACGCCGTCACTCCAGGTCGTAGGCCTCGTAGACGAAGCCAAGGTCCTGGCGGATGCGCGCCTCGTCCAGGCCGAACTTCTCCAGCGAGTAGCTGTGGGCGCTCTTGTGCTCGCGTTGGGCCCGGGCCTGGTGTCGCACCCGCTCGCGAAAGTCGTCGCCCACGCTCAGCCCGGCGAAGTCCACCACCCGCTCCATGGTGGCCTCGAAGTCCCGCATCAGGGAAGGGTAGGGCACCACCATGTACCGCTCGGGATCCAGCGCGCCCTGCTGCAGCTCGTAAAACGACCGGTACAGGTGGCGCGACGCGAGGTAGAGGTTCTCCAGGTAGCGCGCGCGGGTGTCGGGCGCGGTGCTGTTGAACATGTCGTAGGAGCGCTCCAGCACACCGGTGAGCAGCGACATGCCCGAGGGGATGGCCTGCAGCGGATCGCGCACGAGGTAGATGATCTTGCAGTCGGGGTAGCGGGCCGCCAGCAGGTCCGCGTGGAGCGTGAGCATGCTGGACTTGACCGCCACGCGCTCCGCCCCGTGGGCCACCAGGTTGCGGCGCCAGCAGGCCTCGAGGTAGCGCATGTAGCGCTCCTGGCGCGTCGTGTCCGCGGTGAGGTCCAGGTGGCGGCGGCAGCGGTCGCTGCCGAAGCGGTCCTCCCAGGCGAGAAAGTAGGCCCAGAGGAAGCCGTAGTCGACGAAGTGGAAGAAGCCCATGGCGTCGTCGGTCTCCACGTCCCTGAGGCTGGTCTCGTGGGCCGCGGAGCTGTGGTAACGGGCCGGCGAAAGGGGGGCCAGCCGGTCCACCACCGCGCCCAGCAGCCGGCGCGTGCAGACGGCAGGCAGCAGCATCTCCCACAGGCGGTGAGCGCACAGCCCGTCGGCGTGGAGCAGGAAGCGGTGCACGAAGGTGGTGCCGCCGCGGGGGTTGCCGAGGATGAACAGCGGCCGCTGGATCTGCTGCGCCCGGATGGACGGCGCCAGCAAGTGATCCAGGCCGCGGGTGGTGGCGTTGACCAGGCGGTGCAGCTGCAGCAGGCCGAAGGTCCCCAGGGGGCGCAGGCGGAAGCCGAAGGTCCGCAGGATCGTGCGGTAGAGCCTCAGATACCTCAGCACGGCGCCGGCCCCCTCACGCCTGCCACACTCCGGCCAGGGTCACCACCGAAAAGCCCGCCGCCGCGCTGGAGAAGATCATGCGGTCGCCGGCCTCCACGCCGCGCTGCTCCAGCAGCTCGTGCATGTTGAGCGCCACGGCGGTGCTGGCGGTGTTGCCGTAGAGGTGGTGCGTGCCGAGGGTGCGCGCGGGGTCGGCCCCCAGATCCTGGAGCACCTGGCGGTTCATCTGATCGCTCGGCTGGTGCGCCACGAAGTGGTCCACCTGGTCCACGCTCCAGCCCACGGCCTCGATGACCCGGCGCACCACCGGCGCCACGTGCACGGTCAGCTCGTTGAGCTCCCGCGAGTTGGAGGTGAAGGCGCCGTCGATGGGGGCCTGGCACAGGTCCCAGTGTCGGGGCAGGGCGTGGCTCTCCGCGCCGAGCAGGCGCACGCAGCCGCCGGCGTGGGGGCGGCGGCTCAGCAACCAGGCCGTGGCTGCGTTGCCGATGGTCAGCCCGATGACCCGGTGCTCCAGCTCCTCGGGGCGCTGCACCTCGTGGCAGACGAACTGCCGTGTCAGCTCGCCGGAGGGCGTGCTCGTAGCCCGGGTTGAGCGCCATGAGCCCCGCGGCGACGTGGAGCCCCTCGAGCTGCCCCACGCAGGCGCTGGTCACGTCGAAGGCGTGCACCCGGTCGGCCCCCACGCGGGCGGCCAGCTCCATGGCCGTGGCCGGCTCGAAGTACTCCCGGGCGATGCCGGCGTGGATCACGAGGTCCAGCTCGTCGGCGTCCACGCCGCATCGCTGCAGGCAGCCCGTGGCGGCCCGCGCCGCGATCTGGCCCACCCCCACCTCCGGGTTCGGCTCCATGTAGCGATACTCGGAGTTGCAGCGCGAAAACACCGCGCGCACGCCGGCCTCGATGAGCGGCCACCCCCTGGGATCGCCGCGGTACCGGCGCTCGACCTCGGCGATGACGTCGTCGTTGTGCAGGCGCCTGCCGGGCAGGTGTACCGCTGGTCGTGAGAGATAAAGCTCGGGTAAGGTGCTGGGCTTCAGGGCGTGTCCTTGGTCGCCTTGGTCTTCTTCTTCTTCTTGGCCAGGCGCCAGCCCGTGTCCAGATGCCGCGGGTGTCGCGGGTGCCAGGTGCTGGTGTACACCGGCGCGTCGGTGTGCGGCAGGTAGTCCTTGGGCAGCACGTCCGGCGGCGGCTTGACGTCGGGGGGGGTCTGGTCCGGCGGCGGCGGCGGCAGGTCCAGGGCCAGCTGATCCGGCAGCTTCTGGTCCGGCGGCGGCAGGTCCCACGGCAGCGGCAGGTCCGGCTGCTGCAGGTCGGGCTGGGGCTGGTCCGGCTTCAGCGGAATGTCCGGCGGATTGATCGGCAGGTCGTTTTTGGTGATCGGCATGTCCGGCGGCAGAGGGAGGTCCACCTTCACCGGCAGGTCAGGCTGGGGCAGGTCGGGCTGGGGCAGGTCCGGTTTCTTGTCCGGCTCTACGAGGATGTCCTGGTTCGGCTTGTCCGGCTCCAGGTCCTTGACCGGCAGGTCCTTGACCGGCTTGTCCGTCTTCAGGTCCTTGTCCGGCAGGTCTTTTTCCACCTTCTGCTCGGTGGGCTTCGACTTGTCCACGGTCACATCGAGGGACATGTCCTTTTCGCCCAGGTCCCCCGGCGGCTCTTCTCCGTTGCAGGCCCCCGCGGCCAGCGCCGCAGCCATGATGATCACGAACACGAGTCTTGATGTTTGCATGATTACAATCATTGCATTTTCTTTTGGCGATTTCTCAAGCTTTGTCCATCGGCTGGCCGGCGGCAGCTGCGCCATCGCTCCATGGGCGTCAGGGCGCGCGCCCGTCCACGAGGGGCGGCCAGGACGAACTCCCGGGCCACCACGCCGGCGCCCACGTGGTGCCAGCGGACGTGGGTCAGGCCCGCGCCGCGCCAGAGGCGTTTCGCCGGGGCGGGGTAGAAGACCACCAGCCGCCGCGGCGCCCGGGGCAGCTTGACCTCCAGCTCGTTGGATCCCCGCGACAGCAGCAGGCCCGCGCTCGCGGCGTGGAGGCAGGCCGCGCGCGGCTTGTGCGGCCGCCAGCGCGCCGGCTTGAGCATGCCTGCCTGGAACGCGCCGAAGCCCATGTCGCCCGGCCCGGGCGGTGAGTGCAGCACCAACCGGTGGCTGAGGGCGGCCACCGCCCGCCACTGGCGCGGGTGGTAGAAGGAGGAGAGGCGGTGTAGCTCCAGCACGCCCGCGGTGAACAGGGCCAGGTCCCGCCGTGGATCGAGGCCGTCGAGGATCGCCCTCATGCGCCGCTGGCTGTAGGTGCGGTACTGCAAGCCGTGGCGGCCGTAGTCCCCCAGCAGCAGCACCTCGCGCGGCAGGTCGATGCGGGCGTCCTCGTAGCGGTAGAGCAGCCGCGGCACCGCGTTGTAGAAGGCGTAGACGTTGAGCACCAGGTAGGCCGCCAGCACCACGGCGTTGGTGGCCACGGCCGCCACCCGCCAGCGCCGGCCGAGCCAGGGTAGCGCCGCGCCCAGGGCCAGGCCCGCGGTGACGAAGCCCACCGGCGCCAGGGTCAGCGCGTAGGCGCTCTTTGCCAGGTGGTGGAAGACGTAGATCGACGCCGCCGGCAGGGCCCAGGCCGCCAGCAGGCCGGCGGTGCGGGCGCTGGTGCGCTGGACCAGGGCCACCAGGCCGAGGTTGGCGGCCACCAGCAGCCACACGAGGTTGAGTCCGTCCAGCAGGTAGCGCAGCAGCGCCGCCGCGCTCCACTGGCTGGAGGTCATGGCGCTGGTGTGCCGCTGCCACTGGTAGAGGGCGGCGGTGGCCTCCCAGTAGCGGTCCCAGCCTCCGCCCAGGGCCACCAGCGGGAAGAACCACGCCGCGCAGCCGGCGCAGAAGGCGGCCGCGGCCAGGCCCAGGCGGCGCCACCCCGGCCAGCGCAGGGCGCAGGCCAGCAGCAGCACCGGCGAAAATGACAGCACGCCGCTGGGGCGCACGCCGAGGATCATCGAGAAGGCCAGCGCCGCCGCCACCACGCCCAGGCGCCCCCGGGCCAGGGCCAGAGCCAGGGTCACGCAGCCGACGCTGCAGAAGCACTCGGCCACGTAGGCCGTGGACGCCGCGCCCTGGAACCAGAACGGCGGACAGGCGCAGAAGGCCAGCGCCAGGCAGAGGGCCACCAGCGGGCCGGCCGTGCGCCGCACCATCCAGCCGAGCAACAGCAGGGTGGCGCCGCCGAGCAGGAAGTTGAGCGCGATGAAGGGCCAGGTCTCCGAGGCGGACAGCAGCGACAGCCCCCGCAGCGCCAGGGTGTAGAGCGGGTAGCCCGGCGGGTGGGGCTGGTGCTGGAAGACGTCCAGCTGCTGCACGCCGAGGGCGTAGTTCACCGAGTCCCACTCCAGCAGCACGTCGGGGGCCACGGTCCAGCGCGAGAGGCCGAGCCAGCAGAGCAGCGCACACCAGGCGGCCACCTCCCAGGCGCGCAGCGGGTGTGGATCCGGTCCCGGGTCGGTCCAGGGAGGTGGGGCGGTGGGCGGCTCGGCCATGGGCGCTACTGTATCGCGCCTTGCGGGCGCTTTGAACACTCCATGGCTAGCGGACGATCTCCTCCAGCGGCGGCGTGATCCGCTCGGCGTTGTAGACCCCCACCGAGTTGCCGGTGGCGGCGCGCACGGGCAACTCCAGCTCCCAGATTAGCTCGCCGCCGGCGGTGACCTCCATGATCCGGCTGTGGTGTTTCTGCTTCCAGGTGCCGGCGGTGACCAGGGTGTTGCCGTTGGGCAGCCGGTCGGCGTCGCCCCAGTAGTTGACGAACCAGCGGCCCCGGCGACCGCCGCGGTACTGCCAGACGATGCGCGAGGTGCGGGCCTGCTCGTCGATGGCGTACTCCACCGCCCGGGCGAAGCCGCGCTTGAGCAGGCCGTTGTCGTACATCATCAGGTTGCCGTTGGGCAGCCGCTCCAGGCCGTGGGGCTGCTCGAACCACGGGTGCTCGGCCGCGGGGTCAGCGGCGAAGTCGCCGCCCTTGCCGAAGGCCCAGAGGATCTGCCCCGTGCTGCGGCGCACCTTGTACACCGTGCTGAGGTTGCGCGCGTTGATCAGCACCACGTCGGCCTTGGCGTCCATCACCAGGGCGTTGACGTGGGTCCAGGAGTAGAGGAAGTGGCCGTCGTCCTGCCTGGACGTGTCGGGGCGCAGGTGCTCGTAGGTGTTCCAGGTCCAGGCGTCCTTGGCCGCCGGCGTCATCTCTACCACCACGTCGCCCACGACGAACCCGACCTGCAGCGAGCGCACGGTGAGGTAGTTGCCGTTGGGCAGCTTGTCGAAGTGGTGGTGGTGGGCGCCGGTGATCGACAGCGGCGGCTGGTCCGGTCCCAGCCAGACCACCTTGCCGGCCAGGTCCAGCTCCTTGGCGATGGGCGAGTGGGCGTTGGTGTCGCCCATGCTCTGCACCAGCACGTACTTGCCGTCGACGAACCGCGTGTCGCCGATGCGCCCCAGGCCGTGGGCGGCGTACCACACCGGGCGCCCGTCCATGTCGTACATCACGGCGGCGGGGGTGAAGTCCTTGTCCTGGTAGATGATCAGCCCCTCGCGCCTGGCCGCGTTGACCGTCATCAGGGTCCAGCCGCGGTAGGCGCGGCGCCGGTCGTGCACCGTGATCCTGCCGTGGGGCAGGTAGGCGGGCAGGGACCGGGTGGTGTAGGAGGTGTCGGCCTTCCCCGCGGTCCCGACGGCCACGGACACCGCCCGCAGGGTGTAGGCCGTCTCCGCGTGCATCCCGATGACCAGCAGCCGGTGTTTGGTCTTGAGCCCGTCGTCGCGCACGCGCCAGGCCAGCTTGCCCGCCGGGCCGAAGAGCACCGCCGAGGTGGCCGGCACGGCGGTGGTCCAGGAGACGAAGCAGGAGAGCACGTTGGCCGGGTTGTGCTCCACCTTGAGGTCGCGCAGGGTCAGGCCCGCCAGGCCCTCGCCGGCGCCGCCGTCGTCGGGGTCGGCGGGCTCGTCCGGGCAGCCGCAGAGGCAGGCCAGCAGGACCAGCGAAGCCAGGCGCCTCATGGGCCTCCGTCTCCTTTCCCCGCCCCGCGGGTGAAGGTCTCCAGGGGAGCGCGCAGGCGCTGGCCGTTGTACGCGCCCACGGTGTTGCCGTCCTTGGTGCGGGGCAGCTTGAGCTCCCAGACCCGCTGCCCCTCGGGCGTGACCTCGAAGACGCGGGAGTAGGCCTTGGGGGACCAGGTGCCGGCGGTGATCAGGGTGTTGCCGTTGGGCAGGCGGTCCGCGTCACCCCAGTAGAGGGTGAGGAAGCCGTGGTCCGGCTTGCCGTCGTATTGCCAGGCGATGTGGGCGGTCTTCTTCGCCTCGTCGAGGCGGTACTCCACGGCCCGGGAAAATGGCCGCTTGGTCATGCCGTTGTCGTAGAGCAGGATGTTGCCGTTGGGCTGCAGCTCCACGGCGTGAGCCTTGATGAACCAGGGGGTCTTGGCCTTGGCGTCGGGGGCGAAGTCTCCTCCGGCGCCCAGCTTCCACAGCACCTTGCCCGTGGCCACCTCGATCTTGTACACCGCGTCCTGGTGCCGGGCGTTGTAGTAGACCACGCCCCGGTCGGGGTCCGGGTGCAGCGAGTTGCCGTGGGTGTAGTCGTGCACCGTCTTGCCGTCCCATTTGGCCATGTCGGGGCGGATGTGGTCCAGGCTGCTCCAGGTCCAGACCACCTGGTGGTCCGGGGCCATCTCCACGATGACGTCGCCCATGACCTTGCGCACCACGTTGTTGCGCAGGGCCAGGTAGTTGCCGCTGGCCAGCTTCTGGAAGTGGTGGTGGTGGTGGCGGTGTACCGTGTCCTGGGGCTGCAGCGGCCCCTCCCACACCGCGCGGCCGGCCAGGTCCACCTCCAGGGCGGTGAGCTTCGGCTCGTGGATGCTGCCCATGCTCTGCACCAGCACGCGCCCGTCGAAGTAGCGGGCGTCGCCGATGCGGGGCAGGCCGTGCTCGCGGTACCACACCGGGCGCCCATCCATGTCGTACATCACCGCCGTGGGCACGAAGCCGGGGTCCAGCTGCACCTTTGTGCCGCGGCTGCCGGCGCTGACGGTCATCAGGGTCCAGCCCGCGAAGGCCCGCCGCCGGTCGTGACGTACCAGCGCGGCCGTGGGGACGTGGGCCGGCAGCTTGCCGGTGGTGAAGCTCAGCTCGGCCGACCGGGCCCGTCGCGCGCCCGCGGACGAGACCGCCTGCAGGGTGTAGCCGGTCTGGGCGTGCATGCCGAAGACCAGCACCCGGTGGGCGGTGCGCAGCCCGGGCAGTCCAACGCGGCTGCCCTGCCCGGCGCCCGGCTCCCAGCGCTCAACCGCGGAGGTGGCGGCCTCGCTGGTGGTCCAGGAGACAAAGCAGGAGAGCACGCTGCGCGGGTTCGGCTCCACCTTCACCGCCGAGACGGTCAAAGGCGGGGCCGCGTCCGGCGGCGCGACGGTGTCCGGTCGCAGGTCCGGAGTGGGGAGCTGCGCCTCGGCGCCGGGGCCGTCGGAGAGCGCGCCGTCGGAGTGGGCCGGCTCACCGCAGGAGCAGCCGGCCACGGCCCAGGCCAGCAGCCAGGGTGTGGACAGCGCCATGAAGCGGGGGCTCACTTGCACAGCCGGATCTTGGTGCCGAGGGTGGTCTTTTCGCACTTTTTGCCGGTGGGGCAGTCCTTGTCCGTGGCGCAGGAGCAGACCTGGTAGTACTTGTCGCACAGCTTGCCGTGGACGTTGCTGGTGCAGTCGGAGCCGGCCTTGCACCCGCAGAGGGTGTTCTTGCAGCCCTTGCCCAGGGTCTGGGTGTTGCAGTTGGGGTCCACGGCGCACTCCACGCAGCGGTGGGTGTAGGGGTGGCAGATCTTGGCCCACCGCTCGCCGGCGCAGTGCGTGGTCTTGGTGCAGGGGAAGCAGCGCCCCGAGGTGGGATCGCAGCGGCCGGCGTTGGCGTTCGGGCAGTCCTTGTCCGTGGCGCACGGCCTGGTGCAGACCTTGTAGACGGCGTTGGGGTAGGCCAGCAGGCACTTGGTCAGCGGGGCCGTCTTGCAGTCCGCGTCTGTCTTGCAGGAGCAGCGCTTGTAGGTGGTAAAGCAGGTGGGGCCCCGGGAGCTGGAGGCGCAGTCAGCGTCGGCGGCGCAGCCGCAGCGGGTCACCGCGCCGTGGGAGACGCAGCGCTTGCCCAGGCCACCGGCGCCGCAGTCCTTGTCCGCGGCGCAGGTGCAGGCGCCGGCGGCGCAGACCGGGCCCAGGGGGCTGGCGCTGCACTGGGCGGCGGTCTTGCAGGCCACGCAGCGGCCGGCGGTGGTGTCGCACAGGGGCGTCGTACCGCTGCAGTGGCTGTCGGCGAGGCAGGCCACGCAGCGCATGGAGGCGGTGTCGCACTGGGCGAAGGCCGTGCTGCCGCAGTCCGCAGCGCCCTTGCACTGGCCGCAGCGTCCCGAGGTCTTGTCGCAGACCAGGCCGCGGCCGCACTCGGTCTTGGCCTTGCAAGGCGCGCCGCAGCGGCTGTACCCCGCGCCGATGAACGGGGGCGCGCAGACGCCCTTGCCCGAGGCCTTGCACTGCGTGTCGGCGGCGCAGCTGCACCGCCCGCTGGCCACGTGGCAGGTGGGGCCGAGGTCCGAGCCCTTGCAGTCCGCGTCCACCTGGCAGCCGCAGCGCCGGGGCTCCAGGTCCCTGGCCAGGCAGCGGAGGCCCCCGCTGGCGCTGCCGCTGCAGTGCTTGTCGCCGCTGCAGCCGGCGCAGACCCCGTCGTCACAGCGAGGCTTGTCGGCCAGGGAGCAGTGGGCGTCGGAGGTGCAGGCCACGCAGCGCCCCTTGGCGCAGCGCGGTGTGTACTTGCCGCCGCAGTGGGTGTCGCCGGTGCACTGCAGGCAGGCCCCCGAGGCCGCGTCGCAGTGGGGGCGGGCCGGGCTCGGGCAGTCCTTGTCGGCCTTGCAGGGCGCGGCGCAGACCTTGCCGCCGTGGAGCGCCTGTACGCACCGTCGCCCGGCGCAGCAGTGTGCGTCAGCGCTGCAGCCGCACATCGGCGCCCGGGGCGGCGCCGTCAGGCACTGCTTGCCGTGGACCTTGCCCGCGCAGGCCGCGCTGTCGGCGCAGCGGCAGATGCCGAGCTTTTTGTCGCAGGTGGTGCCGAGGGCCGCCGGGTTCTTTTTGCAGTGCTCGTCGCCGGTGCACTCAACGCAGCGCTTTTGGGCGTCCTTGACGCAGAGGTAGGGCGCCACGGACTGGCAGGCGGCGCTGCAGACCGACGGCCCCTGGTCGGCGCCGCTGAGGCGCCCTGCGCGGACGCCGGAGCCCGGGTGGCGGTCGGTACAGCCAGGTACGATGAGGAGCAGAGTGGGGAGTAGGAGTAAACAAGCACTACGCACTGCAGGACCTCGTGGCGGCATTCTCGCCGGCTGAACGACTATACTATATACTGGCATGTAATCAGGAGTCGTGACCCATGAATAATCGTTTGCTGCCAACAGCAATAGTGTCTCTGCTCTGTCTCTCGTCCGCCGCGGCCCACGCCGAGGGCACCGCCCAGATCGGAGCCAACCATGACCTGTACACCACCACGGTTTTGGGGGTGGATATCCTCAAGGCCGGCGAGGTAATCAACGTCGCGGTCGGTAACGACACCAAGGGCTACGAGACGGTCGTCGTTACGGTCAAGGATCCCACCGGGGCCCACGTCAAGGGCTCGCCGTATACGGTGAAGCGCTACGGCACGGGGTACCTCAGCAGCCCCGGCTACCTGCCGCCTGCCACCATCACCAAGCCGGTCAAGTTCGTCAGCACCAAGGTCGGCGCCCACTCCATCACCTTCGCCACGCCCAAGGGCTGGGTCGATCCCTTCGACATCACCGTGACCCCCACCTCGACGACGCCGGTGAAGCCCGCCGCGCCGGTGCTCCCCGGCCGGCTGTTTTCAAAGTCCTGGAGCTTCAACGCCAACTCCTACACCAACAAAAACA
>PVBE010738595.1_pt1 | contig 18706 bp, 16 predicted proteins | sample 1631181 | NCBI WGS metagenome assembly PVBE01 (sample SAMN08397723, study PRJNA350692) | Marine metagenome, whole genome shotgun sequencing project. | isolation source: water | place: Pacific Ocean | collected 2012-04
AGTTCTACGAGGTGTACGAACTCCCTTGGACGGTGGCCTCGCTCAACGTCCGGCTGCGCGAGTAGGAGCAGATCTATAATCATATTCGACCTCACCAGAACCTGGACTACCTGACGCCCGACCAGGCCCTGGAGACATTCAAAAAAACGGCCCCCGTGTCTCATATGTCTTGAACCCATACATCACGTTGCGGACGCCGCCCCGGATATGGTAGCCTCAGAGGTGATGATCTCTTCCGACCGCTTTTTCCCCCTGCCTCGATGAACCTCGAACAAGACCTCCAGAGCTTGATCGGTCTGTTGAGCAACGTCACCGACGCCTATACGGCCGCCCTGTTCGTCCCCCGGGAGTCGGGCGGGCCTTTGCGGCTTCGCGCCTGCCACAGCCTGAGCGACCACGTCCTGAAGGACCGGGAGATCGAGGTCGGGCAGGGCCTCATCGGGTGGGTGGCCGAGCGCGGCGATCCGCTCCACTCCACCGAGTTCAAGCATGACCTCAAGTCCCTCGGGCTGTATCGCACCGAGGAGGACATCAAGTCCTTCCTGGCCGTCCCGGTGGCCGCGCCCGACGGGACCGGCGTCCTCTTCATCGACAGCAAGCGGCAGTACGTCTTCACCCCCAAGGTGCAAAAGCTCCTCACCGGCTTCGCCGACCAGGTGACGCGGATGCTCGAGAAGACCGACGTCTACCGGCAGATCGGCCGGGACGTCGTCACCCTGGAAGCCCTTCGCGATTACGCCGCCGCCGTCACGGCCGCCGCCGCCGCCGACGCGGTCCTCGACGCGGCCTGCAACATCCCGCCGCGGCTGCTGAAGTGCGAGACGGCGGAGCTCGTCTGGCGCGCGCCGGGGGAGAAGGCGTTTCGCGTCGTCCGGTGCGTGACGCACGGCGCCGACGCGCCCATCGGCCTGTCGGTGTCTCTGGAGAGCAGCCTCGCGGGTTGGGTGCTGACGCACGGAGAGATGTTCCATCTCCCCATCATCAAGGACGAGCTGCGGGAGACCCACCTGTTCCACCCCGGCGAGCCCCGCCGGCCGCTGGGCGCCTTTCTCGGCGTTCCGCTGTGCGAGGGGGAGGAGACCTTCGGTCTGCTGGCGTTCACGCGCGCAGAGGCCGGAGGTTTTGACGACCGGGATCTGGCCGCGGCGGAGCTGATCCAAGGCCTGATCTCGGGGGCGCTGGCCGCCGCCCAGATGCGCGCGCGCCTGGAGGGTCTGGAGGCCGTGGACGAGGTGACCGGGCTGCCGGCCTATCCGGCCTTCACCGCCCGGCTCACCGACGCCCTCGCCCTGGCGTCGGACACCCTGCGCCCGGTGTCCATCCTGATCGCCGACTCCGAGGAGGTTCAGGACGTCTACGCGAACCGGGGTCGCGAGGCGGGCGACTCACTCCTGCGCGAGCTGGCCGATTTCTACCGCGGGTCTCTGGACGAACCGGACCTGCTGGCGCGGTGTCTCGGCCGGCGGTTTGTGATGGCCCTGGTCGGCAAGGACCTCGAGGCGGCCCGGGAGGCGGCCGGACGGCTTCAGGACACGCTGGAAAGCTCCTATCTCCGGGCCGAATCCCTTGAGTTCCGGCTCTCGGTGCATATCGGGCTGGCTGTGTTTCCCCAGGACGGGGCCACCGAGGGAAGACTCATCGCCCAGGGGCTCCGGGCCCTCGAGTGGGCCAAGTCCCGGGGGCGAGAAACCATTTGTTCGATTGCGGAGGTCAAAGGCTGACAGATGCATATACCCGTTTTTTCGCGCTGGTTCCCCACCGATATCGCCATGGATCTGGGAACCGCCAACAGCCTGATCTACATCCGGGGACGCGGGATCGTTCTGGACGAGCCGTCGGTGGTCGCCCTGGAGCAGGCCACCGGAAAGATCCTGGCGGTCGGACACAAGGCCAAGGAGATGTGGGGCAAGACCCCCGAGAGCATCGCCATTGTGCGCCCCATGAAGGACGGGGTCATCGCCGATTACGATGTGACCAAGGCCATGATCAGGTATTTCATCCGCCGGGTGTACAAAAGCCGCCGCATCCTCCGGCCCAAGATGATCGTCTGCATCCCCTCGGGCATCACCCAGGTGGAAAAGCGCGCCGTCCGGGAATCCGCGCTGGACGCGGGGGCCGTGAAGGTTCACCTGGTGGAGGAGCCCATGGCGGCCGCCATCGGCGCTAGGCTCCCCATCGATGAAGTCGGCAGCAACATGATCGTGGACATCGGCGGCGGCACGACCGAGGTGGCGGTCATCAGCCGGTACGCCACCGTGTACAGCGAGTCCATCCGGGTTGCGGGCGACGAGATGGACGAGGCCGTCCAGAGCGGGATCCGCAAAGAGTTCAACATGGCCATCGGTCCTTTCGAGGCCGAGCGGGCGAAGATCGAGATCGGCTCGGCGTCCATCCTCAACTCCCGGCTGGAAACGGTCGTCCGCGGACGGGACCTGGTGGACGGCATCCCGAAATCGGTGAGCGTGGACGACCGGACCGTCCGAGAGGCCCTGACCTCGCCGGTCGGGGCCATTGTGGATTCCGTCCGTCGCGCGCTGGAGCGCACGAGCCCCGAGCAGGCCGCCGAGATCATGAAGCGGGGCGTCGTCCTCGCGGGCGGCGGCTCGCTTCTGAAGGGGCTGGGAAGCCGCCTCCACGAAGAGACGAATCTCCCCATTTATCGGGCGAAGGACCCCCTGACCGCCGTCGTCCGGGGAACGGGCGAGATCCTGGAGAACATGCAGGAGCTCTCCCGCGTCTGCGTGGGCTGATGGGCGCGGGAATACAAGGGGGGCCTTGCCGAAGCATGGCCATCCGTTTGGGGCGAACCGACGCCCTGAGAACAGGGCGCCACTGGCGGCTTGACCGCCGCCGCCTTCTTTGAGGCTATTTCTTCAGCTTTTCTTTAAGACCGCGAATGGATTGCGTGAGGATTTCGATCAGGTCCGGTGCGTTGGCCTTACTCGCCCATTCCAAGGCCTCTTCGTAGGTCTCCAAAGCCGCTTTCCAGTGTCTTTGGTTTTCGAATATTCGACCCATCCAATAAAGTGTCACGCTTTGTCCTCGAACTTCCCAAAGGTTACGGTTAAGCGCCGGAGATTCCTCGAAAAGCTTCAAGACCTCTTCGACCTTCCACTTCCCTGCTTGAACAAGGCCCATTTCGTCAAGCGTGACCCCTTCATTCGGAGTTTCACCCGGCTTGCGGCCAAGCGCCAGGGATTCCTCGAAAAGTTTCCACGCCTCCTCATCCTTGCCATCACCCACTCGAAGAAGCCCCATCTCATGGAGCGTTATACCCTGCCCACGAACGTCCCTTGCCTCGCGATAAAGCGCCGAAGACTGTTCATACAATCCCCATGCCTCATCGACCTTCCCCTCAACCGCGCGAAGACGGCCCATGTCCTGTAACGTTATACTCTGCTCTAGAATGTCCCCCGTCTCGCGCACGAACGCCAGGGATCCCTCGAACAATTCCCACGCCTCCACTAACTGCCCTTCACGCGCGCGAAGACGGCCCATATCGTGGAGTGCTACACTCTGCCCCTGAATGTCCCCGGCTTCTCGCAGGAGCGCTAGGCATTCATCGTATATTTCCCACGCCTCCTCCAAGTTCCCCTCACTCTCGCGAAGACGCCCGATCTCCCTGAGATTCACCGCGATTCCCACTTCATATCCTGCTTAACGATTTAACACCACAGACCTTTTTAACGAATCCTCGGCCTCCCCCAGCCGTCCAAGATTGCGCAGGATCCGCCCAATCGAATAATGGGCCAAGGCCTCCGTCACGTTGTCTCCTCTATCGATCGCCCTCTTCAATCTTTTTTTCTCGGTCGCCAGCCGGTTCTCCAGCTCCGCTGTTCTCTCCCGGCTGAGGGCGGCTGCGGCCACGACCGCTCGGGACGTAGCGGAAACCGGCTCGGCGGCCTCGAACTGGCGGCCCTGCCAGATGGGGAGGCTTTGCGACAGGTTGAACAGGGCGAGGGAGACGTTATCCATGGATTCGGCGAGTCGGGAGGGAGTATTTGTCTCCCAAAGCTGCGAAACGGGGAGCCGGTCCTCGAAGAAAATGACCAAGCCGTTCCGACGAGGGTTGCAGGCGGCACGCAGATTTTCCTCCAAGCCAATTTCAAGTGTAAATCTTCGGTGAACACCGCAAAGCATACGCCGCGAAATGCCGGAGTCAACCACTTGGTCAATATAAGATCTTGTAGCCATGTCGTTCGGAAACGTCCGCCCGGAGGTCGCCTTTCCATTCGGACTTGCACGACCCGGCGCGCTCTGGCATCTTGATATTAAGGGGCTCCGAGATCGACGGCCACGCTTGAATAAAAAAACGTCCCCTCCCGCGCGGGGAGAGGGCGCTGAACGCCTGCGGCGAAGGGGTTACACCTTCACCACGTCGGTGTACTCGACCTCCCGGTCGGGTTTCAGGCCCCGCTTTTTCATGTAATCCGACGCCCAGTTGAACTCTTTCTCCGTATAAGGCTCCGGATAGACGTGCGTCAGCCTTCTCAGGTCGAGGGCGTCCACCGTGAATCCGTCCTTGAGGTCCTCGGGGATGTCCCGCAGGAGGAGGGCGGCATACCGCTTGAGGTCCCCCCGGATATCGTCCACCGCCCGGCGCAGCGCCCGGAAGATGGCCTCGCGGGAGGCGTCGTCGTAGTCCTCCGTCGCGTAGAGAAGCCCCCAATACTTGGTCTCGGCGATCACCCGGCAGCCCCGGCTTTCGGCCAGGCTGATGAAGGGCTCCATCAGGTTCGCCGCCGGAATCTCGCCGGCCAGCAGGGCGCGCGTGCGGAGGACCGGCCCGCCGATGTGCCGGACAACGGCCTCCTCGTCCGGAACGTGCCCTTCGAGCATCTTCAGGGCGGTGTAGTGGGAGCCCGTCTGGTCCTGGATGGCGACGGGCAGACCCGCGAGATCGTCCAGGCGTTGATGGGGAGCGTCCCCCCGGACGCAGATGGCCATGGTGGCCACGCTTTCGCGTTTCGAGAGGATCAATCCGCCCCGCTCGCCGTCGGCCGCGCGCTTGATGACCCCCCACTCGCACTTGCTTGTAGGCCTCCAGGCCGCCCGTCTCGTAATCCACCGTCACGGGCCGCTCGAAGACCGGGGCCGGCGCGAGGGCCGGGTCGGGGTCCCAGACCTCGGCTTCGACGCCCTCTTCCTTGAAGTAGCCGTTTTGCGCGGCCACGTCCCACGGAAGCGTGAAGACCGTTCCCTCGTTCGTGAACCGAATCTTGATGGTCATGGTCTTCCCCCCCTTCGTTGTAAACCCCCGATTCCCAGGTCGATACTCATTAGAACGCAAGATCCAAATCGGTATTCCCGAATCCCGTCGGGGGTCAATTTCCCTTTCTCTCCTGACCCGAATTGCTTGGGATGGATTCTACCGGAGACAGGCCTCTTTTGGAAACAATGATAGATGATTGCCCTCATCGAGACATGCAACGGATTACCCGGCCCCGAGGATCTGGACGGCGACGCGGCGGTTGGGGCGCGGCCCGTCGAACTCGCAGAAGAACACCCCCTGCCAGGTCCCGAGGACGAGGTCGCCCTCGTGGATCAGGACCGTCAGGGACGGCCCGAAGGCCGCGGTCTTCCAGTGGCTGTCGCTGTTCCCCTCGCCGTGGCGGTAGAACGGCTCCCGCCGGGGAATCAGGTCTTCGAGCTTGGCCAGGAGATCGCGGGGGACGTCGGGGTCGGCGTTCTCGTTGATTGTCAGCCCGGCCGTCGTGTGCAGGCTCTGGAGGAAGGCGGCCCCCTCCCGGACGCCCCTTTGCCGGACGATGGCGCGAAGCCGGTCCGTGATGTCGATCATCTCGTTTCGGCTCTGAGAATTCACTTGAATCTCTTCCATTTCTCTCTCCCCCTGCGAATCGCCCGAGCTTGGCATTTCCGGTCGTCTATGAGATGTTGTACCCTGCTACATAATATAGAAACCCCATTCGGCCGTTGGCTGAAGGACGGACATCGAGGCGCTTCCGGCGAGACCTCGCGCCGTTCAGGCCAAGGCGCGAATTCCGTCCGCATGGAGGCTGCGACCATGAGTGAGTTGGCTTACGTCGGAAAGAACGTCGTCCGCATGGACGCCCACGTCAAGGCGATCGGCGAGGCCCGGTACACGGCGGACCTCAACCTCCCGGGGATGCTCCACGGACGTCTGCTTCGAAGCGCTCTCCCGCACGCCCGGATCCGCGGCATCCGGACCGACGGGGCCGAAAAGGTCAGGGGGGTCAAGGCCGTCCTGACCGGCGCCGAGGTCCCTTACAAATTCGGCGTTTCCCACTATGACCAGACCCCCCTTGCCGCCGACAAGGTCCGCCACATCGGGGACCCGGTGGCCGCCGTGGCGGCGACGGATCTCGACGCGGCCGATGAGGCCTTGTTGCGGATAGAGGTGGACTACGAGGAATTGCCCGCCGTCTTTCATCCCGAAGAGGCGATGGAGCCGGGCCGGGCCCTGATTCACGACGACAAGGAGCGCAACATCGCGGCGCACATCCAATACGACACCGGCGACGTGGACGGGGCGTTCCGCCAAGCCGCCCACGTGTTCGAGGACGATTTCGAGACCGCGCGGCAGGCCCACCTGTGCATGGAGCCCCACGTCTGCGTGGCCCACGTGGAGCCGACCGGGCGGCTGACCTTCTACTATTCCACCCAGGCCCCCTCTTACTCCCGGACGAACATGGCCAAGATCCTCAAGGTGCCCGAGAGCCAAATCCGCGTTGTCACGAACAACGTCGGCGGGGGGTTCGGCAGCAAGGCGACGGGTAAGTTCTGCATCGATTTCTGCGCCATCGAGCTGGCGATAAAGTCCGGCCGGCCGGTGAAGATCGAGCACACCCGCGAGGAGGAGACCGCCTATTCCACCTTCCGGCACCCCTTCATCGTCCACGTCAAGACCGCCCTGGACGCCGAAGGCGTGATCACCGCCCGGGATTGCCGCGTGGTCATGGACAACGGCGGCTATTGCGACTACGGCCCGGTTGTGTGCAACGTGGCCGGCGCCCTGGGAGGGACCCTCTACCGGTTCCTCAATTATCGGTACGACGGCTATGTGGTCTACACCAACAACCCCTTCGGGGGGGCCATGCGGGGACTGGGCAACCCGCAGATCACCTTTGCCTGTGAAACGCAGATCAGCATGATCGCCGACCGTCTGGGGATGAACCCGGTCGAGCTTCGCTTGAAGAACGCCGTCCGCGTGGGCGATGAGGCCGCCTCCGGGGCGCGCTTCGGGTCGTGCGCCCTCTCGGAGTGCATCTCCGAGGTGGCCCGGCGGATCGGCTGGGACAAGAATTACAAGAAGGGCCGGCCGAACCGGGGCGTCGGGGTGGCGTGCGGCGTCCACTTCGTCGGCGTCCGGCTCTCCCCGGGCATTGACGCCGACTTCGCCGGGGCGGCCATCACCTTGAACGACGACGGCTCCATCCATCTGGCCACGTCCGTGTGCGAGATCGGAAACGGCTCCAACACCGTCCTGGCTCAGATGGCCGCCGAGGTCCTGGGCGTCCCGATGGAGAAGATCATGGTCGTCTTCGGAGACACCGACGTCATCCCGATGGGGTGGGGGGCGCGGGCCAGCCGGAACACGGCGATCGGAGGGGAGGCCGTCCGGCGGGCGGCCGCGAAGGTGCGCGATCAGGTGATCGAGACGGCTGCCGGGCGGCTGGAGGCCGATCCGTCCGACCTGGAGGTTTCCGGGGAAAAGGTCTTCGTGCGGGGGGCCCCCGAGCGGGCCTTGTCGCTCTCCGACGTGGTCAAGGCCAACCGCTACCGCAAGGACGGCCAGGCCATGTGGGCCCAGGCCCATTACGACGCGCCCAGCGAGCTGGCCGACAAGAAGACGGGGCGGGGGAATTTCTCGAGCGCGTTCGCCTTCGGGGCCAAGGCCGTCGAGGTGGAGGTGGATCCCGAGACGGGGGAGGTCCGCATCCTGCGGGTGGTCTCCGCCTCGGACATCGGGCGGATGGTTAACCCGACCGGGGCGCAGGCGCAGGTGGAGGGCGGATTCGCCCAGGCCCAGGGTTTCACCCTCATGGAGGAGATCGCCTGCCGGGAGGGCCAGGTGATCAACCCCAACCTCATCGAGTACAAGGCGCCGACCACGCTGGATTTCGTCCCCGTGGAGGGGATCTTCATCGAGGCGGGCGACCCGCTGGGCCCCTGGGGGGTGAAGGGGATCGGGGAGATGGTCACCGTCGATGGAGGCCCGGCCATCGTCTCGGCCATTCACGACGCCGCGGGGGTGTGGATGACGGACCTGCCCGTCACGCCGGATAAGCTGTGGCGGGGGATCCATGCCCGGCCTGGAGAAGGGGCCTGAAACTTCACAATATCATTTGTCAGGAAAAAAAATCGTATTTGGTTATTGCACAACCTCCTGTCTTTTTGCTAGGCTGTGGTTTTATCGTCTTGGAAAAGCGCAAGTTTCCGAAGTGCGGCGCCCGCCCGAGAGGGGTCCGCTTGCCGCAAAGGGCGTGGAGAATGCCGCACCGGTTGAAGTTTCTTCGGCGTGGGTGGTTTTGATGGCGCACGATGGATTCTCCCGCTGTCACGAAGTCAGGTTCTTGCTTTCAGGAGGGTGAGAAAAATGAAAAGACTGTTCTTCCACCGCCCCTTGTTCCGCATCGGGGTCGCGCTCGCGGTCCTGGTGATGTTCGCCGGGCCGCTGGGGTCCGCCGCCCTGGCCCAGAAGCCCATCAAGATCGGCTTCGGCATGGCGCTGACAGGGGGACTCTCCGGCGCTGGGAAGGCCGCGCTGGTCGCCATGAAGATCTGGGCCGAGGATGTCAACAAGAAGGGCGGGCTGCTCGGCCGGAAGGTGGAGCTGGTCTACTACGACGACCAGACCAAGCCCGCCACCGTGCCCGGCATTTACACGAAGCTCCTCGACGTCGATAAAGTGGACTTCGTCGTCTCCGGCTACGGCACCAACCTCATCGCCCCCGCCATACCCATCCTGATGGAGCGCGGGATGGTGTACATGGGGCTGTTCGGCCTCGCGGCCAACGAGAAGTTCAAGTATGACTGCTACTTCCAGATCATGCCGTCGGGCCCGGACCCCAGGAGGGACTGGTCCAGGGGTTTCTTCGCGATTGCGATGCAGCAGAAGCCGAGGCCGAAGACCGTCGCGCTCATCGGCGCGGACGCCGAGTTCGCCCGGAACGCGGTCTCCGGCGCGCGGGACAACGCAAAGAGGCTCGGCCTCAAGATCGTCTACGACGAGACCTACCCCCCCGGCACGGCGGACTTCACGCCGGTTGTCCGGGCGATCAAGGCGAGAAATCCGGACGTCTTATTCGTGGGATCCTATCCCCCCGGGTCGGTCGGCATCACCCGGGCGGCGCATGAAGTCGGCCTGGAGCCGAAACTCTTCGGAGGCGGGATGGTGGGGCTCCAGTACGCCGTCTTCCTAAGCAAGCTCGGCTCGAAGTTGAACGGGATCGTGAATTACGACTTCTGGGTGCCCGAGCCCACGTTGAAGTTCCCGAGAATTGAGGGGTTCCTGAAGAAGTACCAGGCGCGGGCGAAGAAGGCGGGCGTGGACCCCTTGGGCCACTACCTGCCGCCCTGGGCCTACGCCTATGTCGAGGTCCTCGGGCAGGCCATCGCGGCCGTGAAGAGCACGGACCAGAAGAAGGTGTGCGAGTACATCCGTACGAAAACCCACAACACCGTTGTGGGCAAGGTCAAGTTCGGCCTGAACGGCGAGTGGGCGACGACCCGGACGCTTCAGGTCCAGTTCCAGGGCATCAAGGGCAGCGGCGTCGATCAGTTCAGCAAATCCGGCAAGCGGGTGGTGCTCTATCCCGAGGCGTGGAAGTCCGGCAAGGTGATTTACCCGTACTCGAAAGCGAAGTGAAATTTCGAGCCGCGATGAGGAACAAGGGCCGCGCCCGAGGGAGGGCGTGCGCCCTTGTTCCATATCGGGAGTCGTACTGTGTTCTCCCTTGACTTGCTGCTGAACGCCATCGTTGCGGGGCTTCTGTTGGGCGGTTTCTACGGGGCCGTCACCCTGGGGCTTTCCCTGGTCTTCGGACTGTTGGACGTGGTGAACATCGCCCACCCCGTCTTCGTCATCCTGGGCTCCTATGTGGCTTTCGTGATGTATGAAAACCTGGGGATCGACCCCATCGCCGCGGGGTTGATCTTCACCCCCGTCTTCTATCTGCTCGGGGTCGTGGTCTACCGGATCTACTACAACAGCTTCGAGAAGAGGGGGGCGGAATCCCTGCGGGGGCTGGTGTTCTTCTTCGGCGTCCTCTTCATCATCGAGGTCTTGCTGATCATCTTCTACGGCGTGGACTACCGCCTGCTTGAGCCGTCCTACATCGGCAAGACCATCCAAATCGGCGTCGTCGGGATCGCGCCCCGGCTATTGGTGCCCTTCGTCGGCGGCGTGATCATGACGCTGGCGATCTACCTGTTTCTCTCCAAAACCTTCTTCGGCAAGGCCATCATGGGGGTCTCCCAGGACAGCCTCGCCCTGCGGCTCATGGGGGCCGACCCCGTCAAGGTCAAGTCCATCGCCTTCGGGATCGCCATCGCCACGGCCAGCCTCGCGGGCGCTCTGTTGATCATCCTGGCGACCGTTGAGCCGTCCATCGGCAGGGAGTACATCGGAAGGATGTTCGCCATCGTCGTCCTGGGCGGGATGGGGAGCGTCGGCGGGACGCTGGTGGCCGCTTTGATCCTGGGCGTACTGGAGAGTCTCACCTCGACGTTCTACGGCCCTTCCTGGTCGCTGGCCGTTTCGTTCGGAATCCTCCTGATCGTGCTGGCGGTCCGACCCTCCGGTCTCTTCGGGAGGTAGAGATTGAAAGGCAAACTGCTTCTGTTGACGGCGGTCGCCATCATCGCGGCGGGGTTCATCCTGACCGGCCTCATGGAGAACCGCTATTACTATTTCGCCACGTACGTCGTCCTTCAGTACATTGTCCTCGCCACCGCGTGGAACATCCTGGGGGGATACACCGGCTATGTGAACTTCGGCACGGCGGGGTTCTTCGCCATGGGCGCCTACACGGCCGTCATCCTCATCAAGGCCTTCGAGGCCCACTTTTTCCTTTTGCTGCTCTGCGGGGGCGTCGTCTCGGGCCTGTTGGGTTTGGGCATCGGTTATCTCACACTCCGGCTCCGGGGTGTGTTTTTCGCCATCGCCACGCTGGCGCTTGCCATCGTTTTGAAAACCGTCGTCGACAATTCTTTCGGGCTTCCGCGGGACCTCGGACTGAAGTTGGTCGGAGGGGCGAGGGGGATCTACATCCTTCGGCCGAGGGATGTTCCCTTCTTCAGCAACTATGTGGAATTCCTCTTCGCCATCATGGTGATCCTCGCGGTTCTGGCCGTGGCCGTCGCCTGGTTCATCGAGAACTCCTGGATCGGGAGGGGGCTCGCCGCCATTCGCGACGATGAGGAGGCGGCCGAGTGCATGGGCGTGCCGGTCCTGAAGCTGAAGCTGTTCGCCACGACGGTGAGCGGGTTCCTGATGGGGGTGGTCGGCGCCCCGTTCCCGTACTACATCACGTACCTGGAGCCTTCTTCCGCCTTCAGCCTCGACTACGCCGTGAACAGCCTGGCCATGCCGTTGATCGGCGGGACCACCACGTGGCTGGGTCCCGTGATCGGGGCGGTCCTGTTGGGGACGGCCCAACAGGTCCTGACCGTGACGATCTCATCGGAGTGGGCGCTGTTCTTCGTGGGGGTCGTCCTCGTCGGGTTCGTCATCCTCGCCCCCGAGGGGATCGTCGGGCTCTTTCGCAAGGTGATCGGGAAGAAGACCTGATGGCGGACGAACGGCTTCTCGACATCCAAGGCGTATCGAAGCGCTTCGGCGGGTTTGACGCCCTGACGGAAGTCAGCGTTCACGTCAACGCCGGGGAGCGGTTCGGCCTGATCGGTCCCAACGGCTCGGGAAAGACCACCTTGATCAACTGCGTGTCCGGCACCCTGCCGTGCGACGGGGGAAGGGTCGTCTTCGACGGAAGCGACATTACGGCCACGCCCAGCTACAAGCGGGCCCGGATGGGACTTGTGAGAAGCTTCCAGATTCCGAAGCCCTTCATAAGCATGACGGTCCTGGAAAACCTTTGCATCCCCTTAGAGTACGCGGCGCACTATAAGTCCCACCACGGGCTCCACATCCGAACGGAGGCGGAGGAGATCCTTCAGCTTGTCGGTCTCGACGGCGAGGCGGATGCGAAACCCGGCGGCCTGACGCAGATCGAGATGCGGAAGCTGGAGCTGGCCCGGGCCCTGGCGGCCCGTCCGAAACTCCTGATCCTGGATGAGGCCATGGCGGGCCTGTCGAGCTCGGAGGTGGACGAGATCATCGAGATGCTGATCGACCTCAACGGGCGCGGCATAACGATCATCATGATCGAGCACATCATGCGGGCCGTGATGAGCTTCTCGCAGCGGATCGCCGTCCTAGACGCGGGAGAGAAGATTGCCGAGGGCGCGCCCGATGAGGTTGTGGCCGACCCGAAAGTGGAAAGGGCCTACCTTGGCGCATAGCATCGTCGTCAAGAACCTGAGCGCCGGGTACGGATCGGTGAAGGTCCTCCACGGCGTCTCGGTGGACGTTCAGGACGGAGAAACCGTCGCGCTCCTCGGGACGAACGGCAACGGCAAGAGCACGCTGCTCAAGTGCATCATGGGGATGGTCCCGCCCGACAGCGGCGAGATCTATTTCGAGTCCGACGGTGGGCGGATCGACCTGGTGGGGAGGCCCGCCGAGGAGATCGTGAACCTCGGCGTCACCCTGGTCCCGGAAGGCCGCCGGCTGTTCCCGATGCTGACCGTGGAGGAGAACCTCGAGCTCGGCGCTTACCGTTCGGAAGCGAGGAGCCGCCTCGACACCAACAAGCGGTTCTGCTTCGAGGCGTTCCCCGTCCTGGAAGAGCGCCGGGGCCAACGGGCGGGCAGCATGAGCGGGGGCGAGCAGCAGATGCTGGCCATCGCCCGGGCGCTCATGTCCTCGCCCAAAGTGCTTCTGGTCGATGAGCCCTCCGTGGGCCTGGCCCCGATCCTCGTCAGCCGGGTGATCGCCAAGATCCGGGAGTTGAAGGACCAATACAACCTGACGGTCCTCATGGCGGAGCAGAACTTCAATCAGGCCATCAAGATCGCCGACCGGGGCTACATCATCGTGGAAGGGAAGATCGCCTTCGAGGGAAAAAGCACCGAGGAGCTCAGCAATCACGAGCTCGTCAAGAAATATTACCTGGGCGTGTAGCCCGCACAGTTTCTCACCGCCCTCCCGTTCCGCCGGGGGGCTCCTTCGCTTCGTTCAAGACGCCTTCAGGTCCATTCCCTTTCACCCCTCGCGGAAGCGCATCCGAGAAAGTCTACAGGAAGTCTTCAAGCGAAATTCCGGGCCAGAAGCCGATCCGCTCCATCTCCTCGCGTCTCTTCGGCCGTCCCATTGTGGAGCCCCGGGTCGCGTCGATCAGGACCTTGGGACCCGTGCAGGTGTACGGGCCCGAAGGACGGCGCGCCGTCGGGTTCAGAAGATTGCCGGGGAGACCGTCCAAGGTGAACAAGTCCTCTACCGGGTCGGCGTTCGTCGCAAGGACATTGAAGATGTCGCGGGGATCGTCGATGTCGACGTCGTCATCCACGACCACCACGAACTTCGTCATGGCGTTGCGGGCGCAGGCGGTGAGAAACATGTCGCGGACCTCGCCCTCATAGCGCGGAGTGGCCTTGATCACAAGCAGAAACCGGCATCCATAAGACGGGAAATCCACGTCGTGAACGTCGTGACCCTTATTGATGAGGTCGGAGTAGACCTGGACGGCATGCGCCACGCTGATGAGAACCTGGTGGTCGGTGAACCGGGTTGCGTTGAGGTGGCGATAGATCGCGTCCCCGCGGCGAAGGATGGCGGTCACCCGGGCGCTGTAGCCATTGGCATCGGTGCCGTATTGCAACGTAAATTCGCCGAAAGGTCCGTTCGGAAGCCGCCGCGCGAGGTCCATCTCGGCCTCGATGACGACCTCCATATGCGCCGGCGCCTTGAGATCCACGGTCTCGCACGGGGTGAGCTCGACCGGCTCGCCCAGAAGGTTGCCGGTCATTTCATGCTCGGAGTAGCCGGGATGGTTGAAGCTGGCCGCGGCGGAGAGGTCAAAAGCGGGGTGGTGACCGATACAGAGGGCGATGGGCATCGTCTTCCGACCTTGTTCTCTGTGAAGGGCGACGTTTCTCACGGTGTCCGGCAGGTTGGCGCAGATGGAGACGAGGGCCTTGCCCTTCAGCTCGGTTCGGCAGAAGGCCGCGTTGAGGTCGCCCGACTCGGGGTTTGCCGAAACCAGGTGGGCCGCCGAGATGAAACGGCCTGAATCCTTGGGCGAGGATAGGGCGACGGGTAGGTCTTCGATGTTCACGGCCTTGCCCTTGACGACCTTCTCTTTGACCGGCGCGTGATCCACCGTGACCGCCTGGTGGACGGGCGGCCGGAGCCACTTGTCCCGCAAACTCTCGAGCATCCCGCCGGCCGGGACCCCGGCCGCAATCGCCACGAGACCCCGCGACGCGAGAAGCCTGTCCACTACCGTCCAGCCTTCATAACCCCGGACATTTTCAAACAGGATGGGCTGTTCAACCCGCTGACAGAGGCCTCCCATCTGCGTGAGGGGGTCAACCGGCTTCTTGATCCGAAGGATTTTGTCCTTGATCCGGTCAAGATAGATCCGGAGGTCTTTCGACATGCTCCATCCTTTCAGGTTCGGATCGAATGATTCGGGACATTCTAACCAATTCAGAGGCGTATGAAAAACCAACGTTCAGAATGACAACCGCGGCCGTCAACGGCCCGCGCCTCGCCGCGCTCGGTGTCCCGTCGATTCTCAGCGCTGGAAACCCATCACCCTATCGGAGATACTGAAACCGAGGGAAGGGGGGGGAGGGGGGGTGAATATCCCCGCTTCGGAAACCGGACGTTCGATTCGGTGAAGGCGAGGCCTTGACAAAACGCGGAGAGACCGTGGCGCGAATTCACAGGTTGGCGACACTGCTGCTGGGAGCGCTCGTTCTCTTGGGCGAATGCGCCTTCGCCTCTGAAAAGGCGATCCCGCCTTCGGTCGAGGGTTATTCCCCTGGGGACAGGGAGATGGCCGCCGCGATTGTCGACCGGCCGACCTTTCAGGCGGCCCGGAAGCTGACCTTCCGGGCGGACCCCGATGTCTTCCGGTTCCTGATCGACCAGCCCGATTTCGCGGCGGCCGTCAGCCGGGGGATCGGCCATGACCGGTTCACCGTCCTGCCGGAGAAGGGCCGCTATCGCATCTTCCACGGGCATGCCAAGGGCGTTTTCTGGGCGGCGGAGCGCCGGCCCGGCCGGGCGGCGTATCTGGCGAAGGGCGTCTATGAGAATCCCGTCTTCGCTTGGCTCGGGATTGTCGTCCGCGCGCGTTCCTACGTGGTGGAGGATTTCACGTGGGCCGCCCCGGGAAATTCCGGCACGTCCGGGTTCGTCTCGATTCGCGCCTATCTGCGCGTCGAGAACGTCATCCTGGACTGGGTGTTTCGGATCATCGCGCCGCTGGTTCGGAAGGCTTTCGAGGACAAGCTGACGGGAGCCTACCGCATCGCGCCCGACCTGAGCCGAATGGCCCACCGGGACGCTGATGGTTTTCTCGAAAAGGTCCGGAAGATCGAGGGCCTGGACCCGGCCCGGTTGAGCGCATTCGAAAAGCTCGTCAAGCGCCGCCCGCGGCCGCCCGGGCCGTAAGGGAGGAGGGCGCCCGGGCCTCGAACGATCTTCGCTTCGATCGGGCCGTCGCGGACCCGTGCGGCGTCAGTCCGGATGCGCGTCTGTCCTCAGGGAGCCGTTCGGCTTCCTCCGGGAGGGGGCGTCCAGATGCCCCTCCGCGTGGAGGACGATCGATCCTGTGGATGAGTCCTCGAGAATCTTGCTGATCGCGCCGGAGAGCTGCCGGATGGTGAAAGGCTTGAACAGCACGCCTGCCACGCCGGACCCTTCGATCCGAAGCCGATCCCCCTCTTCCCGTTTGCCCGTAATCAGCAGGGCGGGGGTGTGGAGGCGGCGGTCTTTCAGAAATCAGATCACGTCGAGGCCGGAAGATTCCTCGAGATGAAGGTCGGTGATCACAAAGTCGTACACCTCGATGCCGAGCAGCTCTTCCGCCCGCGAGGCGTCGGCGGCTAGGTCCGCGTCGATTTCCAGGGAGAGGAGGATGTCCCGCAGCGAATCGCTCATTTGGTCGTTGTCCTCCACCACCAGGGCCTTCACCTTCCGGTGGATCGGGGTGACTTCCTCCTCCGCGTCGCTTGTGGAGATTTCACCTTTCCACCGGGGAAATCGAGCCTCGAACTCGTTGCCCAGCCCCGGCCGGCTGGACGCCTTGAGGTCCCCGCCGTGGTTTTTCAGGATGCTCCGGCTGATGGTCAGGCCGAGGCCCGTGCCTTGTCCTTCCTTGGTCGTGAAGAAAGGATCGAAGATCCGACTCAAGGCCCGCGGGGGGATTCCATGGCTGGTGTCTTCCACCCGGACGAAGACGTGGCCGCCTTCCGAGCTGACTTTGATCGAGACTTTCCCCTTTTCCCGGGTCGCGTCCAGGGCGTTCAGGAGCAGGTTGGTAATGACCTCTTTGAGCTCGCTGGTGTTCGCGATGGCGAGCCAGGGGCCGCCGGGTTGGACCTCGAGATCGATCGCTTGTTCTTCGTAGGGTCCCCTTTGTCCCTGCAGCTCCAGCACTTCCCGCGCGGCCTGCTCCAGGTCGGCGACGGTTTGCGTGTCCGTCGGCAGCTTTTTCGAAAACTTCTTCTGATACCGGGTGATGTGCGCGGCGGCGTCGGTGACGGCGCTCTCGATGCTCTGAAGCCGCTTCTTCTTGGCCGGATCCGCTTCGGTCACCTCGATGAGCTCGGCCTGGGCGAGGATGCCGGAGAGCAGGTTGTTGAACTCGTGGCCGATGGCGGCCATCACCTCTTCCAACAGCGGGTATTCCCTCCCGCGGCCGGGAGCGGGTTCCGGCCGGCCGCCATTTTCGGCCGCCTCCGCTCTCGCCGTCACGGCGGCGGGCAGGCTTTCCAGCTTCTCATCCACCACGGCCCGCAGACGGGCCCGCTCCAGGGCGGGGGCCCCCATGTGGGCGAACAGCGCGATGTCCGAGGCGGCGTCCGGATGCGGGGTGCGCTGGAGGGAATCGTGCCAGGCGGTCAGGTGGCCCATCGTTCGGCCCCCCGCGACGAGCTGGACGCGGTCTCCCTCGACCCATGTGTCGCTGACGACAACCCCCCCGGCGGATTCCTCCTGGATGAGGTTGAACTCGGTCTTGACGTTGTCCTCGTCGATCCGGCGGGTGATGGCCTGGAGCGCGCGCCCTCCGCCGACGGAGATCCACACGGCGACGGCGTCCGCGTCGACGCCTCGAAGGGTCCCTGCCACAACGGCCTGCGCCATGTCGGTCAAATGAATGACGGATTGGAGCTTTTCCCCCATGGCCGCCAGCGTCTCCATGACGCGGTTCCTGCGTTGGGCGGCGAGGAGGTTCTGGTGCGATTTCTGGCTCAGCTTCCCCAGCTGCCGGTTGGTCTTCTGGAGGACATCGAGGAACAGGTCCGCCGAGGGCTCGACGACCTCGAACATCGGGACCGACTCCTGAAGCTCCTCTCGCAGCCTCGGGTAAATCTGTTCGGCCGAAAGACCGATGTGCTCGACCTCGTCCGGCTCCGCGGCCGGCCAGCCCGCCTCCGGGTCCACCGATAGGCCGTAATGGTTGCAAACCCAATCGGCCACGTGGACGGCCCCCAAAACGAACCGGAGATCTTCCGGACCGGTGTGGAAGGCGGGCTGGTGATGGAGACAGATGACGTCGCGCAAAGATGTCGGGAGGTTCCATTTCTCGGCCAGCAGGTTGCCGACCAGGATGTGGTCCACGCCCAGGATGTTTCGCTCCGCTTCGAGGGCGCTGACGCGCTGAGACCGGCCGAACGCGATGGCCTGTGCGTACCGCTCGGGGACCAGCACGTTCAGGGCGGCCTTGCCGACGTCGTGCAGCAACCCCGCGACAAAGGCGATCTCCTAAAGGGCGGGATGCTTGGAAGCGCAGATAATCCGGGCCGCCGTGGCGCAGGCGAGCGAGTGAAGCCAGAACCGGCGGTGGGAGAATTCCGAGGTTTCTTCTTCTTGAGAGGCGTTGAACACCTTCAGGACCGATACGCTCAAGACGAGCATCTTGACCGCGTCCAGACCGACCGAGACCACCGCGTCCTTGACGGTGGCCACGGGACGGGCCCGCCGGTAGAAGGCGGAATTGGACAGTTTGAGGACCTGGAAGGTGAGCGCCTAGTCCTTTTCAATGAGGCGGGAGATGTCTTGGGCGCTGACCTCCTCTTCCTGAACCTTGGTCAGCAGCTCGACAGCCACAAAAGGAAGCGTCGGCAACTGGTCCAGATTTTCCAGGAGAACCTGTACGTCAAGCCGGTCCACGTGAACCCCTCGTGGGAGCAAACCCTCCGCACGCTTTTGGAAATCTTCACCGGGGAAAGCAAGGATCCGGCGAGATTCTCTTTGTATAGAGAACATCGGTCGGCCACACCCTTTCGCTTAACTCTGGACGCAACCACATCTCCGCAAGGTTTCGTTGAGGACCCCGTCGGAGCCCCCCCTGAGTGCCCTTCCCCCTAAAGTTGTACCACTTTTTGAGTTAGTCTCTTCTCCTCGATGTCCGAAATTTCAGGGTTGCCC
>PVBE011991365.1_pt1 | contig 18703 bp, 15 predicted proteins | sample 1631181 | NCBI WGS metagenome assembly PVBE01 (sample SAMN08397723, study PRJNA350692) | Marine metagenome, whole genome shotgun sequencing project. | isolation source: water | place: Pacific Ocean | collected 2012-04
ATCCCTCGACGACGACTTTCTGCACCTCGCTTCAGACGCATTCAGGATGCATAGGTTATTTCTGATCCCTGCCTTAGGCGAGGAGGCTACGAACCTGCACCCGGATGGGATGGCGGGAAAGTGCGTGATGCTGGCCGTAAGCGACAACGGAACCGGCATCGCCCCGGGGGTCAAAGAACGCATCTTCGAGCCCTTCTACACGACGAAGGAGGAAGGTCGCGGAACCGGGCTCGGGCTGTCCACGGTCTACGGCATCGTGAAACAAAACGGCGGCGATATTCTCGTGTACAGCGAACCCGGACATGGCACGACCTTCAAGGTGTACCTGCCCTGGGTCCAGGCTGAGATAGCGAAACCGCAACGTGACGGCCTCGTCACGGACGTACGAGGCACGGAGACGATCCTCGTCGTCGAGGACGAAGGGGCCGTGCGGGTGCTCACGAGCCGGATTCTTACGTCGGCAGGCTACACGGTGATCGACGCAGCGAATGCAGGAGAAGCGCTGCTCGAGTGCGAGCGCCAAAAGGGCCAAATCCAACTCTTATTGACCGACGTGGTGATGCCCAAGATGAGCGGCAAGGAGCTTGCGGATCGGCTGGCGGAACTCGCCCCGGATCTCAAGGTGCTCTTCATGTCCGGATACACCGGCGCCACAATCGCGAACCGCGGCGTGCTCGCTGAAGGCTCCCATTTCATCGCGAAGCCCTTCGGAAGGGGCGCGTTGCTCGAGCAGGTCCGCAGGGTACTGGACGACGATTGATGGCGCCTCGCGGGTGATAGTAGGCGGAAACACGCGCCGCCGTCGAACACGACGGGGCAACCACGAACGTCAGACAATTGCGCGCTTCAAACCGCTGATGAGTTCGGTGACTTCGGCGTGACGCAACTTGAACTGGGCGCGGTTGGCAATCAGCACGCTCGACACGGTCGAAATCACCTCGTGCTCGACGAGCCCGTTCTCGGCGAGGGTCGTGCCCGTCTCGACGATATCCACGATGGCATCGGCGAGCCCAACGATGGGCGCGAGCTCCACGGATCCCTGCACGTACACCACGTCGGCCTGCACACCCTTCGCGGCGAAGTGCTCCGAGGCTGCGCGGCGGTATTTGGTGGCGATGCGCGGCATCGGCGGCAGCACCATACCGGGCTTACCCGCGACGACCATGCGACAGCGGCCAATGCCAAGATCGAGCGGCTCATACAAATCGTAGCGACGCTCTCGCAGAATGTCTTGCCCACTCACACCCAGATCCGCGGCGCCGTATTCGACGTACGTCGGCACATCGTCAGGCTTCAGCAAGAGAAAACGCAGCGCGCCGTCAGCAGACTCGCGAATCAACGTGCGGTCGTCCGCGAGGAGCGGAGACACGTCGAGCCCTGCCGACTCGAGCAGACGGCTTACGGACTTCAGGACCCGGCCCTTGGGCACGGCGAGGGTCAACGGACGGCGGTCAGCGGACATGATGACCTCTCAATACTCGATCGCGGGACATGCGCCCACTCGGCGGCACATCAGAGCGGCATCAGCCCGGCATCAGCCCGGCATCAGCGCGAAACCAGACAAATCACGGATTGCCCTCGGCCCGGACCCGTTTCACATCGGCGCCCACCCCGCCCAGCTTCTTCTCGATGGTCTCGTAACCGCGGTCCAGGTGGTAGACGCGCCGCACCAAGGTGTCGCCCTCGGCGACCAGGCCCGCAACCACCAGGGACGCGCTAGCCCGCAGGTCGGTGGCCATAACGGCGGCGCCAGAAAGACCGAGGACGCCTTCGACCAGGGCCGTGTTGTGGCGGATTTCGATGCGCGCTCCCATCCGCTGGAGCTCCGGCACGTGCATGAATCGGTTCTCGAAGATCGTTTCGGTCAGGACAGCCCGACCTTCGGCTCGGCACATCATCGCCATCAGTTGCGCCTGCATATCGGTGGGAAAGCCCGGATGCGGCGCTGTCGTCGCATCAACCGACTTGAGCGGACCATGCCTGCCGATGGTGATGTCGGACCCGTGGCGCTCGATCTCCACCCCAGCCTGTCGGAACTTGGCAACGACCGGCTCCAGCTCCTCGAGGGGCGCGCCGTCGAGGATAATCTCGCCGCCGGCAGCGCCCACGGCAGCCATGAACGTACCGGCCTCGATGCGATCGGGCATCACGGCGTGATCGAGGGGGAGCAGCTCGTCGGAGCCGTCCACATGGATCACCGCGGTGCCAGCGCCAGAGACGCGAGCGCCCATCTTGTTCAGCGCGCGTCCGAGTTCCTCGACCTCCGGCTCGCGCGCGCAATTCACCAAAGTGCTGCGGCCTTTCGCCAGCGCGGCGGCCATCATCAGGTTTTCCGTGCCGGTGACCGTCGGAAGATCAAAGACGATCTCGGCGCCGACCAGGCGATTGGCCTCGGCAAGCACGTAGCCATGCTCGACGGAGATGCGGGCTCCCAGGCATTCGAGACCCTTGAGGTGCTGATCGATGGGCCGCGCGCCGATAGCGCAACCGCCGGGCAAAGAAACCTTGGCGTTCCCAAAGCGCGCGACGAGGGGCCCGAGCACCAGCACGCTCGCGCGCATCTGGCGAACCAGATCGTAGGGCGCCTCCACCCCCGACCCCTCCGACGAGAGACCGACGGTGACGGTGTCTTTGTCGATAGTCACGACCCGGCCGAGCACCTCTAGGAGCGCGCCGAGGGTACCCACGTCCCGGAGCCGCGGAACGTTCCTGAGCCGGCTCTCACCGTCGGAGAGCAGCGTCGCGGCAAGCAGCGGCAACGCGGCGTTTTTCGCGCCGCCCACAACGATGCGCCCTTTGAGGCGGTTTCCACCTCTGACCCGGATAGCGTCCACGGCCCGGTTGGTACGCCCGAAAGGGATGACATGCAACGGATTCCGCGGTTGGCAGCAAACAGGTACTGTGGACCCCGATGCGCTCCGGCTCCCGACCTCCTGCCTGGCTCTTGCCGAAGCGCGCCGTCGTACGCCTGAGCGCTTGCCTGAGCGCCTGCCTGGGCTCTTGGCTGGGACTGCTGGCATCCGGCCCAGCGGCTGCTGCCGGCGTCGATCTCCTCTTTTTCGACCCTCCCAACGACCCCCTAGGAGGGCTCTACCTCGAACCCGTCGCGACCCCAGGCCCCGGCCATTGGAACGTCGGCACCTGGTTCGCCTACGGCTACAAGCCCGTAAAGCTCGAGGATTCGAGTGGCAACGTCCTGGCCGTCCCCATCCGCAACCGCATCGCCTTCGACAAGCAGGTGCTGCTCGGCCTCGGGGACCGCTTCGCCCTTGGGTTTTCGCTGCCCGGTGTGATTTTCCAAGACGGCGACGATGCTCGACCTTGGGTGGGCGGTCCGATCATGCCGCGGTCCGATATTGGACCGCTTACGCTCAAGGTGAAGGCGGATTTCTTACCGCCGCGCGCCATCGGCGGCCTGCGCCTCGGGCTGCTTTCTCTGTTCACGGCGCCGACGGGAAACCCCGACGCGCTGGACGCGGATCCGAGGATCACCGGCGAGCTTCGCTTGCTCGCGGAAATGAAGGTCCTGTCGCTGGCGGTGCGAGGGGCGCTCGGCTGGAAGGTCCGTCAGGTCGAGCAATACGCGGATACGGGCTTCGGAAGCGACGTGCCGTGGGGCGCGGGGCTCGTCTACATTCCTCGGCGTTTTGGCACCGACAAAGGCATCGCCTGGAGTTTCTACCTGGAGGCGTTTGGACACGTGGGGCTTTCGCCGGTCTTTTTTGGGGGCGCGCAGTCACCGGCCGGCGGGGCTCTGTCCGTGCGCGCAGGGATTGAAGAGATTTCCGTCCAACTCGGAGCGCAGATGCCCTTCAACGGGGCGGCGGGGCAGCCACTCTTCCGCGGAGTGCTAGGAATCATGTACGCGCCTCGCTTCTACGACCAGGATCACGACGGGGTGGCGGACGAACAAGACCAATGTCCGTTCTCTAAGGAATCACGCAATGGAGTGGAGGATGGCGATGGCTGTCCGGACTAGGCTGGGTGCGTTTGTGCGGCGCGCTTCTGTGCGGCGCGCGACGGTCCTGGCGTTGCTGGCGATGCTGGCGTTGGCAGCGGCGGCGGTGGCCGGACTCGCGGTCACGCCGAGCGGCGCGGCCTACGCCGAAGAGAAGCGCTCCGTTCGCGATCAGATCGGCGCGCAGCGGGCTATCGATCTGCTCGATTCCGCATCCCGCGCGGAGCGGTTACGCGGCATCGCGCTCCTGAACGCGCAGCTCAATGGGCCGTCGGGCCGTGACGACAGTGCCTCCGACCGAACCAGCCGAGCGGTGAAGAAGCGACGCAATCACGCGAAGCGGGAGCTCGTTGCCGCGCTCAAGGCCGACGGACAAGCGAAAACGGCGGTGGAGCGTCTCGCCGTAGTCCGTGCCCTCGCCGATTGGGCCGGAGAGGCCGACGTGAGGCAGGTGTTTACGGAATTTGGGCTTCATGCACGCTCGGTTCGAGCGCCGGAAACTGCCGTCCAGGTGCGCGGTACGGCTGCGCTTGCGCTCGCGCGGAGCGGTGACAGCGACGCTTATGAGCAGCTCGGGGTGACGCTGGTTGTGGGGGGCGCGACAGGGGATCTCGTCGCCGAAGCATTGACCTCGTACCCGCCGAAAGACCCAGCGTGGGTGCTGGCGGGATCGCGCCATCCGACGGTGCCCTTTCTGCGAGCGCTTTCGACCCGCGACACACCGGCTACGCGCAAGCTCTTGCGCAAAGCGGTGGGACACACCCGCGCGCCGATAAGGGCCAAGGCGGCCTTGGTACTCGACGAGCTTGGCGACTCGGAAACGCAAGGTCTGGCCGAGCATTGGTTGAAAGAGGAAAGCCCAGCGGTGGCACGACTCGCGGCGTTCGAGATCCTCTGCAAGCATGATCCGGCGGCGGCGGCCGCGCACCTACCGGGGCTTCTCAATCGGGTGAAAACGGGGCGCGCCGCTATCGAGATCGCGCGTCGCTGCGCGAAGCGGCCGCTGACTAAGCGACTCGTGGCGGTGCTCGGCCGGGATGAAGATCTCGAGTGGGTCGCGGCGGTCATGGGCGCTCTCGCCGCTATCGACGATGACGAGGCAACGGCCGCCTTGGTAGGCCACTTCCCCTCGGCGACGACCGGCGCGCTCGCCTCACAGGCGCTGGCGGCGCATGAGGCGGACGCGTCGTCGATGGCGCTGATGACGACAGCGCTGCGCGACGACAAGGCCCGGCGCAATGCCGCGCGGGCCATCCTGGGCGCGTGGATTCAGGGCGGCGCGCAGGTCGAGCTGGAGCCCGCGGAGTTGCGATCCGCGCTGGAGCAGTTGCTCGCGTCGAGCGACGGCGATGACCGGAGTTTCGGCGCCTGGACGCTGGCCTTTCTCGATGAGCGGCGAGGGCGGCAGCTCTTGGCATCAAAGGACCTCACCGTCGCGACCAGCGCAGCGCGCGGCTGGCTTGACGCGGGCCGCAACGGCGCGGCCATTGCGAAACGTGCGGCGGGCGAAAAGGACGGCGATGCGCGGCGGGCATTCGCCGTGTCGCTCGTCGACATCGAGAACGCCCGATGGGTGCCGACTTCAACGCTGGCAGCGTGGGTCGACGACGATCCCCTGCTCGCTCCCCTCGCCGCCAGGGCTCTCGCGGCGCGAGACGACGCGCACGCCCGCAGCGCGGTGCAATCGTTGATGGCACGGACGGGAATGGGAACAGCCGTCCACATTCGCTCGCACCTGGCCTATGGGCTCGGCTACGCCAAAACTCCGGATGCCATCGCTCGGCTCAGCGAACTCTACCGAGGCGGCGAACCCTCCGTGCGTCTCGCCGCGGTGCGCGCGCTGACACGACGCAGCGAGAAGGCTCGAGAGCCCGTGCTGGCGTTGGCCGCCCGCTACGATATCGACCGGCGCGTGCGAGACGCCGCGCGGCTAGCGCTGGGTATGGAAATCACCCCCGCTGGCTCGGGCATGCGAACGGCTGCGGGAACGACGGCGGGCGGCGCGCCGAGACGGCGATTCTTCAGCCACGTGGAGCTGCTCGACGAGAGTTCCGAAGCGCGACCCACGTCCATTCTCGTGGCCGACGGGACCGGGATCCTGCGCCCCATGCAGCCCAGTGCGGACGGCTGGGTCGGCTTTGTGGGGCTCGAAACGGGCGGCGAAGCAGAAAACATCACAGTAGTTATCCCGCCCGAGAGCGAGAGCGCGCCGAACGAAGCGAGTGAGTCTGCCGCGCCAAGGCGCGGAACGGTGGATTCGGGCCCTTGAGGACCCTTGAGAAACGTTCCGCAACGCCTTCGCCCTGTATTAGCGTCGCTGGGACGTGGCAGAACGCAAGAGACGAAAGACCGCAAAGAGCGCGAAGGCGGAGACGGACCCTCCCTTTGAGGAATGTGTCCGGCAGCTGGAGCAAATCGTCGAAGAGCTCGAAGGCGGCCAGCTGCCCCTCGAAAAATCTCTTGAGCTTTTCGAACACGGCGTGCGACTCGCGAAGACCGCCCAAACGACGCTGAGCACGGCCGAGCGGCGCGTCGAGGAGTTACTGAGCGTCGACGAATCCGGGGAACCAATCGTCAGAGAACTCGACAGAGAACTCGACACGGATTGATATGGAGGTCCATCACACCGCGGCATTCCTGCTCATCGGCAACGAGCTGCTGAGCGGAAAGATCGAAGAGCGAAATTTCATCGAACTCGCTCGCACGCTTCGCAGCATCGGTATCGATTTCGCCCGTGCGGTCGTCGTCCCCGACGATCTCGACGTCATCGCAAACGAAGTCCGCGAGCTGAGCGACAAGTTCGACGTTGTCTTCACGAGCGGCGGGATCGGTCCAACTCACGACGACATCACGATCGATGGCGTCGCCAAAGCGTTCGGCGTCGAGGCCAAAGTGGACGCGAAGCTCGTGGAGATGCTCAAGGCTGCGTACGGCGAGCGCTACACCGACGCCCACGCACGGATGGCGCTCGTTCCTGAGGGCGCAGATCTCAAAACTTCCGCTGAGGTCCCTTGGCCCACCATCGTCATGAAGAACGTATGGTGCTTGCCGGGCGTGCCGGAGGTGTTCCGCATGAAACTCATGGTGGTCCGAGCGCATATGCACGGCACTCGTGAGTTCCACACCATCGCCGTGTACACGAACATGGACGAAGGACACTTGGCTCCGCTGCTGGACCGCATCGTCGCAGATCACGTGGGCGTAGACGTGGGCTCCTACCCGAAGTTCATGGACCCCACGTACAAGACGAAACTCACTTTCGACGCGCCCAGCGAGCTTGAGGCCAAGGCTGCCGTCGAGCAATTCGTGAAGCTGCTTCCCGAAGGCGAGCCGCAGCGCGTCGAGTAGCGGCGGCGACCTTCGGCGTCCCGCGGGCCGCGGTGTTCTTGGCGAGTCATCTCGCTACGATGTCCGCCCAGAGGGACGTGTTAGCGCGATGACCCGGTCATCAACGTACGATGTCCCTCTCAGCGGACACGTTAGCCCGATGAGTAGCGGCGGCGACGTTCGGCGTCGCGCGCGCGGCGAGACACGGCGTAGCCGGCGGCCAGTGGCGGCCACCTGGCGGCCATCGGCAACAGGAGACGTTGCGCCAGCGCTCTCCCGCGTTTCGTCAGCGCAAATATCCGGCACCTCGCCAGTTCGACGCCGGATACGCGCCGGATACGCGCCGGATACGCGCCGGATACGCGCCGGGCACGGCGATTGCACCGCCAATTAGGATGAACACGGGATTAAACGTCGCCGACTGCGGCGAGCGCAGCCAACAGTACGGCCCAAGAGAACGAATTTTGATTTTTGGCGCGGAGGCCATCGGCGACGCAGATCTCCTGGCCATATTGCTCGGCACGGGTTCGGCAGGCGAGCCATCGCCGAAACTTGCGAGGGCGATCCTGAGCGAAAGCGGCGGCCTCGCGATGCTCGCGCAAAAAGACGCGGCGGAGATGGCCGAGCGCCGCGGACTCGGCCCCGCCAAGGCCGCTCGCATCGTCGCGGCGCTCGAGCTCGGTCGGCGCTCGTGCCAAGTGCTGGCCGACCACGGCCGGCCGGTGATCGATAGCTTGGAGGCCGTCGAGGCGTGGGCTCGCCCACGCCTCACCTGCCTCGAACACGAAGAGGTGTGGTTCCTCGGCCTCGACGGCCGCAACCGGCTCCGGGCCGCCAGGCGCGTCGGACAAGGCGGCCTGCACGGCTGTTCGCTGCTCGCGGGCGACATCCTGCGGCCCGCCGTCAAGACAGGCGCCAGCGCGCTCGTCCTCGTTCACAACCACCCAAGCGGTGACCCCTCCCCCAGCCAAGCGGACGTGACGATGACCCAAACGCTCGCCACGGCCTGCGAGATCGTGGGCGTCGCGCTACTCGATCATGTCGTGGTGGCTCGCTCGGGGGTCAGCTCGTTGCGAGAACTGGGGCTCTTCACGGCGAGCAGCGACCGGTAACGAAATCCCGGCCCCGCGCGCACGCGCGCCGCTCGCACGCAGCGCAAGAAAACTGAGGCTCAGCCCAACGACGTGGCTCTCACGTACTCGATCGCGTTGGTGTATTTCGTTGCAGGGACGTACCCGGCGACATCGCGCAAAGCCTCGAGGTCGTCTGCGGCTTTCGCCGTATGGCGATGCCACGCGAGAGCATGAGTGAGGGGTTCCGTACCCGGTTTCACGGGCACCTCCCACTCGCAAACGAGATCGTCCGCGTAGAGAGCGCTCGCGGTGGAGTGCACGGCGGCACCCACCCATTCTTGTTGGAGTTCAGCAAAGTGTGCGTCGACGAGCGGCTGCCCCAAGTACGTGTTGGTCTTGCGATCGATGACCGTCGCACCGAAGGCGATTCCGCCGCGCAGCGGCATGCCGGCTCGCACGGACTCCGCGATCAGGGCGCAGCAGCCTGCGACGAAGGCCTTGGTGTCACCGTCGCGGTCACACCAAAGCAGGATGGTGTCACTCATCGTGGCGAACTCGAGAAGCGCGGGTGACTGCGTCGGTGGTCCAGCGGACACCCCGCGCTGCGCCGCCCGGATAGACTCGTCGGCGCGAATCTTGAGTGCGTCGTAGTCCGCCTGAAGGCGCTTGACGTTGTGCACTTCGAGGCGTTGCTTGAATCCGAGCACATCGAAGGCCGCTACGTATCTTTGGATACTCTTGCCGTCACCTCGCGGGCGCGCGGCGTTGTTCGGTCGCCCCGCCACTTTCTCAGTACCGTCCATCTGGTCTCGTCGCGGTGGCTTCCATTCTCGTCAGCGCACACTTACTCTGGATCTCTCAAGCACAAAACTAGATTGCACAATGCGGTCAACCGAGACATACGTTGAGGGCTCGGCCCGTGGTCCGTTTCGGAGCCGGGGGCCGCACCATACCGGATAGGTGCCCGAGTCTATGCCCACATTCCGCGTCACGATCCTCGGAGTCGGCGATGCGTTCACCGAACGTCACCACCCGACCGCCCTCCTCCTAGAGCACGACGGCTTTCGCCTCGCCATCGATTGTCCGGACAGCTACCGGGAAGCGTTGCGAAACGCCACGTCGATAGCCGGCCACGAAGTGCGTCTGGAAGACATCGACGACTTCCTGATCACGCACGTGCACGGCGACCACATGAACGGCCTCGAGGGAGCCGCATTTTTCAAGCGGTACGCAGAGAAGAAACGTCTCCGACTAGTGACATCGCGCGAGGTACGCAACGTGATCTGGGACGAGCGACTCAAAGCGCCAATGGGCGTGCTTTGGGACGGAAAGACGTTCAACACGATGAGTTTCGATTCGTACTTCGACTTCACCGAATTGAGCTGGTCGAACGAAACAGTCATCGGCCCCTTCACGATCCGCGCGCGCCAAACGAAACACCACGTCCCAACGAGCGCGCTCATGATCGAGGCGGGCGGCCGAGTTCTCGGGTACTCGGCCGACACCGCCTTCGACCCGGAACTGATCGCATTCCTCAAGCCCGCGGATTTGATCATTCACGAGACCAATCTCGGCGTGGCGCACACGCCCTACGCGAAGCTCGCCGCGCTACCGGAAACCTTGCGCGCAAAGATGCGGCTCATTCACTACGCGGACAGCTTCGACAAACAGAAGAGCAAGATCGTCCCGCTCAACGAAGGCGACGTGCTCTTCCCTTGAACGTGACGAGGAGATGACCGGCTACGCCCCCTCACCGCCACCGTCGTCACCGTCATCACCGCCGTCGTCACCGTCGTCACCGCCGTCGCTGTCGCCACCGTCGTAGTCGTATCGCTCGCGTGCGTCCTTCGCGACGGCGTCCCGGAAACGCGCGTCCACGACGCCAAACTTCGCGACTCCCGCGCGCGCCTCGCCAAGAGACATTTCGTTGCACTTGCTGTGCCGGCGAGGGTCGTAGCTGCCGTCATCTTCCCAGAAGCAAACGGGGCAAATGTCGCGCTTCTCCCGCTCCGGCAGGGCCCGATGAAAACAACACGGGCAGCGCTCCATAGGCTCAGCCTTGCCCTCTATTCGCACGCGGGACCCTTCGGCCGCGGAGATACGGGTATCCAGGTAGCTATTCGTGACGCCAAAGAACTCCGAACGGAGCGCGATCAGCAGCAGGGGCACGTAGCGCTCGTCCAAGGAATCGCCCGCGGGCTCGTCCGTCGTCTCGATTTCTTGACGAAGCGACTCGGGCAGGGCGTGAAAGTCCTCATCGTCAGCGTCCATGCCCCACCAATCCGAGAGCAACGCCTTGCCGCGCTCAGCCGTGAGCGAGCGCCGCTCGAGTTCCGCCAGATAGAGCATCGCCTCTTCGCGCGTCATGTCCCTACCCCCCAAAAAACCATCGGTCGGAAAATGTCCAAGATCTGAGCCATTTCGTCCTCCACTCGGGCTCTGAGCCCCCACGAAACTGCCGGCTTCCTACACATTATGGCCGGTTCAGAGCCCGAGGCCCCTAAAATCCCTCAGGAAATCGCTCCTGGACTAAGAAAGCCTCGGTCTCAGCCCAGGCACAAGACAGAAGACGACATCGCCCGTGCAAACGCCCTCGACCTGTTGGACAGGCTGCCGCGCCCGCCGCTATGCTCGCGGCGATGGCGGCGACTTTACCGGTCCGTTTCGCGGCGCGAACCGATGTGGGACGCAAGCGGGACCATAACGAGGATAATTTCCTCGTCGATCCCAAGCTCTCGCTCTTTGTGGTTTGCGACGGCATGGGCGGCCACGCTGCCGGCGAGGAAGCCAGCCGCTACGCAATCCACTCGCTGCGGAATTGTATCGGGGAGAACACCGAACTCCTCGGCCGCTACCTGAAGCTCGGCACCAAAGCGACCCACGCTGACAAGCAAGAGATTTTGGGCCTGCTCGAGGCCGGGATCAACCAAGCCTCGGCAGCCGTCAACAGCGAAGCCAACCGGAGCCCCGAGAAGCGGGGTATGGGAACGACCTTGGTCAGCGCCCTCTTGATTGGGCGAGAAGCTTTCATCGCGCACGTGGGCGATAGCCGCCTCTACCTGCTTCGGGACGACGCGATCAGCCAGGTCACCGAGGATCACAGCGTCGAGAACGACCTGATCCGCAAGAAGAAGCTCAAGCCGGAGCAGGTGGGGCGCATCAAGAACCGACGAGCCATCACCCGGGCGGTCGGGGTGTATGCCTACGCGGAGGCGGACACGATGGTCCTCGAGATGCTGGCAGGCGACCGGCTGCTGCTCTGCAGCGACGGCCTGAGCAACTACTTTGACAAGGACCCCGACGAGCTAGGCCAAGAACTGGCCGAGCCTGGCGAGGAAGACTGCGTCCAGCGCTTGATCGATGTCGCGAACGAGCGCGGCGGCAAGGACAACATCACGGTCGTCCTCATCAGCGTCGGCGACGCCGAAAGCCGCGACGAGGTCCGAGCCAAGCGACTCACGCTCAAACGTGAGGTGCTGAAGAAGGTGCCGCTTTTCAAGGTGTTGAAGGACCGGGAGCGGATGCGTCTTGTCCAGCGCTTCGACGTGCTGACCTGTGAAGCGGGCAATACGGTGATGCAGCAGGGCGAGGACGGGAAGGAGCTTGTCATCGTCCTCAGCGGAACTCTTGAGGTCTTGCGAGATGGCGGACGGGTCGCGACGCTGGAAGCGGGGCAGCACGCGGGGGAGATGTCCCTCGTCCGAAGCCAGCCTCGCTCGGCGACCGTGCGGGCCATCGAGCGAAGCGAGCTGCTCGTCATGAGCCGCAAGCAGTTCTACTCCATCGTCCGGGACGAACCCGAACTCGCCGTAAAGCTGCTCTGGCAGCTTTCGGGGTCTCTGGCAGACCGATTGGCGGAAACCACACGCGAGCTGGGCGCTGTCAAGTCGCAAAACCAGGCCGAGCGCAAGGCAACGGGCCAAGACGCCAGCCAAGACGCCAGCCAGAAGGGGGGCCAACCAGAGCCCGCCGCCGAGGTCGCTGACCGCGTCAGCCAGCCCCCCCCGCCGCCCCCAACCCGCGGTTGAACCCCGCCGAAGCGCCGCGTCTCACAGAAGAACGGCCGATGCGTGCCGAATCCAAGTGTTCCGGCGTTGACAGTCTCGCCTGTGCACCGGTAGCGTCCGTCCGACCGAATGGGTTGGCAAAGCATGGGTACGCGAGCGGCGGTCAGACTAGTTTTCGGAGGCGCCGCGGCGTCGAGCGCGCTCTTGCTGGCGTCGAACGCCTTTGCCGAGGAGCCGCGCAAGGTCACGGAACCGTGGATCTTCAACGAGCCCGGGCAGATCGTGGACGTGGCCGACGCGTTCGATGAACACGACTCCTTCGACCTCTACTTGCGAGCGGCGTACGAGTACACATGGCGGAAGGCCAATATTCGCCGCGAAACGCACAACACCCAGCCCTCGCTCACCAGTGGTGGCTACACGTCGAGCGACCTGAACATCGGTCAGTACGACCAAACGATCAGCAGGCTCAACCTCGAGATGGACGTCGGCGTCTTCCACGACATCGCGTTCGTGTTTCGCTTGCCCATCATCCTGGCGGACAATCGCTCAATTTCGGCCGTTGACGGCAGCGGCGCGGTGCTGGGGACGACCAACCAAGGCGCGCCCGGCGAGCAGGTCTTCGCGGCGTCGTCCGGAGCGCCCTTCGAGTCTCCGACCCGCAGCGGCGTCGAGTACTTCGCTGCAGGCATCGATGTCGGCGTCTTCAACCAGATGCGCGATCCGTCCAAGCCGACGTGGATCATCGGCATCGAGGGCCGCTTCAGCATCTCCGAGCCGATGCACCCGTGCAACGCCAGCCAGTACATCAAGGACGGCAAGGGTCTGAATATCAGTGGGCCGCAGCTGGAGTGCGCGTTCATTTCGGACATCGAGCGCGACGGCGTGGGCGGCATGACCGCAACAGACGAGGCGGGCAGGACCGTCGAACTCGAAGGTGCTTTTAGCGGCGGGCAAACGCCGGGCGTGAGCCGCGGAACGACCTCCGTCGAGTTCCACACATACCTGGCCAAACGCATCAAGTACATCGAGCCCTACATGGGTCTCGAGGCATTCTTCGAGTTCGCGAACAGCAACAGCGAGTTCCAGAACTCCGCGGTCAAGGGGACGCTGGTCAATCACCCGCCTTTCCGCGGCACCTTCCTCGCGGGCCTGTCCGTCGTGCCCTGGGAGGTTCGTGACCAAGCCCAGCGCATCGACTTCGACTTTCAGGTCGCGGGCACGTACGTGTCCCAAGGCCGCGACTACACGGAGCTCTTCGACGCCATCGGTTCCAGCGACGCGCCGACTCTGCGCTTCCCGAACTTCGCCGGCTACAAGTCCGACGGCCAGGGCGGATCCATCGTCAACGCCCAAAGCAATACGGTCTACACCTCTGGCCTCATGGATGTGCAGGCCCACGGTGAGTACCGCCTCGCCACGCAGTTCGGCTGGCAAGCCGCTAAGTTCGTGCGTTTCAACCTGGGTGGTTCGCTGAACATCGTTCAGAACCATCTCATCTCCTTTGACCAGCCCTGCAACCCCTCAGTGACCGACGATCGCGGCGCCGAAGGGCAGTGCGAGGACATCGCTCGCGGCGTGCAGACGGGCATCCCGAACCCCATGTATCGGCGCGCGATCAACGCGCCCGGCCGTCGCTACAAGGTTAACGGCTCTCATTGGTTCGATGTCTGGGTTGGGCTGAACGTGATGTTCTGATGGGACGACCGACGGGCTTTCTGCTCAGCGCGCTCGTCGGATCCCTCGGCTGGTCACCCTGCTGCCTAGCGCAGTCCGCGGCGCCTGATGCCGAACTCCCGCCCACGGCGAGCTTTGCGCCCAAAGCCGCCGATCCGTCGTCGCCCGAGACGCCTGGCGACGCGCCCGGCGACGCGCCTGGAGAGACCCCCGGAGACGCGCCGGTCGAGACCCCGGGCACGGCCCCGCCGAGCGAGGACGATGCCCCAAGCGATGCAACCGGCGAGACCGGCGTCGAGATCGACACAAGCGCGACCGAGGGGACGGCGATTCGCCGGATCCCTCGGCAGACGCAGAATCTCGACGCGCTCTCAACACGCCGGGCACTGGTACTGAGAACCCTGGTCAGAACGGGAAAACCAGGCAGTCCGTGGCGCCTGCCGACGCACGAAGACGGGGAAATCTACGAGATGGCGCAGCATCTCGACGGCATGCTCGAGGATACGGCGACTGATCTCGGTCTCGAACCGGAGAAGCCGGCGAGCACCGAAGCATTGGGACGAACGGAGCGGGAACTTATCGAACTCGCCAGTCGCCGTTGGGTGATCTCCCCTCGACTCGACGACTCCGGCGACCAGCTGGTGCTGACGGTTCAAGCTCTGACGCCAGGCTCGAAGGTCACCATGCTGCGTCGGGAGCCCGTCTCGTCCAGAAACCTCGACCTCCGAGCCATCGTCTTCACTCGCGATTTGGTGCGCGCCGCAGCGCCCGGCAAATGCGCCGACGGACGCGGACCTGGGAATTACGACGAAAATGCCGACGGCACCTTCGCGCAGCGCCCAACGTCGAACGGACGCGCCGTGCTCGCGCTCAATGGCGCCACGTACGGCGGCTATGTGGGCTTCACGCTCCAGCGCGCGGGCGGCTCCGCCGACTCCCGGCTCGTCTACCCTCTGGTCGCGCTGGGCGCGGGAGCCGGACTCGGCGCCTCGCTGCTTATCTCCGAAGAGTGGAATATCGGAGTCGGGGACGCGTGGTTCGTCTCCGCAGCGCTGTGGTGGCCGACGGCAGCTGGCCTTCTGCTCGCCGACGGATACGGGGTCGAAGATGAAGGCAACCGCTTCGCGTACGGTTTGCTGGGCGGCGGGATCGGACTCTCGCTGGCGACGGTGGGGCTAAGCGTACGAGGCGTCGGCGAAGGCGGCGCAGCGATGACGCATTCGGGGGGCGCCTTCGGCATGCTGCTCGGCGGGCTGACGGATCTGTTCATCCGCGGCGACGCGGATCTCTGGCCGACGCGCGGGCTGGGCTATGGCGCCGGATTCGGCGTGCTCGCCACAGGCTTGCTGGCGACGCAGGTTCGGGTCGCGCCCTCGCGCGTCCTGATGATCGATCTGGCGGCGAGCCTTGGCGCATTGGGCGGCGCGGCGGCAGCAAGCCCCCTCGTTTTTGGCGACGACAGGACGCCGACGGAAGATCGTCTGTGGCTCGCAACCGTGACGGCCGGCACGCTCGGAGGCGCTGCGATTGGGGCCTACATGACGCGGCCCGTGACGCAGGGCGGAGGCTCCGCCAGTTCTGTCGAGGGCCCGAATCATACGCCGCTGCCTTTCGCCGGAGTGATCGGCGAGAGCGTGACGCGCAAAGGGCAAAGGAGCCCTGTGCTGGGCGGCGGAATCCAGGGCGTCTGGTGACGGAAGGCAGCGAGAGACGCCTGGTCAGCGCCGACGAAGCGGGACGTCGGCTCGAGCAGGCGGTCGCGAACTGGTGCGCGGCCATCGGCCGACGCGAAGCGGTTCGGCTCATCGCCGAGGGCAAGGTGACGGTGAACGGACGAAGGGCGCGCAAGGGTCATCGCCTCGCCGAAGGTGACGAGGTTGAGTTCGAGGCTCCGGGCTCGCCGGGGCCGCTTCCCGAAGGGGATGCGGCCCTCGACGTCCGCTTCGAAAACGAAGCCGTGCTCGTCGTCGCCAAGCCACCGGGGCAGCCGAGCGTCGCCGTAAGGCCGGGCGAGGCCGGAACCCTCGCCGGCGCGTTGCTCGGTCATTATCCGGAACTCGCTCAGGTGGGTGACGATCCGCGCGAGGCCGGACTCGTACATCGCCTCGATACGCCGACGTCCGGCTTGCTCGTCGCGGCTCGTCATCAGGACGCTTGGGACACGCTCAGACAGGCCGTCTCTGGCGGGCGCCTCGCCAAGCGCTACTTCGCGATGGTGCCAGGCGCGAGTCTACCGGAAAGCGACCGCATCGATCGCGCGCTCAGTCCCAAGCCAGGGAACCGCCGACGGGTGCGCGTGCACGAAGCGGGCTCGAGCGGTCCCGACAGCGCGTACGTCGCGGTGACGGACTACCAGGTCGTGCGGCGAGTCGCCGCGTGGGCACTGCTCGAAGTCTCCGCGGCCCGCGCGTACCGGCATCAGATCCGCGCCCACCTCGCCGCTATCGGGCACCCCATCGTTGGCGATACGCTCTACGGGGGCGCCACCGATACCGAACTCGGCGAGCGACTCGCACTGCACGCGAACCACGTCGCCTGGCGCGGAGACGACGCGTGCCCGACGTTTTCCGTGGACGACGCGCTGCCCGACGACATCGCCAGACTTCTCGTCTGACTCGTCGTTTGGCGCGTCGTTTGGCGCGTTCTCTGGCGTCTCGCCGGGCAACGCCCGCCGAGCCGTCGGCACCGCCCGATTACTTGAAGTTGATGTTGACGTTGAAGTCCGGATCGATCTTATCGACCATCGCCTTCATCGCCGTGAACCATCCGGGAGGCGCGTCGAATACCGTGCGGATAATGGGCATGCCCTTGGTTACGACATCCGTGTAGTACGTCGCGGGCGGCCCTTCGTCGGCCTGGATCATTCCGAACCCGTGGATAGGCCACGTCGGCACCGCCTTCTTCAAGGTCTGATTTCCGCCGAGGGCCGCGCCCTTCTTGGACGCCTTGTAGAGGCCGAAAGCCGCCTTCGCATCGCAGCCGATCGCAAACCAGGATTCGTTTTTACTGGTTGGGATGAGCGCGATTTGGATCGGCGGAACCTTCTCCACCACGACCTTGGCTTCCATTCCGGCGTCTCTTGACTTGGCCGCGAGATCGTCAAGCCCGGTGATCGTGTAGAGCGCCGATCCGCGTGGCGCGCCGCGGGGAGTCCTATTCTTCTTGAGCTTGATACCGCTCTCTTTGGCGTGCTCCGACTTTTCCCAGAGCCGGCGAAGTTCGTCGATGGACTTCACGGCGTCCTTGGGAGGACCGTCTGCGGACATGATCGTCCAACCAAAACCGTTGCACTCTTTCTTGTAGTCGCCAGCCGCGGCGAGACGACTGTCGCGAAGCATGGGAACGATTTCCAAAATCGCGTCGGCCTGCTTCGGCGTGGCGTTCAACGCCTTATGCAAGCCAATATGCGCCAGTTCGTCGAGAGCCGTACTGTAGGGGCCCTCCCAATCGACTCGATTGAAGTTGATCCCCGCAAACGTGGAATTCCCCGGGAGCTTCCAGAAATCCACCCACGCCTCGGGGTCGGTCACCGGCTTCTTGAGCGCCTGGGTAATCAGCCACGATTGGGATCCCAACGTGTGCAGCTGGAATTCGCCGTGCAAGCTCTGGTCCTCGTTGAACGAGCCAGAAACTGTGATGCGGCTGATATCCTCGGCTAGCTCCGCCACTTCCTGGAACGTCATGTCGATGATCCGAAGCGCGGGAGCCTCTGCCTCGGGAAACTTGGCGCGAAGCATGGCCCCGGCGCCCATCATCGCCTGGCGTTTTGTCGCTTCGAGCAGCGGCAGGCGCTCGCGCAGGGGCTGGAGCAGGAGCTCACCGAAAATATCCGAGTCCAGATCAGGCACCCAAAGCGAGGATGCGGCGAAACTTAGGAACTCATCGGAGACTGGCTTTTCTTCGCAGGAACACGCCATCTTCGGAAGCTCGTCACCCGGCTGGGGCACGATGACGCAGGGATGCGGCGAATTCAGTCGCCAGACACCATTCGCCATCGGTCGTGCACCCCCCTCGAGGGCCTCCACCATCGCGCCCGTCGATTCGACCTCGACGGCGAACGCGCATTCGGCGCCCTGCCCCTTAAGAGCCACAAACGCGTCGAGCGCCGAACCCACCTTCGCACCATTCGGAACCGGGATGCCCAAGGTGTCCGGGTGTTTGATACGAGCTGCGACGAGCAGGCCTTGCGGGATCTCCGCTATCGGCAGCGCCGGCAGCTGCACCTTCGGCGTAACCGGCTTAGCGGGCTCGGCCGCCACCTTCGGTTCGGGCGCTTTCGCGCCGCAAGCCAATAGCAACGCCATCGGCGCGGCCAGTACTAAAGTTCGCTTCCCCTGGATCCCTCGGATACCTCGCATGCCGAGAAGCGTATCGAGTTCACGCGGCAGGCGAAAGAGAAAGGGGGATGACCTCAGGGCCCGCGCATCATCCCACACGTAGTTCAATGTAGTTCCATGTGGTTCCATGAGAACTGGGGCTGGCAGAAGGCCCTTGGGCGCGTTCAGTAGGTGAGCGCGGTGAGAGGGACCCGGAATTCTCGCTGCCTCTGCGAGGGGGCTCCGGGTCAGACAAGGGCGTTCTCAGGCAGCGATAATTCCGGGGCCCCAAATCCTTTCCATCCCAGGGGTTCTGTGTTCCATCCCTTGGATGGCGAGCAAGAG
>PVBE012141568.1_pt1 | contig 18703 bp, 14 predicted proteins | sample 1631181 | NCBI WGS metagenome assembly PVBE01 (sample SAMN08397723, study PRJNA350692) | Marine metagenome, whole genome shotgun sequencing project. | isolation source: water | place: Pacific Ocean | collected 2012-04
ACCAGATCTTCTGAGAGATCTACTGGGCTAGAAGAGCACTCCGGCGCGAAGGCGTCCGGTGTAGATGACGCCAGGGGCGGTATAGAACTCACCGGCGAAGTCCATCCACTTGTACGTGTACTGCAGCCCCAGGGAGCTTGTCAGACCCGCAAAGGGATCCGTGTTGTTGCCCACTACAGCATCATCCCCGATGTAGAAGAAGGTGCTGGCATCGGTGAATCCCAGGGCCACATATGGCTTGAAGCCGCCCAGCTTCATGCCGCCCATGAGGTCCAGACCAAAGGTCGACCCCACGTAGAAGTCCAGCTGCTCCTCCTCTTCCAGGTCGAAGGGTGTGGCGATCTCCGCAACGGTCTTCATCAGGGTGAAGTGGTACCGCGTTCCCCACTGCCACTTCTTTCCAATCATGGCGCCAAAGCCGACCTCACCGCTGACGATGACATTCCGGGTGCCGAAGACAGTGATCGGCGGGACATAGCCCAGACCCGCGTAGGGAATGATGGGGCCCACCTTGTTGAACACCATGCCGATCCTCGGCCGAGGGGCCGCAGGTGCCTTGTTGGTGTCCTCCGTCTTGGTGGCGCTGAGCACCAGGCGGCGCTCACATCCCAGAGGGGGAATACCAGCGATCTCCAGGCTCAGGTTCCCGGTCCCTTGCTTGCCTGGGATGGGCCCATGAAGCGGCGAGAACGTGGTCGCCATGGCGAAATAGTTCAGGAGAAAGTCAGCCTGGGCGGCTTCATCATAGTCTCCGGTTCCGTTGGCGATCTGGTCCTGGAGCGTTGTCGCCACGTCGTGACAACCCTCGTCCACCCCAGCCAGGTTGGCGGCAGATGCCATTCCCACGAGCGCAATCAGCAGTGCAGTCATTCCTGTGCTCCTTGCTCAATCCAGCTGAGGACAACATCCGCCTGGGACGAGTCCAGCCCATCGGAGGGCGGCATGGGATCGCCCTGAATGGACGCCTCTCCCGTGACCTTCAGGTACAGGTAGCTATCGGCGGCCGAGGCTGTATTGACGAAAGCCCGTCCATCATCGCTCTCGCCCTCAATCAGGTTGGTGTAGGCCAGCGCTTCGGAGCTCAACTCCAGTCCTCCACCAGGTGAGGAAGCACCGTGGCAGCCCCCGCACTGAATCTCGAGTGCGGGGTAGAGGTCACCGAAGGAGACATCGGTGTCGGTGTCCGTATCGGTGTCGGTGTCGGTATCGGTGTCCGTGTCCGTGTCCGTGTCCGTGTCCGCATCTGATTCTTCACAGGAGGCGCCATCATTGATCCAGTCGGTGATGATCTGCAGCTGGTCCTCGGGGAGGGTCTCCCCGGCACCGGCCGGCATGATCCCACCGTACTCACCGGTGTTGTACATCTTGGCCCAGAGCACGCTGGACTCCGCCTCTCCTGGCACAACCAGGGTCCCCGAGTACGCCTGCGAGGGCTGGTCGACGATTGCCCCACAGGCATCCGTCTCGAGATCCGGGAAGCTTGCGCCAGCACCGTGGCATCCCCCCAGACAATTCACCCCGAAGATCTGCAAGACCGCGGCATACCCTTCCCCGTCTGGCCCTTCAGGCGCCGGTGAATTGAAGGTTGTGTCGTCACAGCCGCTGAGCAGCGACATCAGAATCCACCACATCTCTCCTCCTTACTTCCCTGCCCGCTTGAAGGACTCCGCATCATCCCCCGTAGCGAATGGGATGACAAGTCTAGTCCACCACACACCATGATGGTGAAGCGACTGCGCTGGCGTGCTACCGGTGTGTGGTTCGGGGTGTAGCGCAGCCTGGTAGCGCACCTGCTTTGGGAGCAGGGGGCCGCCGGTTCGAATCCGGCCACCCCGACCATATCCAACCAGGCTGGCCCACCATCTGAAGTACCATGGACCCCTCAATGGAGGTGTTCATGCGGGGCGTATTCTTATTTCTGATCCTGGGGCTCTGTCTTCCAGCCTGGTCCTACCCGGGAGGCTCCGCAGTCTCCCTGGGTTCCAATCCTCTCTTCGCCCACGGTGGAAGCGTAGGGGTGAATACCGATGTCACGGTCTTCACCGCACCCGCCGACCAGATCATGGTCATCACCGACATCAGCCTGGGCATCACCCAGACCTCCCGAAGCTGCGAGCTCAGCCTCATGGTGCGGATCAAGACGGACACAGGCGCAGTTCTCGGCGAATACGGCATCGGCATGCCTGACCTGTACAACCATCCCGGAAATGCACAGGGCTACAGCTTCCAGAGCGGACTGCCGGTTCAGCCTACCCAGGCGCTGGTGATCGAGACCGAGTCCGCCTACCGTGAGTGCGACACGTCAACCTACAGGCTCCGCTACACGCTCTCGGGCTACAGCGCTCAGCCCTGACTGCTGTCCCATCCACGCCGGGGTTTCGACGCCCCAGCGATGCCATTGGGCCATACCTCAGCAGGCTGGGAATGGGCCCATGTCCACGCAATGGGAGGAGAGAGCAGCACCTGGCATGCTCCTTGCTCTCTATGGGTGCCCCGACCTCACCCAGGGAGGCCCCCATGAAATTTTTTCGCCTCATTCAAGGCGAAGAGGTCGCATCAAAGGACAACGAACAGGATTCCACCCAGCAAACGTCATCCACCCAGCCACCTCGCCGCAACCACAACGACCTTCAGTCAGACATGCTCGAAGGTATGCTCATCTGGCTACAGACCGCGGTGGACTAACGGCCCCGCTTGAGCTTGTTGCGGATGGACGCCATGTCGATCCGCCCCACACGCACCAGCTGCTCCATCATGCGCTGCCCAGCCGTCGATAAGCCCTGCAGCCGCTGTACCCGGGTGGCAACGAAGCGACTCTCCATCATCTGTCCTGGCGTGCTTGAGCGGCCCTCCGCGTCCAGCATCCTCATGGCCTCAGCGAAGTGGCTCATGGCCTTGCTGATGAGCACCATCTCCCGCTCTCGAAAGACCTTGGAGATCATCGAGACGATGTCGGTCTCCGCCACATAGCAGCGTTTTCCATCGACTCGCCCGGCCTCGCTTACCACACCCCAGCTCCTCAGATCGCTCAGGGTCATGGACACGCTTCCCACGCTCAGCCCCGTCTTCGCCACGAGGAGATCCGCTGAGAGCGGGTCCTGGCTGAGGTAGAGCGCTGTCCAGACACGCCCCATGGAAGGCTTGAAATTCCAGAAGCTCATCAGATCTGCGACCGCCTCTCCTACAAGAGCGCGTGCCCGATCCACCGCGGCAGCGGCATCGGTCGTGGCTGCCGTTGGCTCGCTGTGGTGCGTCTGGGTCATTGCATCCGCCTCTATATGGGATAAACCAGGAGCCTAGAAATTTCAACGATAGTTGAACTCCAGCCCAACGAAAGAGCATGCATACACAGGCACGACGCCCCCACCCCACAGGCCTGCATGCAGGTGCTCCAAGGTCCACCATCACGGACGTCGGTGAGATCTTCACCCTCGTAGCCGACGAGATGGCCCAGACGGAGCAGGAGCTGCATCGCCAGCTTCAGCTCACGATCCCTGCGGTCTCCGAGATCGGTACCTACCTCGCATCGGCGGGCGGCAAGCGATTCCGACCGATGCTCACGGCGCTCGGCGCCCGAGCAGTGGGCTTCGAAGGGGAGATCGAGAAGCTCTGCTCCGTCGGCGAGCTCCTCCACCTCGGATCCCTCTTGCACGATGACGTGGTGGACAATGGCGTGGAGCGCCGTGGAAAGCCAGCGGCCCAGCGGGTCTTCAGCAATCCCGCCGTGATCCTGACCGGCGACTTCTGCGTGGCCCGAGGCCTGGAGCTCGCCGCCCGACACGGCGGCCACGAGGCCGTGACTCACCTGGCCACCACGGTCGCCACCATGTCGGAGGGAGAGGTCACACAGCTCCTCAACGCCGGCAACCTGGATCTCAGTCAAGAGACCTATCTGGAGATCGTGCACAAGAAGTCCGCGACCCTCATCTCCTGGTGTACAGCAGCGGGAGCCTGGGGTGTGAACGATCCCGCTGCAGCCGAGGCCCTCGTGGCTTTCGGCGAGAGCGTGGGCACCGCCTTTCAGATCACAGACGATGTGCTGGACTACACAGGCAGCAAGGAGCACACAGGAAAGCGCCGTGGCCGCGACCTGGCGGAGCGGAAGATGACCCTGCCCCTCATCATCGCCATGGCACGGATCCCAGGACTCCAGGACCGACTGCTCGGCGGGGACCCCTCGCCCGAGCGCATTCCTGCACTCATCGAGGCAGTCTTGGAGTGCGGTGCAGCCGAGAGTGCACTGAACGAAGCTCGCCAGCGAGTCCAGACGGGAATCGTCGCCCTGGATGCCCTCCCTGATACCCCGTACAGGCAAGGACTCATCGCACTCGCGCACAAGCTGGTCGAGCGGGTCGCATGACCCATTCCACACCCATCGCAGGTGCCGCCGAGCGAGCGCCGCAGGTCGAGGCCATGTTCGACCAACTCGCTCCCCGCTATGACCTGGCCAACCGGGTACTCAGCCTGGGACTGGATCAGCGATGGCGACGGCAGGCGATCGCGGAGTTGGGGACGCTCGGCAGCGTTGTGGACCTGTGTGCTGGCACACTGGACCTGACGCGCATGCTGGTGGATGCCGGTGCCACCGAGGTCGTCGCCGTGGACTTCTCTGCCCAGATGCTGGCGACAGGTCAGGCCAAGATCCGCTCGGAGGACCCGGTTCGCACCGAGCGCGCAGATGCCCGAGAGCTGCCACTGGATGACGAGAGCATGGACGGAATCATCTGCGGATTCGGCCTCCGAAACGTCCCCGAGCTCCCGCGGGCTGTTGCCGAGTGCGCCCGTGTCCTGCGTCCAGGAGGGCGTCTGGTGGTCCTGGACTTCTTCCAGCCGGACTCCACTCTCTCCCGCTTTCTGCAGAGCACCTACAATCGAGGCGTGGTTCCGCTGGTCGGCGGCGTGATCACAGGCTTCTCGGATGCGTACCGCTACCTGAACCTGTCCATTGATGCCTTCCTCACAGCGGATGCCTTCGTGGCACTACTCGCGGAGCACGGACTCGAGGGCACACACCGAGCCACGCTTCCCCCGGTCGCGAGCATCGTCTCCGCCACCAGGGTGCCCCATGACTGAGCTGAGCCAGCGCATTGAAGCTGCAAGAGCCCATGGGATGCGCCTGGTACGCATTGTGGAGTCCGTGGCCTGCGCTGAGCCCTGGCAGGTCGCCCGATCCATCCGCGATAGCGGCACCCGGGTCATGGCATGGTCTGCCCCGACCGAGGATCCCACTCCCCTGGTCTTCATAGCTGCCGGCATCGCAGATGAGCTGCGGCCTGAGGGAGGTGACCGCTTTGCCGACACCAGCCGATGGTGGACACAGGCCTCCCAGCAGATCATCGAGCTCGACTTCCTCACCGGGGACACCGTGCAAAGCGGTACGCCGGCCTGCCTGGCTGGCTTTGCTTTCTCGACCGGGCTCGAGCGCAGCGAGGCCTGGCAGGGCTGGGATGATGGTGCCATCTGCGTGCCACAGATCCTCGTGATTCAGGATCATGCGGGCAGCAGAGCTGTCTACACCCTCTCCGAGGGACAGGGGCTCGCTGAGCTCGACAAGCTCCGCACCCGGCTGATGGGCTGGCTGGACCACTCCCGGCCCGTCCGCACACCCGCCGCAGCAAACGGCGCCGTACAAGCCGCCGAGGGAGGACCAGGTGCCTGGACAGCGTGGCAAGAGCGGGTCGAGGCAGCACGTTCATCCCTGCTGAAGGGCACCATGGACAAGGTCGTGCTGGCCCGAGCACAGGCATACCGAACCCAGCCCGATGCCTGCTTTGATCCCCTGGGAACGGCCCTGGCCTTGCGCGACCGTCAGTCGGACTCGACCACGTTCATGATCCAGCGCAAGGACGGACAGGCATTCCTCGGCGCCACACCCGAGGTCCTCGTACGCCTGCGCACAGGACGGGTAGACACGGTGGCCATGGCTGGCACCCGACGCCGGGGGCAGGAGGCCGGTGATGACGAGATCCTGGGCTCTGAGCTTCTGGCCAGCGCCAAGGACCGGCTCGAGCAGCAACTGGTCGCAGATGCGATCTGCCAGGCACTGGACCCAGTCGTCTCAGACCTGCGGGTCCCCGAGGACCCGGAGGTCGTACGCCTGCCCGATGTACAGCACCTGCGTACCCGGATCTCGGGACAGCTCCGATCCAGCGCAAACATCTTCGACCTGCTCCGCAGGCTCCATCCCACTCCAGCGGTAGGTGGCCTCCCCCGGGAGCCCGCACTTCGCTGGCTGGACGATCACGAAGCACTGGATCGAGGCTGGTATGCAGGTCCCATCGGCTGGGTCGATGCCCAGGGTAATGGAGAGTTCGTGGTCGCCATCCGCAGTGTGCTGATGGCAGATCAGGAGGCTGCTGCATTCGCAGGATGTGGACTCGTGGCCCACTCCGATGCCCGCGATGAGTGGGAAGAGAGCATCATCAAGCTCCAGACTGTGCGCCGTGGACTGGCGTTCCGCACTGGGATCGAGTCGTGACCCAGGCTGCGGAGGCGGCGGGAAACCGTGATCACGCCGCCGCCCTGACCGGGGCGCTCATCCAGGGTGGCGTCCGACACGCCGTGCTCTCCCCGGGCTCCAGGAACACGCCCACCGTCCTGGCCCTTCACGCACTGGCCCAGGCCGGCTCAGAGGTCACCCTGCACTCCGTCCTCGATGAGCGATCAGCGGGGTTCTTCGCTCTCGGTCTTGCCCGGTCCACCGGGACTCCGGTGGTGCTCTGCTGCACATCCGGCTCCGCGGGTGCGCACTATCTGCCGGCCATCATCGAAGCCTTCCATGCGCATATTCCCCTGATTGTGATCACCGCGGACAGGCCTCCTGAGCTGCAGGGGCGGGGTGCTCCGCAGACCATCGACCAGCGGGGGATGTTCGGCCCCCACGTCCGCACCAGTCTTATGCTCGGCACGCCGGATGGTGATCTTCCTGCGGTCCGTACCGCCGCCAGAGAGGCACTCCAGGCCGCAGGAGGGGCCGCACCTGGCCCAGTCCACATCAACACACCGTACCGAAAGCCGCTGTGGGATCCTGGTGTGCCCGCGACCGTGGACCTGCCAGCAGATCCAGCACCCAGCCAGGCCACTCCAGACGCTCCATCAGATGAAGTCGATACCCTCTGCGGTCGCATCGAAGCCGCCAAGAGGGGGCTGGTGGTCTGGGGTCCCGATCCCGACCCCCACCTGGATCCATCCTGGGTACTGGAGCTCGCGGACCACCTCGGCTGGCCCCTGGTCGCCACCCCCACATCTCCCGTCCGCTTCTGGCATCCACGACCCGGGGTCACCATCCCTCGACCCGGGGTCAAGATCACGACCCATGATGCATTCCTTCGAGACCCGGATGTGGCGGCATCGCTTGCCCCCGACCTGGTGATCCAGCTCGGCGGCACGCCGAGCTCAAACGCACTGCGCACCTTGGTGGGAGCAGCACCAGACGTGGTAGCGATCGACCCCCGAGGCGTCTGGCGAGACCCAGAGCACTCCCTGAAGGCACTGCTCGAGGTCGACCCGGGACCGCTGGCCAGGCAGCTGATCGAGAGGCTCCCTCTGCGAAAGGTCACGCCCTGGCTACAGGCCTGGCAGGAGTGGGAGGAGCACGCCCGCGCGGCGCTCGCAGATGCATGCGGGGAAGGCCTGTGGTCCGGGTCCATCGTCCAGACCCTGGTACAGGCATTGCCAGAGGGAGCCCTTCTCCACGCCGCGAGCAGCATGCCCATCCGGGATCTGGACTCATTTGGTCGTGATGGGTCGCGGTTCCTGGCCCACGCGAGCAGGGGCGTCAACGGGATCGACGGGACTCTGGCGACCGGTCTGGGTCTAGCAGCAGGCTGGACCCAGGGCCCCACAGCCGTGCTCCTCGGTGATCTCGCCTTCCTGCACGACCATGGCAGTCTGCTCCTTGCAGACAAGGTCCATGGCCCGGTGGTGGTGCTGGTGGTGGACAACGCAGGCGGGGGCATCTTCTCTCACCTGCCGATCGCGGCACACCCTGATGCATTCGAGCCCTGGTTTCTGACTCCCCAGAGTGGAGATATTCCCGCGCTCTGCGCTGGGGCGGGGGTGCCCTGCCGACAGCTGCAGACGCCTACAGCACTCGCCGAGGCCCTGCCCACCGCCCTGGAGACACCCGGACTCACGGTCCTGCACCTCCCCATCGAGCGTGCGGATGACCTTGCCCGACACCGCGCAGCCTGGGCCGCGGCTCAAGATCGATGAGAACGCCAGGGCATCTGCAAGCCTGGATCGGCGCGGCCCGCCCCAGGACCCTGGCAGCGGGGGCAGCGCCCGTGGCCGTGGGCACAGCCATCGCAGCCGCAGACGATGCCCTGGCGATCGTGCCCGCCATCGCCTGCCTGGCCGGCAGCCTGCTCATCCAGATCGGATGCAATTTCGCCAATGACTACTTCGACCACCGCAAGGGTGCCGACACTCCCGACCGTGTAGGACCCGCCCGGGCCGTGGCCAGCGGATGGATCCAGCCGCACCAGATGGCCATCGCCACAGCCATCAGCCTGGGTCTGGCTTTTGCCGTCGGTCTGTACCTGATCGATGTAGGAGGATGGCCCATCCTGGCCATCGGTATCTCGAGCCTGGTGTGTGCTGTGGCCTACACCGGGGGTCCTCTTCCACTTGCATATGTGGGACTCGGTGACCTCTTCGTGCTCCTCTTCTTCGGGCTGGCCGCGGTGGTCGGGACCTACTGGGTCCAGGCTGCTGCCGCACCGGCTCATGTGTGGATGGCCGGCACCTCGGTGGGGCTGCTCGCCACAGCCATCTTGGTGGTGAACAACCTGAGAGACCGGTTCACCGATGCCAAGGCAAGCAAGCGAACCCTGGCGGTACGGCTGGGCGCAACGGCCGCTCGCTGGGAATACACCCTGCTTCAGATCGGAGCCTTTGGCGGCGTGGCTGTCGGTGCGCTGCTCGGGTGGGTGGGACCCGGCTGGATGCTGGCCTGGCTGGCCCTTCCTCTGGCGGTGTGGGAAGCGAAGGGCGTCTGGACAAAGGACGGTGCCGCTCTCAACCCCCACCTCGGCGGGGCTGCGCGTGTGGAGCTACTCTTCGGCCTCCTCCTCGGGGCAGGGGCGATGCTCTGATGCAGGTTCGTCTCCATCCCTACCGGATCAGGCTGGCTCGCACCCTCCGTGAGCAGACAGAGCGTGTGGGCATCCTGGTTTCGCTCACGGGCGCCGATGGGCTCACCGGCTGGGGCGAGGCTGCGCCGTATCCAGGTCTGAGTAAGGCGAGCCTCCCGGATGTGGAGAGGGCGCTGGCAGCCTGGAGAGAGGACCCCGCAGCCCTGCAGCAATGTCCGGAGGCCCAGCACGGCATGCGAACCGCACTCCTGGACCTCGAGGGTCTTCGATCCGGCCAGCCCGTCTGCCAGCTCCTCGGACCCATGCCGAGCGCCACTGTTCCCGTCTCCCACCTGGTGACAGACCCCGCCGTGGCCGCCGCCGCCGTGGCCGCCGGAGCCCACACCCTCAAGCTGAAGGTTGGGGATAGAACGCTCGACGAGGACCTGGCACGGATCGATGCCATCCGCATAGCCGTGGGTCCCGATGCTGACATTCGAGTGGACGCCAATCGAAGGTGGACCCTTCAGACCGCGCAGGCAGCCATGCCGGAGCTCGATGCACTGGGCGTGGACCTCGTGGAGGAGCCCACGGCGAACCCCGAGGAGATGCGGACTCTTCGGTGCCTGGGACCAAGGATCGCTGCGGACGAGTCCGTGCGCACCCAAGAGGAACTGGAGAAGGTCATTGATAAGGGCTGGGCGGATGCCGTCGTGCTCAAGCCGATGCTGATCGGAGCCCCGGAGAAGTCCGTACTGATGGCCCAGACTGCCGCATCGGCTGGCCTCGGAGTGCTCGTGACGACCACCATCGATACCTGGGTGGGTCGACGAACCGCCCTGCACATCGCTGCCACCATTCCTACAGATGCGGTGCTTTCCTGCGGCCTGATGACCGGGGCCTGGCTGGCGGATCCCCTCGCGGCGGACCCTGAGGTAGTGGATGGTCGAGTGAGAGTACCCACCGGTCCAGGTCTGGATCTGGGCGCGTGGAGAGCACCTTGATCCACCCCATCGCCCAGGCCGCATCCTGCGCACCCCGTCAGACACTGCTGGTCGCAGACGGGCGAGAGTGGACCGCAGCCGAGCTCGAGGATGCCGTCCAGGGCAGGGCCAGCGGACTACGAAATGCCGGAGTGGAGGCTGGGGATGTCATAGGACTCCTCGGGCCACCCAGTGCCGACTGGCTCATCTCGCTTCATGCGATCGGCTGGGTAGGTGGCGTGGCCGCACCCCTGCCTCATCCATCTCTCCCCGAGGCATGGAGGGACCTGGCGGAGATGAAGGCCATCCTCACGTCCGATCCCGCGGCCGTGACCCACCCCCAGGCCCTTCCCATGACCCTGGATGGGAGGGTCAGCCAGGGACCCTGGACACCCACGCCCAAAGCTCCCTGCCTCCGGATGATCACCTCTGGGACGACCGGCACACCCAAGGCGGTTGATCTGACATGGGGCCAGATCGAGGCCAGCGCCAGCGCGTCCAGAGCCGCCCTGGGTCACGAGGTGAGAGATGCCTGGCTCGGCTGCCTACCGCTGCACCACATCGGGGGACTCTCGGTCTTCCTTCGGACAGCTCGCTATCAGACCACTGGAGTACTCCATCCAAGCTTCGATGCAGGCGCTGTGGCACAGGCCCTGGACTCCGGGGCGGTCTCCCAGGTCTCTCTTGTGCCCACCATGCTCCGCTGTGTGCTCGATGTCCGACCTGCCGCTCCATTCCATCCGCGGGTGCGGCTGGTGCTCATCGGGGGTGCCCCGATGCCACCCAGGCTGCTGGAGAGGTGCCGCGCCATCGGACTGCCGGTCTCGCTGACCTGGGGCATGACCGAGACCGCCTCCCAGGTGGCAACCCGCACGCCTGGAGACCTCCGCTCGGAGCCCGACTCAGGCCCACCCCTTCCCGGCCTGGAGGTCCACACTGAGGACGGCTACCTGGTCGTGACCGGACCCACAGCTCCCGGTGGCCGGCTGGTGACCAGCGATCGGGGAAGACTGGATGCACAGGGCCGCGTGATCGTCCACGGTCGCGGGGACGATCTCATCCTCTCAGGCGGGGAGAACATCGATCCGCGGGAGATAGAGCGTGCGCTGGAGTCCCATCCCGCCGTGAGTGAGGCAGCCGTGGTGGGTCGCCCAGACCCTCGATGGGGGCAGCGACCTGTGGCCTTCCTGGTGGCGGCTGAGTCGAATCGCCCCAGCCCTGAAGCGCTCCGAGACCACCTCTCCAGCCGTATCGCCGGGTTCAAGCATCCCGATGCCACCATCTGGATGGAGCAGCTCCCGCGAGGACCGCTGGGAAAGATCCGTCGCTCAGATCTTATCGATCAGACCGAGTCGGGCGAGCCCATCCAGGAAGACTGAGGGCACTTCTCGCGGGCGGAAGTCCTCCATGCCCACGCAGGCATGCTCGTGGCTTGCCCGGGCCCTCACCTGGCCCTGCTCATCCACGATCCGGAATGAAAATGTCACCCGGCGGTCGGTACACTTCTCCACCTCCACCTCCACCTGGAGGCACTCACCGAGCCGGAGTGGACGATGGTAATCCGCCTCTGAATGAACCAGGGGCATCCCCCATCCCGTCGCGTGAAGCAGGCCCTCCAGCGGCATCTGGGCCGCCCTCAGCATGTCCTCGAACGCAGCGTGGCAGTACTCATAGATGCGACTGAAGTACACCACCCCTGCGGCATCCACATCACTGAACCGCACCCGAAGGGTGGTCTCGAAAGCCACTTCAGTCGAACACGGAGGGTGCGACCAGGAGGTAGGCCTTTCCTGACTCATCACCGCCGTCATCATTGAGCGGCGCGCTGACCAGCAGATCATCCAGGCCATCGTCATTCACATCGCCACCGGCGCCGAGAGCCGAGCCACTGGAGTCCGATGTGTTCTCACCCGTGAAGAAGTAGGCAGCCTCATCCAGACTCATGACACCGGCACTTGGCAGGAAGTACCCGAGGACCAGATAGCTGCGCCCGGTGGTAGAGCCACCACCATCATTGTTCGGGGCACCGATGAACAAGTCACCGCGGCCATCACCATCGACATCACCGGCAAAGTCCAGATCCGATGCCGCGCGATCTCCGGTGGCCTCCCCTGTGAGGATCCAGTCGGCACTGCTCAGCAGGATCGTCGCGAAGGGAGAGAGAGAGCCCCCACTGAAGAGATAGACGGCACCAGCATTGGACCCGCCACGATCGTTACCCGTGGCACCAATCATGAAGTCTGCGTAGCCATCCTTGTCCACATCTCCCGCAGGACCGAGCTGCCGGCCAGAGAGGTCATTGGATGACTCACCATGGAAGAACCTATCGGCGTCGTCCAGATCAAAGCTGACGGAGACCGGGCTTCCGCCATAGACCAGGTAGGAACGCCCTGCACTTGAGCTCACCTCGTCATTGTTCGGGGCACCAATGAGCAGATCCGCTCGGCCATCGCCGTCCACATCGCCAATCCCCGAGGCTCTGGCCCCGGCCCAGTCACCGGCGTACTCGCCGTAGAACACATGGTCCGCGTCTGCAGGCAGATCGAGTGCAGTGCTCGGCCCGAGGTCCAGACTCGAGATGAGGAAGACCCGACCTGTGCTTCCGCCGTACATGGGAGCACCGATCAGGATGTCGTCCTTGGTGTCTCCATCCACGTCCCCTGCGCTGGCGACAGAGTGCCCCACCTGGTCGCCTGCTTGGGCCGTAAAGATGTAGCTGGCATCGAGGACGGAGTGCTCCCCCTCAGTCACCATGCTGCTACCACCGAGGAAGAGGTAGACCCGACCTGTGCCAGGTGCCTCCGTAGAATTCTCTGGTGCACCGATCAGCAGATCACTCGCGCCATCACCATTGACATCCCCGGCGGTCCCCATGGCCCGACTCGAGAGGGTGTAGTCCCCACCCAGGTTGTCACCATCGCCCTCACCGAGGAAGAGGTAGTCCGCCGAAGATGCAGGAACCGCTGGGAATGCACCCAGACTCGCGGCAAGGAAGATGTAGGCCTTTCCTGCTCCGGTGCCACCGTCATCGTTCTCGGGAGCAGCGAGGCCAATGTCTGCGCGGCCATCCCCGTCCATGTCTCCAATAAAGTCCACGTTCCGTCCCAGGTAGTCACCCAGGTTCTCTCCAATGAAGCTGATGTTCGCATCTTCGAGGCCAACGTCCTGGTCGGGCCAGCCCGCGAAGATACTCTCGATGGAGACGTTGTCGACGCCGGGGGTACCGTTGATCGTCGAGTCATTGGGCACAACCGTGCAGGTCCAACTCTCGTAGGCTCGAATGTCATCTGCAGAGACGGTGTCGCCTGAGAGCGTTGTGGTGGTGGCATCCGAGAAGGATGCACCATCCTTGGTCCAGCCCAGCGTGTAGGTGACCGTATCTCCATCTGCATCCGTGGACTCGGTCACGACCTGGCAGAGCATGTCGTCGACGAATGCCACGGGCTCCAGCGGGATGATTGTGACCCCAGGTGCCTCTGGCGGGGTGTTCGCGACAGTGATGAGGTCAGATGGCACTGCGTCACCCGAGATCGCTCCATCGTAGGGAGTCACGGTGACAGAGATCTCATCATCCCGCTCAAAGAAGGCCAACCCGCTCAAGCTGGGTCCAGAGGCCGCCACGACAGACCCATTCACAAACCAGGTGTAGCCACCGATGACCGTGTCCCCATCTGCGTCATCGGTAGAGATGCTCACCGTCAGTGTGTCATTGGTGTAGACCGTCGCTGGGCTGAATGTGATGCCGGTGATCTCGGGCGGCGTGTTCAGTACCGTGACCGGGTTGGATGCAGTCTCAGCACCAAAGCTGGTGGAGTCGCTGGCTGACACCAGGCAGATCACCTCCTGGTCCCGGTTGAACTGTGAGGAATCCAGGGTGCTGGAGGTCGCTGAGATGATGGTGCCACCCACGGACCATCGGTACGCATAGATGAAGACCGTCACACCATCGATGTCTGTCGTGAGGCCCGGGGTGCAGGTGAATTCATCCCCCTCGTAGACCGTATCTGGACTGAGCGTGACAGACTCAACGACGGGCGGGCTGTTGAGAATGGTGACGCTGCCTGTCTTCAGGGCGCCCTCGTGGACCCCATCAAAGGGCGTGACCTCACAGACCACGATGTCGTCAATCTCGTAGACATCAGCCAGGGAGACCTCAGTCCCCACCAGCTCTCCGTCGATGTACCACTCCACCGTCGATGCGCTCATGTCCGGATCGCTGTCCGCATCGAGGAAGCCCGACCAGCTACAGGTCAAGGGAGTATTGGTGTAGGCCGGATCCGGGGTGATCTCTACCGAAGCAATCGAGGGGATGGATTCCTTGATCACGATGGAGTCACTGACCGTGTTGCCCTCATCCGCACCATCGTCTGCGGTGACCTCACAGCTGACCGTGTCTCCCTCTTCCGCCGTAAAGCTGGGCAGCAGGAGCGCGGTGGTGACCGGAGAGCCGTTGACCAACCACTGCACCGTCGACTCATCGGTGTCCCCATCCACATCCGCAAAGCCCAACCAGGTACAGCTGAGTTCCTGTGACCGATATGGGTCAACCGGAGCGACTGTGGCGGATGCTACCGTGGGCGGGGTGTTGCTGATGGAGATGGCTGCGACAACCGGAACGCCAGGCCCCTTGCCATCGTAGGGCGTCACCGTGCACAAGATGACATCTCCACCCACGAAGATCCCGCTGATGGTGGTCTCCGTTCCCACCACATCCCCGTCCATGGTCCAGGCCACAGTCGAGAGATCCGGGTCACCGTCTTCGTCCGCAAAGCCCTCCCAGGAACATGTCAGCGTATCCGCAGCATAGGCCGGGTCTGGGCTGATGTTGACCGTGTCGATGGTGGGCACCCGGTTCTCGATGACCACCGAGGTACTGACCGGACTTCCGTAGTCGATGCCGTCGTAGGGAGTCACGGTACAGGAGAGGACCTCCCCGGACTCGAAGTCGATGAGAAGCTCAGGCTCTGTGCTGACGGTCTCTCCATCGAGTGTCCAGGTCACCTCGGAGACATCCGGATCCAGGTCCGGATCGGTGTAGCCGATCCAGGTACAGGTGGCGGTGTCCCCGGTGGTGGGATCGGTCGGCAGGATGGCCACACCGCCAATAGAGGGCGCCGTGTTGCCGATGACGACAGAGTCCGTCACAGGAATCCCGTCGTCCACACCATCAGATGGGGTGACCTCACAGACCACGGTGTCGCCGCCGTAGAAGCCCTCGGAGAGGGTACTCCCTGTTCCGATGACGGCACCATCTACGTACCAGGTGATGTAGGAGGCATCAGTCGCACTGTCCACGTCGTAGAAGCCCGCCCATGCACAGCTGAGCTCAATACCGACCACCGGATCATCCGGCGTGATGGTGGCAGACTCAATGGTCGGCGGAGTGTTGGCGATGGTCACAGTGGTGGAGAGCGGCGGACCGGAGTCCGAGCCATCAAACGGGGTCACCACACACGCCACGTTGTCGCCACCGAGGTAGCCACCACTCAGCGAGGGCCCGGTTCCTGCGTACACTCCGTTGATGGACCAGGTGGCCTCGGAGACATCTGCATCTCCATCTACATCAAAGTAGCCCTCCCAGGAACACGCAAGCTCATCGAATGCTGTGGGCGGGTCTGGCAAGATCACCACGTTCAAGATGGTGGGGGCCGAGTTGAGGATGACGACGGAGTCCGAGACTTCGATGCCATAGTCGATGCCATCATAGGGAGTCACGATGCAGCTCACGACGTCATCGAACACATAGCCACCCGCCAGATCCGGGCCGGAGACGCCTGTATCCACACCGTTGATCTCCCAGCGGAAGGTAGACATGTCGACCACGTCGACACCATCCTCGTCAAGGAAGCCCGTGTAGGAGCAACTGAGCGAATCGCTTGCCAGCGCCTCGCTCGGTGTGACCAGCACAGAGACGATGGATGGCACGCTGTTTCCGATGTGGGTGGACCCTGAGCTGACCGTCACACCAAGCGAGAGCCCATCGGAAGGCGTCGCGCTGCAGGTGACCGTGTCCCCACGGTCTGTGAAGCCGCTGCCGAGGACGCTGGTGACCACGCCCACGGACACGCCGTTGACCTCCCAGCCATAGCTGTAGTTGATGGGGTCACCATCCACGTCGGTGGCCGTGAGCACCGTGCAGGTCAGAGAGTCCGTGGTCTCCGGAGATTCTGGCTCAATAGTCATCTCCTCGATGACCGGAACCGAGTTCACGATGGTCGCCTGATCCCAGGCCTCGTGGCCGGCGCCCAGGCTGTCATGCGGGGTGACAATCACCCGCCAGTTTTCGCCTCGGGTGGTATGTGACCCATCCACGGAGGCCGTGGTGCTCACAGAGGTGAGCATGCCGTCGATGTACCACTCATAGGTGTAGCTCACGACGTCCCCGTCCGGGTCCACGCTGTCGGTGACGATGCATGCGCGGAGATTGTCCGATGAGGTGACAGCCATCCCCTCGCACTCGGAGTCCAGGTCCTGGGTGACCAGCACCTCGGGTGCCGAGGGAAGGGAGTTCACGCCAAAGGAGATGAGCTCGCTGTTGGTGAGTCCGGCCGTGTCCTCCGCGGTGACAGTGAGCACATGTGTGCCGGGGCTCAGTGTGTCCAGAGCGAAGCGGGCCACACCGGTCGAGTCCGGGCTGTCGGTACTCAAGACACCATCGATGCTGGACTCCCAGGTCATGGCGATGAGGTCTGGGCGGTCTTCGCCATCGGAGACCTCGGCCTCGAAGGTGACGGGCTCACCCGTGACGTACAGTGCACCCTCTGTCGGCTGAACCAGGGTCAGCAAAGGAGGCTCTCCTACCGTGAGGGTGATGGAGTCATTGCACCTCGCCTCGATCTCATCCTTGACCTCGATGGTGATGAGGTGGGTCGCGGCCGTCAGGCCCTCCACCGGCAGGACTACGACACCATCGGTGTTTGGCTCCGTCACACCAAGCAGGCCATCGATATTGCTCATCCAGAGCACCTGGAGCATGTTCGCGGGTACATCCGGGTCGCTGGCCAGTGCCTCGAGCAGGATGACCTCCACAGGATCAAAGGAGGCCCCAGACTCTGGCCCGGTGATCTCACAGGCGGGTGCTTGGTTTGGACCGCTGACCTGAATCAGAACGGTGTCCGATGCCGGATGCCCAGCAGAGTCTTCAGCCTGAATGATCAGGTTGTGGTTTCCCTTGCTCAGATCCAGGGTGCCGGTAACGATGCCATCGGGCAGCACTGTGATGTCGAGGTCTCCATCCTTCGAAGAGGACAAGCTCACCGCGAGATCCTCTGGGGAGTCCTCATCATCGGAGACGTCCGCGAGGAATTCGATGGGCTGATCCCGGTAATAGAAGCCGCCCGCGGTGGGGCTGGAGATCTGGACTCTTGGCTTCTTGTCCTGCCGTGTGGTGATCATCAGCGAGTCCGTGGCCTTCGCGCCGGCCGGATCCGTGACCTCGAGGAGAACCTCACCCTCGACCCCAGTGATCTTGATGTCACAGACGGTATTCCCCTCTTCGTCTGGGGGACCCTCACACCTGGGCTCACCATCCAGGTACCAGATGGCGATCAGATCAAGCGTGTCGTGATCATCATCGTCTGCGGTTCCCTGGGCGGTGAACCGGATGCCTCGGTCGATGACCGAGTCCTCGGTGGGAGAACGAATATTCGCCGCTGGGTCATTGTTGAACTTGGTGACACCATGCTCCTGACAACCAGCGCCGAGCAGCGCACTGCCAAGCAAAACCACACCCAACACTTCGCGCGCGAAGGCGAAGGAGAATTGATAGAATATTTGGTCGCGGCTCAAGGGTGTGGATCCTCTTGTACTGATGTCAGGGCTGCCTGCAGGGGCGGGCGGGAGAGGGAAACCCCCACTGACTTATCGGACGTCCTTGGGTCTGGATGAATAGTGTAGGTCGCAGAAGTCCTCGACCGCAATAGCAGTCACGCTCCAAGCCATGCAGGTTAGGACTGCGACCACACGCTCCCGTAGCTCAGCTGGATAGAGCATCGGCCTTCTAAGCCGAGGGTCCCAGGTTCGAGTCCTGGCGGGGGCGCCACATCCCGCGTCGCCCTGATGGGCTGAGCAAATGCCATTCTTGGCCCGGTCCGCTGGAGCTAGCCCGCCTCGAGCCCGACTGTTTGGTCGCTGCTCCATCCCCATCGAGCGGCGCCGTCCTCTCCAGGCTTCCCGCAGGGCGCGGGTCCGAGGCCTCGAAACTGAGGCCATCGGCGCAAACAGGCGCGCGGCAGCCTCGCCGAGGAGCGGATGTGAGCCGGGGGGCTGAGTCCCCACAGGGGGGGGCAGACCACCCTCATGGCAACGACCGGCTGATATCGAAGTGAAATCGGCAGGAGGAGCCCTGGGGAGAACTCTCTCTCAGCGAAGCGGACCATCCGCTCACTGAACCCAGAAAACGAGAGGAATAATATGATGCGACTCCTTCCCCTGGTCACGACCATTGCCCTGGCTTGTGCCAACGAAGTTCCTTCCGAGAAGGAATCGGAAGTGGACACCGGTATCTCTCTGGCCTCGGGCCAGGATGCCGACACCGACACAGACACAGACACCGACACCGACACAGACACCGACGCTGAGACATACACAGACACAGACACAGACACAAACGCCGACACAATTACACACGCATACACACACCGCACA